>Ga0207708_10000344_pt1 | contig 36621 bp, 33 predicted proteins | sample KBSK5101metaG_FD_184340 | JGI IMG/M metagenome (GOLD analysis project Ga0207708, IMG submission 184340) | Corn, switchgrass and miscanthus rhizosphere microbial communities from Kellogg Biological Station, Michigan, USA - KBS K5-10-1 metaG... | ecosystem: Host-associated > Plants > Roots >... | reverse complement strand
CGGTGTCGGTCCGGGGACGGGCTGTCGTTGGGTCTCGGCCATGTGCCCCGGGTGGGGGTCGAACCCACACTGGGAGGTTTTTAAGACCTCTTCCTCTGCCATTGGGATACCGGGGCCGAACCGACCGTACCGAGCCACGGCTCAGGCTCGCGATCGGCTGATGTCAGGAGCTGGTGAGGATGGCCAGCCGCTGGGTGGCTCGGGTCATCGCGACGTAGCGGTCGACCGCGCCTTCGACTCCCGTGCCGAACGACTCGGGATCGATCAGGACGACCAGGTCGAACTCGAGCCCCTTCGAGAGCTCCGGGGTCAGCGACCGGACACGGGACGTCGCCTGGAATGTGTCCGCCTCATTGTCCTGGGTGCCGATGACGCAGGCGATGCCTTCGGGGTTGGCGGCGAGCCAGGTGTCAAGGATCGAGCCCAGGTCCGACGTGGATCCGTGGACGACGGGGACGTCGCTGCTGCGGATGGACGTCGGCACATTGGCGTCCGGGAACACGGCCCGGATGACCGGCTCGGCCTCCGCCATGACCACCTCCGGCGTCCGGTAGTTGATGTTCAGGGACGCCATGCTGACGTGGGTCAGTCCCACTCGCTCGAGCCGTTCCTGCCACGACTCGGTGAACCCGTGCCGGGCCTGGGCACGGTCACCGACGATGGTGAAGCTCCGGGACGGGCAGCGGAGCAGCAGCATCTGCCACTCCGCGTCGTTCAGCTCCTGCGCCTCGTCCACGACGATGTGCGCGAACGGGCCGGCCAGCAGGTCCGGGTCGGTGACGGGGAGGGCGCCCTCGTCGACGAGAGCATCGCGGATGCCCTCCTGGCGCAGCTGGGCGATCAGGCCCTCGTCGTCGTCGGCCTGAAGGAGCTCGTCGACGACCCGGTCCATCCGCTCACGTTCGGCGGTGAGGGCGGCGGCGTGACGACGCTTGCGCCGCGATGCCTCTGGATCGCCGAGGCGTTGCCGGGCGGCGTCCAGGAGCGGCAGGTCGGACACCGTCCAGGCCTGTGGGTCGGCGCGCTGCAGCTTCCGGACCTCCTCCGGGGAGAGCCAGGGGGCACACATGCGCAGGTACGCCGGGACCGACCACAGGTCGCCGACGAGGTCCCCCGCCTCCAGCAGCGTCCAAGCCTTGTTGAAGGCCGTGGCCAGCTCCCTGCTCTGCGCCAGCGACCGACGGAGCAGCTCCCTGGACACGTCCTCGCTGTCCACCTTGTCGACCAGGATGGTGAGCAGCTCCTCCCAGATCTCGTCGCGTGCCGCGTTGTGTGGCGTGCCGGGATCGGGCGCGTCGAACGCCTCGGCCCAGTCGTCGGCGCTCAGCCAGATGTCGGCGTACGGGGTCTCGACCTCCATGCCGTCGGTGGGCGGCTCCTCGTACAGCCGGACCGCCGGCTCGATCGCGTGCACCATCCGGGCGGAGGCCTTGAGCGCGGCGACCTCCGGATCGCTCTCGACCGGGGCGGTGGCCCCCTCGGGGGCGAGGTCCCGAAGGGTGCAGGTCTGCACGCCCTCCTCCCCGAGGCTGGGGAGGACGTCGGAGACGTACGCCAGATAGGGCTGGTGGGGCCCGACGAACAGCACGCCGCCCCTGCGATGACCGAGCCGCGGGTCGGAGTAGAGGAGGTAGGCGGTGCGGTGCAGGGCGACGACGGTCTTCCCCGTGCCCGGGCCGCCGTCGACGACGAGGGCCCCGCGCGACCCGGCACGGATGATCGCGTCCTGGTCGGCCTGGATGGTGCCGAGCACGTCGCGCATCCGGGACGAGCGGCTGCTGCCCAGGCTCGCGATGAACGCTGACTGGTCGTCGAGGGCGGCGTGCCCCTCGAACCCGTCCGGGGCGAACACCTCGTCCCAGAAGTCGCTGATCCGACCACGGGTCCAGCGATACCTGCGCCGGCTCGCCAGGCCCATCGGGTTCGCATGGGTCGCCCCGAAGAACGGCTCGGCCGCGGGAGAGCGCCAGTCGAGCAGCAGACGACGGCCGGCCCTGTCCGTCAGCCCGGCACGTCCGACGTACACGGGCTCGGAGCCGTCGGCGGGGACGATGCGCCCCAGGCACAGGTCCAGGCCGAAGCGTCTCAGCGTCCGGACGCGAGAGGACAGCCGGTGGATCTCCAGGTCCCTGTCCATCGCCTCCTGGCCGATGCCGCCGGGCGCCTTCCGTGCGGCATCGAGGCGGTCGGACAGGTCGGCGATCGACCGCTCGAGGCTGTCCGCGATGGCGGCGAAGTGCCGCTCGTCGGTGGCGATCAGGGCCGGGTCGCCCTTGGGGGTGAGGTGGTCGCGCAGGTCGAACGCGCTGGTCGTCAGGGGGTTCACGTCATCGGCTCCGATCGAGCGGCATTGTTGCGGCCGGTTGCCCGGTGCCACGCTGGGACAGATGCCGACCAGCAGCCGCGTGGACTCCTGGCCTTCGGGCGGCGATTCTGCGGCACAACCGGGGCCTTGCCGCAAGCCCCCCGGTCCGCTATAAGTTGAGAGTGGAGAGGCGTTGACCTCTCCTTTTGTGTGCCCACACCTGTGTCGCCTGTTCGTCCCTGCCGCGGAAGGCCGGCACCACACCGGGCCCCGAGACGCGGAAGGAAGCCATATGCCCGCAAAAGAGGTCAGGGACGAGTCCGACGGCTTCAGCGCCGAGGAGCGCGCTGCGATGAAGGAGCGCGCGGCCGAGCTCCGCGCCGAGGGCAAGAAGGGCGCCAAGAAGGCCGACGGTCTGCAGGCGGTCCTGGACCGGATCGCAGACATGGCACCGGACGACCGCGCCCTCGCGGAGCGGGTGCACGTGGTCGTGACCTCGACCGCCCCCGAGCTGTCCCCCAAGACCTGGTACGGAATGCCCGCCTACGCGAACGCGGACGGGAAGATCGTTGTCTTCTTCCAGGACTCGGGCAAGTTCAGCTACCGGTACTCGACCCTCGGATTCCAGGACACGGCGAACCTCGACGACGGCGACCTGTGGCCTGTCTCGTACGCGCTCATGGCGTGGAGCCCCGCGGTGGAGAAGACGGTTGTCGGGCTGGTGAAGGCGGCCATTTCCTGACCAGAGGTACTGGCCCAGCAGGCAGTCTTGTCGGCGGCGCTCCTGTCGGTGCCCATCTCATGGACCTCGGTGCCGTGCAGGATCCCGAACCCGAGGGGGCAGCCCGGGCCACGGTTTCCCGACACAAGAGTGAGGGTGCTCGCCGCGGAAGGCCGCAAATGCGGAGTTGTCGGGGTCGACGACGTGGTGCGGACCCCGGGAACCCGGCATTTGCGGGCTTAGTGGGCTCGCGGCGCGGCCTCCCAGCCAGCCAGGGATGCGGCACGGGTGAGTACGGCGTCGAGCATGTCCTCGGTCAGCCTGCCGGTGAACGTGTTGTGTGGCGACGGGTGGTAGCAGCCGAGCACGGTCAGGTCGCCGACGGCCACCTCGGCGCCGTGACCGAAGCTGGGCCGGGGTCGCGGCACCTCCAGGCCGATGTCGGCGAGCGCGGTCCAGCTGGCGTTCCAGCCGATCGCGCCGAGGCAGACGATCGCGCGCACGGTCGGGAGCAGCAGGGTGAGCTCGCGGTGCAGCCACGGTGCGCAGGTCGTGCGCTCCGCAGGCGTCGGCTTGTTCGCCGGAGGCGCACACCGCACGGTGGCGACCATCCGGGTGTGCAGCAGGCGCTGTCCGTCACCGGCGTGGGTCGACGACGCCTGGGTGGCCAGGCCGGTGCGGTGCAGTGCCGCGTGGATCCAGTCACCGGACCGGTCACCGGTGAAGTTGCGTCCGGTGCGGTTGCCGCCGTTGGCGGCCGGTGCGAGACCGACGATGAGCACACCGGGAGTCGGCGAGCCCCAGCCGGGGACCGGGCGGCCCCAGTACGGCTCCCCGTCGTACGACGCACGCTTCTGCGATGCGGCCGCCTCACGCCAACCCACCAGCCGCGGGCAGGCCCGGCACACCGAGATCCGGGCCGAGAGGTCGTCCAGCGTCGGCCGCGCCGCGAGTCGCGCGACCCCGGCCGCCGAACGGGCGACCGGAGTGTCCGCGTCGGCCGGGTCGCCGGGCCAGCCCGTGCCCGGCGGTACCGGGGTCGGGAACAGCTCGCCAGTGACCGGGTGCGGCAGGGACACGCGCCGAGTCACTTGAACGGACGGTCTCCCACGTCACCCTTGTGCGTGAAGCGTTCGCGGAGCTTGCGGGCCTTGGTCACCGCCTTCTCCTGACGCTGCTCGGTCTTGATCACGCCGCGGTCGTCGCGCATCGGCAGCTGGAGCGTCGCCTCCGCGGCCATGCCGGACTGAAGCTGCCGGCTGCGCTCGAGCTCGGAGTCGAGCTCCGCGCCGTAGAGCAGCGCGAGGTTCGTCAGCCAGATCCAGAGCAGCAGGACGATGGCGCCGGCCACCGTACCGTAGGTCTTGTTGTAGGAGCTGAAGTTGGCGACGTAGAACGCGAACCCGACGGAGGCCAGGATCCAGATCATGATCGCCACGAAGGCGCCCACCGAGATCCAGCGGAAGCTCGGCTGCCGCACGTTGGGCGTCGCGTAGTAGAGCAGGGCGACGATCATCACCACGAACAGGATCAGCACCGGCCACTTCGCGATGTTCCAGACCTGCAGGCCGGTGTCGCCCACCCCGAGCTGCTTGCCGATCGAGTCGGCGACGGGGCCACTCACGATCAGCATCAGCAGGACCAGGGCACTCAGCACGACGGTGACCAGCGTGACCAGGAGCTGCAGGGGGCGGAGCTTCCAGATCGGGCGCCCCTCCTCGACCTCGTAGATCGTGTTGAGGGCCCGTCCGAAGGCGCCGACGTAGCTCGACGCCGAGAACAGCGCCAGGGCGATGCCGATCACGAAGGCGAGACCCGCGGCCTGGCTTCCGGACAGCTCCCTCAGGGGACCCTCGATGTTCGTGAGCGTCTCGGAGGCGACCAGCGGATCCAGGACCTTGAGAACCGCGTCGGCGGCGTTCTTGCCCTGCCCGATCAGCCCCAGCAATGACATCAGGGCAAGGGCCGCCGGAAAGATGGCCAGCACTGAGTAGTAGGTCAGGGCCGCAGCCAGGTCGGTGCAGCCGTCGTCGAGGAACTCACGCACGCTGCGGCGTACGGCGAGGAGTACCGAGGGCCGCTTCAGGTCGGTCGGCTTCTCCACCTTGCCCGGGTGGTCCGGGCCGGGGCGCTCGTCATTCGCCTCGTAGTCCGCGACGGAGCGGTCCGAGTCGTCCGTGGGGACCTCCGGCTGGTGCTCCGGGTCGGCCGTGCGGACCGGACGTGTCTCGTCCGCTTCGTGTGTCTCTGGCATGCCGGGGTCCCTTTCCGAGCGGGCGGCCCGCGGGGTTCCTCAGACCTGCCTCCACGCTAACCCGCGCAGGCGCTCAGACCTGTGACCACGCGATGCCGTCGAGGATGTCGTACTCGGAGACCAGCATCGAGTCCACGCGGGTACGGCGCAGGATCCGGTCGAGGATCAGCGCACCGGCTCCGATCACGTCGGCGCGTCCCGGGTCCATGAAGGGCAGCTCCCGGCGCTCCCCCACCGTCATCGTGAGCAGCCGGCTGGTCACGCCCTGCACCCGGTCGCAGGCGATCACCGAGTGGTGCAGGATCGCGCGGTCGTACGCCGGGAGGTCGAGCACCATCGCCGCGGTCGTGGTCACCGTGCCGGCGACGCCGATCACCGCGGCCGCCTCACCCGGGTCGACGTCGCAGCCGTCCAGGGCACGGTCGATGTCCGCGGTCGCCTCCTCGACCTCCTCCACCGTCGGCGGGTCACTGAGGAGATGGCGCTCGGTCATCCGCACCGAGCCGACGTCGAGCGACTGCGCGCCGAGCATCTGGCCGTCGTCGGTGCCGAGGATCAGCTCGGTGGAGCCGCCGCCGATGTCGATCACGAGGTACGGCGGGGCCAGTCCGGCGGCCAGCAACCGGGTCGCCCCGTCATACGACAGCCGGGCCTCCTCGTCGCCGGCCACCACCTCCGGTGCGACGCCGAGCCGTTCCTCGACGCCGGACCGGAAAACATCGGCGTTCTCGGCGTCACGGGCGGCCGACGTGGCGCAGAAGCGCGTCGTGTCCACGTCGTGCTTCGCGACGATCGCGGCGTACTCGTCGACGGCGGCGAACACCCGCTCAAGCGCCGCCTCGGCGAGCCGTCCGGTGCGGTCGACGCCCTGGCCGAGCCGGACCATGCGCGTCTCGCGAACGTGCTCGACCATCCGGCCCTCGTCCGGGTCGAGATCGGCGACGAGGAGCTTGATCGTGTTGGTGCCGCAGTCGATGGCGGCGACCCGGGTCATGCCTGCCCGTCCGTCGGGCCGGTCGGGACGCACGGTCCGCTCGACCACCACGCCCCCAGCCGGTCGAGCACCTCGTCACCGAGCGGGTTCACGCCGCGGCCCTGGGCCAGCGACTGGCCGGCGAGCACGTGCAGGCACTTCACGCGGTCGGGCATTCCCCCGGCCGAGACGCCGGCGATCTCCGGCACCTCGCCGATCTCCGCACGCGCGCCGAGGTACGCCTGGTGCGCGGCCGCGTACGACGCCGCGAGGTCGGGATCGCTCGACAGCCGCTCGCTCATCTCGCGCATCAGTCCCTCGGCCTCGAGGGTGCCGATCAGCGACGCGGCGCGGGGGCACGTCAGGTAGTACGTCGTGGGGAACGGCGTGCCGTCATGGAGCCGGGGCTCGGTCGTGACCACGTCGGGGTTGCCGCACGGGCAGCGGTGCCCGACCGCATGGATCGAGCGCGGCGCCCGGCCGAGCTGTGCCTCGACCACCATCTCGTCGTGGGAGGTGATGGTTGTTCCTTCGGGGTCCCCGGGTGAACGGGAGCGCAGCGAGCGTTCGCCGGGGGTGCTCATTCGTCGTTCGGGGTGATGTGCGTCGCGGGCGGGGACACCTTCGGCGGATGGTCGGCCTGCTGCAGCGAGTCGTACTGCTTGGACCACCACGACCGCGGCGCGACGTGCACGATCTGGTTCGGGTCGGAGAGCCGGTCGGTGCCGCCCATCAGCTTCCCGTCCTTGTCGATCACCTGGTAGGCGATCTCGCCCGGCAGCACCCAGCCGAACCGCTCCCGCGCCAGCGTCGCGACGTACGCCTTGTCGCCCCAGCGCTTCTTCTCGCGCTCCAGCGCGCCGATGTCCTTCTTCGACTGGATGATCTGGCCGCGGAGGTTGTTGATCTGGTTTCGCTGCTCGAGGTAGGCCTTCATGCTCGAGGCGTAGGAGACGACCAGCACCGCCAGCACGACCAGGATCACCGCCATCCGGCTGGTGAACCGGGAGCGCGGCCGGCCGCGGCCGGCGGCCTGGACTCGCGCCGACGTTCCGCGTTCCCTCCTGAGCCTGTCGAAGGGCTGGGCGGGCCGGGTGTTGGCCGGCGACCGGCGCGTGCGCGCGCTCCGGGACGGTCGCACTCTCCTCAGCCCTGGTACCGCGGGAACGCGCCAGCCCCGGCGTAGCGGGCGGCGTCGGCGAGCTCCTCCTCGATCCGGAGCAGCTGGTTGTACTTCGCGACCCGCTCGGAGCGAGCCGGAGCACCGGTCTTGATCTGGCCGCAGTTGGTGGCAACCGCAAGGTCGGCGATGGTGACGTCCTCGGTCTCACCGGAACGGTGGCTCATCATGCAGCGGAAGCCGTTGCGGTGCGCGAGCTCGACGGAGTCGAGGGTCTCGGTGAGCGAGCCGATCTGGTTGACCTTCACCAGCAGCGCGTTGGCCTGACCACCGGTGATGCCCCGCTGCAGTCGTTCGACGTTGGTGACGAACAGGTCGTCGCCGACGATCTGGACCGTGTCGCCGAGCTGGTCGGTCAGCGTCTTCCAGCCGTCCCAGTCGTCCTCGTCGAGGGGGTCCTCGATACTCACGATCGGGTACGACGCGACGAGGTCGGCGTAGTAGGCCGTCATCTCTGCCGAGTCCTTCTTCTTGCCCTCGAAGGTGTACGCGCCCTTTTCGCAGAACTCGCTCGCGGCGACGTCCATCGCCAGCGCGATGTCCTTGCCGAGCTCGAAACCCGCGCTCTTGACCGCCTCGGCGATCAGGTCGAGCGCGGCGCGGTTGCTCTGGAGGTCCGGCGCGAAGCCCCCCTCGTCGCCGAGCCCGGTGGCCAGCCGCTTCTGCTTCAACACGGACTTGAGGGCGTGGTAGACCTCCGCGCCCTGCTGGAGCGCCTCGCGGAACGTCGGTGCGCCGATCGGCGCGATCATGAACTCCTGGATGTCGACGTTCGAGTCGGCGTGCGACCCGCCGTTGAGGATGTTCATCATCGGCACCGGCAGCAGATGGGCGTTGGGTCCGCCGACGTAGCGGTAGAGCGGCAGCTCGGCCGACTCCGCAGCAGCGTGGGCGACCGCCAGTGAGACGCCGAGGATCGCGTTGGCACCGAGCTTGGCTTTGTTGGGCGTCGCGTCGAGGTCGAGCATGATCCGGTCGATCGCACGCTGGTCGGCGGCGTCCTCGTCCTCGATCGCGGGGGCGATGCTGTCGAGCACGCCGCGAACGGCCTGCTCGGTGCCCTTGCCGAGGTAGCGCTTCCCGCCGTCTCGCAGCTCCACCGCCTCGAACGCTCCGGTGCTGGCACCGCTCGGCACCGCAGCCCGGCCCTGCGCGCCGTCCTCGAGGAGCACCTCGACCTCGACCGTGGGATTGCCGCGCGAGTCGAGGATCTCGCGGGCGTGGACGTCTTCGATGAGGGCCACGGTGGTTGCTCCTGGAGGAAGTGTCGGGTCGGACTCCGTCAGCCTAACGGCGTACGGCGGGGTAACCCGGCATCTCGCCCCGTGGGCGGTAGGGCGAAGCGCGGGCCGGGCTCACCCTCCGGGAGGGGGCGTGACCCGGCGGACCGCGTCGCGGAGCGCCTGCTCCGGGTCGACGTCAGCGGCATGCGCCTCGACCACCAGCGCGAGCAGCCGGGAGCCGAGGTCGTCGCCGGGTGCCACGACCGGCGTGCCCGCGCGCTCCAGCCGGTCGACCACCTTGTCCGCACGGAGCAGGGCAGGCAGCGTCGGCGGGAGGCCGTCGGTGACGCTGGCCCGCTGCTTCTCCGCCGCCTTGATCCGCTGCCACTCCTCGTTGACCTCGTGCGGCTCCAGCGGACGGCCGCCCGTCTCGCCCTCCGCGTCGCCGAACACGTGAGGGTTGCGCCGGTGCAGCTTCGCGATCAGGTCGGCCGCGACGTCCTCGATGTCGAACCTGCCTGACTCCGCGGCGATCGCGGCGTGGAAGTAGACCTGGAGCAGCAGGTCGCCGAGCTCCTCGCGGAGGTCGTCCCAGCTGCCGGTGCGGTCGCCGGAGTCGATGGCCTCCAGCGTCTCGTGTGTCTCCTCGAGGAGGTAGCGGCTCAGGCTGCGATGGGTCTGCTCGGCCTTCCAGGGGCACTCCCGGCGAAGCCGGGCCATGGTCTCGACAAGCTCGACCACCGGGAGCGGATCCTCGACCACCGGGAGCGTCACGAGTCAGCCGCAGCGCAGCTCGGTCGGGAGCGCGGCGACGAAGTCCTGCTGCGCGTCACCGGACGCGGACTTCGCGTAGGGCGAGACCGGCCGCGAGATCGAGCCGTCGCCGCCGCCGGCCTGGCCGGACGCGCCGGGGTTGTAGCGCGGGTCGATCTCGACGTCGATGTTCTTCTTGGCCCACGCGGCGGAGAGCCTGCTGCCCTCGTTGACGGACTCGTCGACACCGGGCTTCGCGGTGCCCTTCTGCTTGAGACTCTTGGCGCCGACGTCGGCGAGCAACAGCTGGGAGCGCAGGAAGTCACTGACCACCTGCACGTAGGTGTCGCGGTCGGTGTCGGAGAGCTTGGTGAGCGAGTCCTCCAGCTGCTGGACCCGCTGCTGCAGCTGGTTCTTGTCGTACGTCCCGCCGACCGACTCGGCGTACTGCGTGTCGACCCGGGTGGTGACCATCGCATTGACGATGTCGCGCATGACCGCCGAGCGGGCCTGAGGCGCGCTGCCACCGAGGTCGCAGCTGATCCGGGTGACGTCGTCGACCTCGCTGCTCGGGATCGACTCGTCGCCGACCGTGGCCGCTGTGTCCGGGTGCAGCCCGGCGCATCCAGAGAGCGTGAGCAGCGCCAGCGCGCCAGCTAGCAGGGACGTGATGCGGCGGATCGCTTTTGTGGGGTGACTCTTCACGAGGTCTCCTGTTGCGCCCCGGCGGGGTCGATCACGGTGTCGATCACCTTCCTGGTCCACGCCAGCAGCTCCTCGTCGCGCGGAGGTCCACCGTGCGACCCGGAGAGCGGGCGCGGCACCAGCATCGTACGCAACCCGGCCTTGACCACGCTCTTCGGGTGAAGCCGGTTGAGCCGGACCACGGCGGAGTCGGGCAGGTCCACCGGCGCGAAGCGGACGAACCTGCCCTGCGCCTGCACCTCGGTGAGCCCGGCCTGGCGGGCGCGGCCGCGGAACCGGGCCACCTCGAGGAGCCGGTCGACCTCCGGCGACGGCTCGCCGTAGCGGTCGAGCATCTCCTCGCGGAGAAGTGCGACGTCGTCGTCGGAGCGCACCTCGGAGAGCCGCTTGTACATCTCCAGCCGGAGCCGCTCCGAGCCGATGTAGCCGTGCGGGAGGTGGGCGTCGACCGGGATCTCGATCCGCATCTCCTGCAGCGCCTCGGGCTGGCTGCCGTCCTGCCGGAACTCCCCCACCGCCTCGCCGACCAGGCGTACGTAGAGGTCGAAGCCGACGTCGGCGATGTGACCGGACTGCTCGCCGCCGAGCAGGTTGCCGGCGCCGCGGATCTCGAGGTCCTTCATCGCGATCGCCATGCCGCCGCCGAGGTCGGAGTGCTGTGCGAGCGTCGCCAGCCGCTCGTGGGCGGTCTCGGTGAGCGGCTTGTCCGGCGGGTAGAGGAAGTAGGCGTAGGCGCGCTCACGGGAGCGGCCGACCCGGCCCCGGAGCTGGTGGAGCTGGGACAGGCCGAGGGCGTCGGAGCGCTCGATGATCATCGTGTTGGCGTTGGACACGTCGAGCCCGGACTCGACGATCGTGGTGCACACGAGCACGTCGAAGCGCTTCTCCCAGAAGTCCAGCATCACCTGCTCGAGCTGGTGCTCGCCCATCTGGCCGTGGGCGGTGGCGACCCGCGCCTCCGGCACCAGCCGCTGGAGGTGGGCGGCAGCCTTCTCGATCGAGTTCACGCGGTTGTGGATGAAGAAGACCTGGCCGTCGCGCAACAGCTCGCGGCGTACGGCGGCGGTGACCTGGCGGTCCTCGTAGGCGCCCACGTAGGTCAGCACCGGGTGACGCTCCTCGGGCGGCGTCGTGATCGTGGACATCTCGCGGATCCCGGTGATCGCCATCTCCAGCGTGCGCGGGATCGGCGTCGCGCTCATCGAGAGCACGTCGACGCTGGTGCGCAGCCGCTTCATCTGCTCCTTGTGCTCGACGCCGAACCGTTGCTCCTCGTCGACGACGATCAGGCCGAGGTCCTTGACCCGGATGTCGGGGTTGAGCAGGCGGTGGGTGCCGATCACGATGTCGACCGTGCCGTCGGCGAGGCCGTCGATGACCTCCTTGGCCTCCTTGTCGGTCTGGAAGCGGCTCAGCGCCCGCACGTTCACGGGGAAGCCGCCCATCCGCTCCTCGAACGTCGCGAAGTGCTGCTGCACCAGCAGCGTGGTCGGCACCAGCACGGCGACCTGCTTGCCGTCCTGAACCGCCTTGAACACCGCCCGCACGGCGATCTCGGTCTTGCCGTAGCCGACGTCGCCGCAGACCAGCCGGTCCATCGGCACGGTGCGCTCCATGTCGCGCTTGACCTCGTCGACGGTGCTGAGCTGGTCGGGTGTCTCGTGGAAGGGGAACGCGTCCTCGAGCTCGCGCTGCCACGGGCTGTCGGGCGCGAACGCGTGGCCCTGCGTGGCCTGCCGTGCGGCGTACAGCTTGATCAGCTCGGCCGCGATCTCGCGCACCGCCTTGCGGGCGCGACCCTTGCGCTTGGCCCAGTCGCCGCCACCGAGGCGGTCGAGCGACGGCTGCTCGCCGCCGACGTAGCGCGTGACCTGGTCCAGCGTGTCGGCGGGCACGAACAACCTGTCGGGCTGACTGTTGCCCCTGGGCTTGCTGGAGCCGTACTCCAGGACGAGGTACTCACGCACCGCACCCTGGAACTCGCGCTGCTTCATCTCCACGAAGCGGCCGACCCCGTGCTGCTCGTGGACGACGTAGTCGCCGGCCTTCAGCTCCAGCGGGTCGATCTGCTTCTTGCGCCGGGTCGGCATCTTGCGCATGTCACGCGTGGACGCACGCTGGCCGAGAACGTCCTCGCGGGTGAGCAGCGCGAGCCGCACGGTCGGGTCGACGAACCCGTGGTCGAGGGAGGCGCAGGTGACGGTGACGACGCCGGGCTGCAGCCCGTCGGCGGTCGAGCCTGCCGAGACCAGGCTGTCGACCAGCCTTGCCGGCACGTCGTGCTCTCCGAGCACCTCGACCATCCGCTGCGCCGGTCCGTGTCCCTCGCTGAGCAGCACGACCCGGGTGCCCTCGGCGACCCAGCCCCGGATGTCGGCGACCGCCCGCTCGACGTCGCCGCGGTACTCCTCGGCCGGGCGGACGTCGACCGCCCGGCTGGAATCGTCGATGTCGTCGTCGAGGCCGAAGGGACTCACGCTCCACCACGCCTTGCCCTGCGCGAGCACGTCCTGCCGTACGTCGCCGATCTCGCGCAGCGACGCGGCGCCGAGGTCGATCGGAGCCTGGCCACCACCGGCGGCGGCCGCCCAGCTCGCGCCGAGAAACTCCTCGGACGTCGCCACCAGGTCGTGGGCTCGCGTGCGCACCCGCTCCGGATCGAGCAGGAGCACGTGGCTCTCTGCCGGCAGCAGGTCGACCAGCATCTCCATCTCGTCGACCAGCACCGGGGCGAGGGACTCCATGCCCTCGACTGCTACGCCCTCGGCCATCCGGTCGGTGAGCTCGGCCAGCTCGGGGTGCTCGGCGCCCAGCGCCTTGGCCCGGCGGCGTACGTCGTCGGTGAGCAGCAGCTCGCGGCACGGCGGCGCCCAGAGCCGCGGGACCGGTTCGAGGGTGCGCTGGTCGGCGACCGCGAACGAGCGGATCTCGTCGATGTCGTCGCCGAAGAACTCCACCCGCAGCGGGTGCTCCTCGGTGGGCGGGAAGATGTCGACGATGCCGCCGCGCACCGCGAACTCGCCGCGCTTCTCGACCAGGTCGACGCGGGAGTACGCCGCGTCGGAGAGCCGTCGTACGACGTCGTCGAGGTCGGCGCTGTCGCCGACGGCGAGCTCGACCGGCTCCAGGTCGGCCAGCCCCTGCACCTGGGGCTGCAGCACCGAGCGGATCGGCGCCACCACCACGTCGAGCGGGCCGTTGCCCTCGTCGGCGCCCGGGTGGCGCAGCCGGCGCAGCACCGCCAGCCGGCGCCCGACGGTGTCGCTGCGGGGGCTGAGCCGTTCGTGCGGGAGCGTTTCCCACGCCGGGTAGTAGCCGACCCGGGCGGGATCGAGCACGTCACCCAGCACCTCGACCAGGTCCTCTGCCTCGCGCGCGGTCGCGGCGACCACCAGCACCGTGCGCCCGGCGTCGACCAGGCCCTTGACCACGAACGGCCGCAGCGCAGCCGGACCGGTCAGGTCGAGCGTCGAGAGCCGGCCGCTGTCGGCCATCGCCTCGGCGAGGACGGGGTTGCGCAGGACGAGGTCGGCCAGACCGGCGATGCTCAACGGGTGCTCCTCGAAACGGGGTGGGGGCACACCACGAACGCCCCCAGCCGGCGCGGGCAGGGGGTGTGGTGGAACCGCGGCCAGTCTACGAGGCGGGTCCTACACGCTCGACCGGGCCGTCGTACTTCCCACGACGGCACTTGCACCGAGATGATGGACCGTGGTCGGGGTGATCCGCGCACTTGTCTCCGGGGCGCTGCTGGGTGCCGTCATCGGGGTGGTGGCCCGGCTGCTGATGCGGCTGGTCGCGCTCCTGGCCGGGGACCAGCCGTCGTTCACGTGGGGTGCCTCGCTGGCGATCGTCGGACTGTTCGTGGTCTCTGCCGGCGGTGCGGCCGCGGCGACACTCGCGTCCCGCCGGTGGCTCGCGGCGCTCGTGGTGGTGGCGACCTCGTTCCCCGTGGTGCTGATGGGGACCGCGATCGGCGTCAGCGAGGTGGTCTCGGCGCTCGACGAGGGTGTCGCTGGTCTCCGCCGGCTGGCCCTGCTCGTGGTGGCCGCACTGATCCTCGTGCTCGCGTTGGCGACGCCGTACCTGGGCTGGCGGCTGGCAGGTCGCCGGCTGTCCCGCGCTCAGCCCTCGGTCGTGGCCTGAATCTCCGCCTCGCTGCGCAGCACGCAGAACTCGTTTCCCTCCGGGTCGGCCATGGTCACCCAGCCGATTCCGGGGCCGTGGATGTCGCTGCGGTCGGCGACGACGGTGGCGCCCAGCACGACGAGCCGCTCGACCTCCTGGGCGCGGGTGCCGGCATTCGGGCGCAGGTCGAAGTGGATCCGGTTCTTGACCTGCTTGCCCTCCGGCACCTCGATGAACAGCAGCGGGTGACCACCGTCCGGCCGCTGGATCCAGCACTCCACGTGACCCCGCTCGTTCGGGTCGTCCGGCTTGTCGACGTACTCGAGCACCTGTTTCCACCACTCCGAGAGCTCGTAGGCGTTGCCACAGTCGACCGCGGTGTGGGAGATGAAGGACGTCATGGCGCCAGCCTGCCGCGCCCGTCCTCCTGCGGCGACCCATTTCGGTTATATGCCTTGACAGATATATGCCTGTAGTGGCATGTTCAAGCCATGGACGACCGGACCTGGACCGCTCTCGTCGACCCGCACCGCCGGGCCGTGCTCGACCTGCTGCTGCAGGGCGAGTGCTCCGTCGGCGACCTCGTCGAACGGCTCGGCCTGACCCAGCCGCAGACCTCCAAGCACCTCAGGGTGCTGCGCGAGGCGGGGCTGGTACGGGTCGAGCGGGTGGCCCAGCGCCGGATCTACGCGGTCGACCCGGCCCCGATGACCGAGCTCGACCGCTGGCTGGCGCCGTACCGCCGGCTCTGGAACGAACGCCTCGACCGGCTCGGGGCCCACCTGGAGGAGAACCCATGACCGACACCACAACGGGCACCACCCACCCCACTCCCGACCGCGGCAGCTACGTCGAGCACGAGCGGGGACCCGCGGTGCGCTTCGAGCGGCACTACCCCTTCCCCGTCGAGCGGGTGTGGCGTGCGGTGACCGATCCCGCCGAGCTCAGGGCGTGGTTCCCCTCACCCGAGGTGACCTTCGAAGCCCGCGTGGGCGGCACCATCACCCTCGCCGGCGACCCGTACCAGGCCGAGGCGATGACCGGCCGGGTGCTGGCCTGGGACCCGCCGCACGTGTTCGGCTTCGAGTGGGGCGGCGACCAGCTCTTCCTCACGGTCACGGCGGACGGCGAGGGCAGCCGGCTCGAGCTGCTCGACGTGCTGGACGAGAAGACCCGGGCGGCCCTGCACGCCGCCGGGTGGGCCATGTGCCTGGCCGGGCTGGACCGTGCCCTCACCGGCGCGAGCGACGCCGCGCCGGAGTTCCGACCCTTGCTCGAGGAGTACCGCGCAGCCGGCTTCCCCGACGACGGCTGGGTGCCGGACGGCGTCTGAGCCGAGGCAAAGGACTTGGTCTTCCCGACCTCACTCGGGCAGGCTCGCGCCATGGCAGAGCGACAGTTCCCGGACATGTGGGTCGACCCGGACGACGACCCTCGCACCGACGGCGGCGCCACGGACGAGCGCGGGGTGCTCCTCGACTACCTCGGCAACTACCGGAAGACCTTCGCGATGAAGCTCGACGGACTCGACGCCGCGCAGCTGGCCACCCGGTCGGTCCCGCCGTCGACCATGTCGCTGCTCGGGCTGCTCCGCCACCTCGCCGACGTGGAGCTGCACTGGTTCCGCAAGGTGATGGGCGAGCAGACGGACGCGGTCCGGCACTTCCGCACCGCGGACGACCGCGACGCCGACTTCAACGGCGCGGTCGCGGACGACGCGGTGGTGGAGGAGGCCTGGCGCGTGTGGCGCGCGGAAGTGGCCAACGCCGAGACCTTCATGGACGGTGTCGCCGACGTCGGCTCCATGGTCCCGCTCGACGGCGACGAGGTGCCGGTCCGCGACCTGCTGGTGCACATGATCGAGGAGTACGCGCGCCATGTCGGCCACGCTGACCTGCTCCGGGAGTGCATCGACGGGCGGACGGGGCAGTAGTCGAGGGCGGGTGGGCTTGCGTGCTCGCGCCGAGCCTCAGCACACTCACCCCGCCCACGGACCCTCCGGCGCCCGCACCCGCGCCTCGTCGGCCTCCTGGTCCGTGGCCTTCTGCTGGCTCTGCCGCTCGGCCTCGACCCGGCGCAAGTAGTGGTCGACCTCCTCGTCGACGCGCGCCGCGTCCCAGCCCAGGACGGCCGCCATCAGGGTCGCGGCCGGGCGCGCCGAGGTGGTGCCGCGGTCGAAGGTCTCGATCGAGATCCGGGTACGACGGGTGAGCACGTCGTCGAGGTGACGTGCACCCTCATGGGTCACCGCGTAGACGACCTCGCCGGCGAGGTAGTCCGCGGTGCCGTCGAGCGGCTCTCCCAGCGCCGGGTCGCGGGCCACGACCGCCAGGACCTCGTCGACCAGCCCGCCGTACCTTCCAAGGAGGTGGTCGATGCGGGCGACGGGGAGCCCCGACGACCGGGCCAGCGCCACCCGCTGGTTGGTGCGTGCCTCGAAGCCGGCGGCGCCCAGCAGCGGCACCCGGTCGGTGATGCTCGGGCCCACGGGCTGGCCGGACCGTTCGAGGGACCGTGCCGCGGCGTCGACCGCGTCCTGTGCCATCACCCGGTAGGTCGTGAGCTTGCCGCCCGCGACCAGGACCAGGCCGGGCACGGGCGCGACCACGGTGTGCTCGCGTGAGATCCGCGAGGTGGGCTCGTCCTTGCCTCGGGCCAGCGGCCGCAGGCCGGCGTAGACCCCCTCGACGTCCTCGTGGTCCAGCGGGGTGCGCAGCAGCGTGTTCACGTGACCGAGCACATAGTCGATGTCGGCGCGCGACGCCGCCGGGTGCGCGAGGTCGAGCTCCCACGGGGTGTCGGTGGTGCCGATGATCCAGTGCCGGCCCCAGGGGATCACGAACAGCACCGACTTCTCGGTCTTGGTGATGAAGCCGGTCTCGGACCGGATCCGGTCGCGGGGGACGACGAGGTGGATGCCCTTGCTCGCCGCGACGTGCAGCGCACCGCGTCCGCCGACCAGGTCCTGGATCTCGTCGGTCCAGACACCGGCCGCGTTGATCACGACTCGCGCGCGCACCTCGAGGTCACGGTGGCTCTCGAGGTCGCGAGCCCGGACACCGACCACGCGGTCGCCGTTGCGGAGGAAGCCGGTGACCCGCGTGCGTGAGGCCACGTGGGCGCCGTACGCCGCGGCCGTCCGGGCGACGGTCATCACCAGCCGGGCATCGTCGACCTGGCAGTCGTAGTAGCGGATCGCGCCGGTGAGGTCGTCGGTGCGGAGGTCGGGTGCCATCCGCGCGACCTGGCGACGGGACAGGTGCCGGTGGCGGGGGACACCCATGTCGTACCGGCCCGCCAGGCTGCCGAACAGGGCCATCGCGTCGTACAGCAGCAGGCCGGCACCGACGTAGGGGCGCTCCCAGTGGTGGTGCAGCGGGTAGAGGAACGGGACCGGTCGCACCAGGTGGGGCGCGAGCCGGGTCAGCAGCAGGCCGCGCTCCTCGAGCGCCTCGTGCACCAGCCCGAAGTCGAGCATCTCCAGGTAGCGCAGGCCGCCGTGCACGAGCTTCGACGAGCGCGACGACGTCCCGCTGGCGAAGTCGCGCTGCTCGAGCAGGGCGGTCGAGAGCCCGCGGGAGACGGCGTCGAGCGCCGCGCCGGCTCCGGTCACCCCGCCTCCGACCACGAGCACGTCGAGCTCACCCGCCACCATGGCGTCGAGCGCGGTGGCCCGGGAGCGCGGTCCGAGACCCGCCGAGATGCTCATGCGCTCGAGTGTGTCAGGCAGATGTCAGGGGGCGACGCCCACGGCGTTCGCTGCGTCGCCCGGCTTGCCGGTCACCCTCACCTTCGCCACCACGATCGGGTGGTCGGAGGTGGCGCGCACGAAGCCGCTGCGGTCGCGCCGGTAGCCCGAGAACGCGACGTCCTCGGTGCCGAGGATCCAGTCGATCCAGGCATGGCCGGCCATCCGGCAGCCGCCGTCGTACGTGCTTCCGTCGGCGGAGTGCATCGGCGCCCGGCTGGCCATGCCGCAGAAGTACGTCGCCCGGTCGTTCATGTCGCCCGCGACGATCAGTGGGGTCTTGGTCCGCGCGACCAGGGCGTTGGCGTCGCGGGCCTGCTCGCTGACCGCGCGCGTCCGGTAGCCGGTCGCGTCGCCGTAGCCGCAGCAGGTCGCGGGGTTGTGGTAGCTGGTCACCCAGAACTCGGCGCCGGTCTCCTTGTGCCGCAGCAGCACCCGGGGCATGTTGCGTATCGCGCCCCTGAAGTACGGGTAGGGCCGGGTCTCCCCCTTGACCAGGTCGAAGGTGTCGGTGCGCCAGACGATGGAGTTCTCGGCGTCGAGCGACCGGCCGAGGGTGCCCGGGTATGCCGCGTAGGTGCCGCCCGCGACCCGGTCGAAGGCCACCCGCTGCGTGCGCGCGAACTCCTGGAACGCGGCCACGCCCACGTCGTACCGGATCAGCAGGTCGCGGGCGTTGCGGGTGCGCTGCTCGACGTTGCCGCGGTGGGAGGCGCCCTGGACGTTGAAGTTCGCGATCGTGAACGAGGCCACGGGGCGCGCGGGGCGCGCGGGCGGCTCCGGGCGTTGGGGGCGCTCGGGGCGCTGGTCGGTGAACGCACGCGCCTTCGCCGCCAGTCTCTCGAGCGCCTTCTGCCGGTCGCCGACCAGGGCGACGGGGTCGGGGGTGGGGCTCGCCGACCTCGTGGGGGCGGCGCGTGTCGGCGTCGCGCTGGGGGTCGCGGACGGGGTGACGGAGGACGACTGCGTCGGGTCGGCCACCGCGGAGGCGCTCGGAGCGTCGGAAGGCTCGCCGTGCGCGGCCAGGGCGTCCAGCGGGGCCACCAGGGACGGCTGGGCGAGGTACGCCGCCGCGGTCAGCAGCAGGCCGATGCTGAGCGTCAGCACCAGCACACGCAGGGACCTGCTTGGCCGGGACACGGCCACAGGCTAGTCGGCCTCGCCCGACGGCGCAGGGCTACCGACGAGCTACTGGACCACCACTTCGACCCGCTGGAACTCCTTCAGCTCGGTGTAGCCGGTGGTGGCCATCGACCGGCGCAGGGCGCCGACGAAGTTCATGGTGCCGTCGGCCACCCGCGACGGGCCGAACAGGATCTCCTGGAGCGACCCGACGCGGTCCATCTCGACCCGCTCACCTCGTGGCAGCTCGGCGTGGACCGCCTCACCGCCCCAGTGGAAGCCCTGACCGGGGGCGTCGATCGCGCGTGCCAGCGGCGAACCGATCATCACCGCGTCGGCCCCGCAGGCCACGGCCTTGGCCACGTCGCCGCTACGGCCGATCGAGCCGTCCGCGATCACGTGCACGTAGCGCCCGCCGGACTCGTCTAGGTAGTCGCGCCGGGCGGCGGCAACGTCGGCCACGGCGCTGGCCATCGGCACCGCGATACCGAGCACCTTGCGCGTCGTGTGCGCGGCGCCGCCGCCGAAGCCGACCAGCACGCCGGCCGCGCCGGTGCGCATCAGGTGCAGCGCCGCCTGGTGGGTCGCGCAGCCGCCGACGATCACCGGCACGTCGAGCTCGTAGATGAACTCCTTGAGGTTCAGCGGCTCCGACTGCGAGGACACGTGCTCGGCGCTGACCGTAGTCCCGCGGATCACGAACATGTCCACGCCGGCGTCGACCACGGTCTTGGCGAACTCCTTGGTGCGCTGCGGCGACAGCGACCCGGCGACGGTCACGCCGGACTCGCGGATCTGCTGCACGCGCTCGGTGATCAGCTCCGCCTTGACCGGCTCGGAGTAGATCTCCTGCATCCGCTGGACCGCGGCGTCGCCGTTGAGGGAGGCCACCTCCGCAAGCAGGTCGCTGGGGTCGTCGTACCGGGTCCAGAGGCCCTCGAGGTTGAGCACCCCGAGCCCGCCGTACTGCCCGAAGGCGATCGCGGTCTCCGGCGACATCACCGAGTCCATCGGGGCGGCCAGGATCGGCAGCTCGAACCGGTAGGCGTCAATCTGCCACGCGATCGACACCTCCTCCGGGTCGCGCGTGCGCCGGCTCGGGACGATGGCGATGTCGTCGAAGGAGTACGCGCGCCGGCCCCGCTTGGCGGCCCCGATCTCGAAGTCGTTCACCGGAGAACCTTATCGGCCGGCAGGTGCAGGGGCAGATGCATGACGTGGAGGCCGACGTACTCCCCCGACGGGCGGCGGAAAGCCTCGGGGACGGTGCCGATCACGGTGAAGCCGAGCGACTCCCACAGGCGTACCGCGCCGGTGTTGGTCTCGACCACGGCGTTGAACTGGATCGCACGGAAGCCGCTGCGCCGGTGCCAGTCGACGACGTACTCCGCCAGCGCGCGGCCGACGCCCTTGCCCCGGGCCTCGGCGCCGACCATGAACGACGCGGTGCCGACGTGGGCGCCCTGGGCCGGACGGTTGGCACCCATCTTCGCGCTGCCGAGGAGGGTGCCTCCCTGGCGTGCGGTGACCAGGTGGTCGCCCGCCCAGAACTCCCGGGCCTCCGCCTCGGCGATGTCGCTCGGCATCGCGTAGGTCTCGCCCGCGCGCGCCACCTCCTGGAGGATCGGCAGGAACTCGGGCCAGTCGTCGTCCTCGAAGGTGCGGATCTCGACCCGTTCGGTCACCGCGTGCTCACCGGGGGCTCAACGGCCGGAGTAGTTCGGTGCCTCGACCGTCATCTGCACGTCGTGCGGGTGCGACTCCTTGAGGCTGGCCGAGGTGATCCGGATGAACTGGCCCTTGTCCTGGAGCTCGGGGATGGTGCGTGCGCCGACGTAGAACATCGACTGGTGCAGCCCGCCCACGAGCTGGTGGGCGACCGCTGCCAGCGGTCCACGGTAGGCGACCTGACCCTCCACGCCCTCGGGCACCAGCTTGTCGTCGCTGGTGACCTCGGCCTGGAAGTAGCGGTCCCGGGAGTAGGACTTCTTGCCGCGGCTGGACATCGCACCGAGCGACCCCATGCCGCGGTAGGACTTGAACTGCTTGCCGTTGACGAAGACCAGCTCGCCGGGGCTCTCCTCGCAGCCCGCCAGCAGCGAGCCGACCATGACCGAGCTGGCGCCGGCCGCGATCGCCTTGGCGATGTCGCCGGAGTGCTGGAGTCCGCCGTCGGCGATCACGGGCACGCCGGCCGGGGTGGCTGCGGCCGCCGCCTCGTAGACCGCGGTCACCTGCGGCGCGCCGACGCCGGTGACGACCCGCGTCGTGCAGATGGAGCCGGGCCCGACGCCGACCTTGACCGCGTCGGAGCCGGCGTCGACGAACGCCTGGGCGCCGGCGCGGGTGGCGACGTTGCCGCCGATCACCTGCACGTGGCGGGTGGCCGGGTCGGTCTTGAGCCGGCGCACCATGTCGAGCAGCATCCGCACGTGGCCGTGGGCGGTGTCGGCGACGAGCACGTCGACGCCGGCCTCGATCAGGGTGGTGGCCCGCTCCCAGGCGTCGCCGAAGTACCCGATCGCCGCACCCACCATCAGCCGGCCGTCGTCGTCCTTGGACGCCTTGGGGAACTGCTCGGACTTCACGAAGTCCTTGACCGTGATCAGCCCGGCGAGCCGGCCCTCGGGGTCGACGATCGGAAGCCGTTCACGCTTGTGCCTGCGGAGCAGGGCGGTCGCGTCGTCGCGGGAGATGCCGACCGGTGCGGTGATCAGCGGCATCGGGGTCATCACCTCGTCGACCTTGGTGGTCGCCCACTCGGCGACCGGGGTGAACCGCAGGTCGCGGTTGGTGATGATGCCGAGCAGCCGGTCGTCGAGGTCGACCACCGGCAGTCCGGAGACGCGGTACTCGCCGCACTTGGTGTCGAGGTCCTCGAGCGTCGCGTCGGGACCGATCGTCACCGGGTTGGAGATCATGCCGGTCTGGGTGCGCTTGACCAGGTCGACCTGGTAGGCCTGGTCGGCCGTGGACAGGTTGCGGTGGAGCACGCCGAGGCCGCCCTGCCGGGCCATCGCGATCGCCATCCGGGACTCGGTGACGGTGTCCATTGCGGCGCTCACCAGCGGCACCCGCAGCGAGATCTCGCGCGTCAGCCGGGTTGTGGTGTCGATCTCGTCGGGCGCCAGGTCGGACTCACCCGGCAGCAGGAGGACGTCGTCGTAGGTGAGTCCCAGGGGCAGGAACTTCGCGGGTACCTCGTCGTTCATGGCGCCTTCCGGTCGGACGGAGGCTCATTCTATTCGGTCTCGGCAGGTGTTTACCGCGGCGGTGCCGTGTCCGGCGACAGCCGGTTGCTCGGCGAAACCGGACGGATCGTGCGCAGCCCGATCCGCAGCTGCAGCAGGTTGTCGTGGAGCCGGACCATCGGGTGCAGCCCGATCGAGGCCACCATCGGCAGCGTGCCCTGGTCGTCGCCGGGCGCGAGCAACAGGATCTCGTCGCGCCCTGCGTGCCGTGCCACCCCGGCCACCATCACCAGCAGCGCCCGGCCGATGCCCTTGCGGCGCCACGCGGGGCTGACCACGACCGTGGTGTCGCCGTTCGGCTCCAGACTGGCCGTGGCCACGACGGTGGCGCCCGTGCGGGCGACCACGGCGTCTGCGTACACGTCGTACACGACCACGTCAGGACCGATCGGCTCGGTCTCGAGCTGGTCCGCGCCGCGGACCACGTCGAGGAGCGCCGCGACCCGGGCGTTCTCGGCGAACGACCACGCGGCATCGTCCTCGCCGACCAGCCCGGCCAGCACCAGTTCGGCCTGGCTGCGGTCGGCCATGATCTGCTCGGCTGCGCGCAGCCAACGCACCGGCTCGTCGACCAGGTGCCGCGGCCCGCAGGGGGTCACCCCGACCGTGTCGCCGCCCGCGGCCGCCACGATCGAGGCGATCTCCTGCCCGGTCCACTCGTCCGCCGCCTCGAGCACGAGCTCGTCGACCACGGAGCCGACGTCGGGGAAGATCTGCAGGGCCAGGATGTTGAGTCCGTTCTCCCCGCACGTGCTCGTGATCCGGGCCAGCGACCCGGGTCGGTCCGCGAGGGACGTCCGCACTCTCCACAACATGTCCCGATGGTGGCCCGCGCATGTTGCGGGAGGTCGTCCGTTGTGTTGCGGCCGTGAAAACAGCGGCGCACGCTGGTGGGATGGACGCGGTGGCGGAGGCGTTCCGGGCAGTGCCCCGGCACGGGTTCCTGCCGCGCAGCGAGCGCGGCCGCGCGTCGTACGACGGGCCGATCGCGATCGGGGACGGCCAGACGAACTCGCAACCGCGCACGGTGGACGCCATGCTCCGGCTGCTCGAGGTGGACCGCGGCATGCGGGTTCTCGACGTTGGTGCTGGCTCGGGCTGGACCACGGCCCTGCTGGCCGAGCTGGTCGGCCCGACCGGGTCGGTGCTCGGTGTCGAGATCGCGCCCCGGCTGGTGGCCTGGGGGTCGGCGAACCTGGCCGCCGCGAAGTTCCCCTGGGCGTCGATCGTGGAGGCGTCGCCGGGCGTGCTCGGCCGGCCGGAGGGGGCGCCGTACGACCGGATCCTGGTGTCCGCCGACGCATCCGCCATGCCCGGTCCGCTACTCGACCAGCTCGCCGACCCGGGCCGTCTGGTGGTGCCGGTGCGCTCGCGGATGACGCTGGTCGTGCAGCGGGACGGGGAGCGCGAGGTCAGCCGCCACGGGTCCTACCGGTTCGTGCCCTTGCTGTAGACCCGTTGCAGACACGCACCTGCTTCCGCTCTCCGAACACGTCCTGCCACTCCCGGGTCGTGAGGTCGCGTCCGGCGAACGTGCAGCCGAAGTCGAGCAGGTGCCCTGGCCGGATGTCCCACTCGTAGAACTGACCCCGCTGGTTGGCGATCAGCACCGTCTGTTCGTCGGGCAGGACCTGCACCCACGCTGGAGCGTCGTGGCTGGGCGTGACGGAGCCGAGCAGCTCACCGTCGCGTCCGTTCCACAGGCTGACGCTGCCGTCCAGCGCACCGGTGACGAAGTACTTCGAGGTCGGGCTGTAGGCGACGGAGACTACGGCTGAGTCGTGCCCGGAATCGGGTGTCCTGATCCGGTCGCCCGTTGTCGCGTCCAGCAGCTCGACCGTGCCGTCGGAGCCTCCGAGGGCGATCCGGGTGCTGTCGGGCGAGAGGTCAGCGGCGCTGACGTTCTCGAGCTCCGTCCGGCCGCGACGCACCTTACCGGTGGCCGCGTCGGCGAGCACCCAGCGCTGGGCGGTCGGGTACGTCTCGTTCGGCTTTGGCGGCTGAGGTGTGTACGTCACCGCGAGCACCCTCGAGCCGTCGCGGCCCGCCAAGGCGAACGTGAGGATGGACCCACCGATGTCCATCGGTCTCCCGATCTGGGTCAGCGTGGTCGCATCCAGCCACCGGACCTTCCCCGCCCGCTCGGACACCACGATCCTGTGGCCATCGGCGGAGTACTGGAGCCCGGAGAGGTGCGCCGCGGCGACCGTTCGCCGGTGCACCAGCCGGCCGCTGGCGTCCCACACCCTGACCACGCCGTCCCCGCCCGTGGTGGCGAACCTGCGTCCGTCCGGGGACCAGTCCCACGCGCCGTACTCCCCGTGGCCGGTGTCGATCCGTCTCGAGACGTTCCCTCCGGCCGTGGGCACGAGCCGGAGGTAGGAGCGTCCGCCGCCCTCGTCGTTCCAGGCGTACGCGACCCGATCCCCCGCCGGGGACGGCAGGACCCAGCCATCACCGAGGTCGACCCCGGCCACGACGCGCAGCCGCGGGATGAACCGTTGCCCACCTGCCACGTCCCACACCTGGAGCTGGCGGTCGGTACCAGCCGTGTACAGGGTGCTCCCGTCGGGGCTGAACTGGACCCCGTACGTCTCCGTGGAGTTGGTCTGGAACCGCTCGAGCAGCGCCCCCGTGCGGGTGTCCCACACCAGTGCCGTGCGGTCCTCGGCCCCGCTGGCCACGAGCCGCCCGTCCGGCGAGTAGGCAATGTAGTCGATCGACGCCTCGTGCCCGGCCAGTCTCTTCACCCTGCCGGTCCGCGTGTCCATCAGCACAACGTTCTGTTCCCCGTAGAAGGCGAGCTGACGTCCGTCTCCCCTGACCTGGAAGGGCGACCACCCGCGCATCGGCGTGGAGACGTCGTGTGCGGTCTCACGATCTCCGTCGCGGAGCAGGTAGTCGGTCAGGCGGGAACCACCGTCGCGCTCGCGGTACACCCAGAGCCGACCCCGGTCCTTGCCGAACGACAGGTTCACGAGGCCCGCGGCGTCGAGCCGGATCCGGTTGACCGGTCGGCTCAGGTCAGCGGTGTCCCAGACCAGGACGGTGGAGGCGACCCAGTCGTTCGAGCCCCGGTTGTGCTCGATGAACGCGGCGGCCATCCGCGACCCGTCGGCGCTGAACTTGATGTCGTTCACCAACGAGGGACGCGACGGTAGCCCACCGGCCTGGTCTGGCATCGGCTCGAGTGTCTTCGAGTCGAGGAGGACGACGCTGTCCGGGTCGAGGTTGAACTTCCCGACGGCCAGCTGACGCCCGTCCGGACTGAAGTCGAGGGGTGCCATCCCGGGCCAGAACGCGATCTGGGGCTTGCCGCCGTCGGCGTCGAACCTGGCCTTCACGCGCCGCGTGCGGGTGTCGTAGAGCCAGACTTCGTTGCGTTCGTCGTACGCCGCCATCGTGCTGCCATCCGGACTCATCGCCAGGCCCCAGAACGGTCCACCTGTCCCACGAGCCGCGCCGATCAGCTGCGGCGCCCGAGTCAGCGTGGCCAGCAGGTTCGCCCGCGTCGCCGGCGAGTCGTCGATACGCATCCCGGCCAGGGCCAGCAGGACGGCCAGGTCAGGTTGCTCCGACAGCAGGCCGCGCGCCCCAGCGAGACGGGAGTCCGACTCCCGGGTGGCCAGGTCCGCCCGCTGCGCCTGCCGGACCGCACCCCAGCCGGCCAACGCGGCGACGAGCAGGAGGGCCAGCACGCCGATCAGGAGCGCACGGAGCCGGCGGTTGACCCGATGCTCGCGCCGTACCTGCTGTTCCGCCGTGAGGTGCTCGCGCATCTCGAGCCGTGAGGAGGCTGCCAGGAACTCGCGTTCTGTTGGCGTCAGGTCGGGTGCGGAGCGGTCCTGCCACTCGAGCGCGGCGGCCAGGCGGACACCGCGGTAGAGCTCGCTGTCCGGTGCACCCATGCCTCGCCATGCGTCTGCCGCGCCCGTCAGATGCCGCAGGATCCGGTGTCCGTCAGTGTCGTCCTCCAGCCAGCCCTGCAGCCGTGGCCAGGCCCGGGCCAACGCCTCGTGGGCGAGCTCGAGGGAGCCGGCGTCGCTGGTCACGAGTCGGGCGGCGATCAGCATCTCGACCAGCCGCTCATGTTCAGCGTCAGCCACCACCAGGCGGCGGGGCAGTCTGCCCCGCACCGGCTCGCCCTCACGCCCTGGCACGACGAGTCGCAGCATCAGGTCACGGACCAGCGCCCGCTCGTCGGGGTCGACCTGCTCGTAGACCGCCTCGGCCGATCGGGCGACGGCCTCTCGGATGCCGCCGGTGGCCGTGTAGCCGGCGACCGTGAGCGTCCGACCCTCCCGACGCTTCCAGCACGCGCGCAACGCGTGCGACATCATCGGCAGGGCACCGGGCTGACCTTCCAGGTCGCGGACGAGCAGGTCCACCAGTCCCGGTTCCAGGAGCAGCCCGGCCTGCCGGGCCGGGTCCTCGATCGCGGAGCGCAGCTCCTCGGTGCCCATGCCCCCCAGCAGGTACAAGCCCCGCTCAGCCATCCGGGCGAACTCGGGATGCACCGACAGCGCACCGACGCGGTCGGCCCGGAGACACAGCACCAGGGGTCCGATGGCCGCGCGCTCCAGCAGCCCATTGAGGAAAGCGACCTGCCGGTCCGGCTCCGGAAGCTGTGCGAATGCTTCCTCGCACTGGTCGACCACCAGCACCGTGTCGGGCCTGACCCGCACTGCCGCTTCCAGCTCGTCCAAGGGGTGCGCGCCCGGTGTCACGACCTGCACTCGCCCCCCGTTGCGCTCCAGAGTCGCGGCGACGCCGGCCCGCACCAGGGAGGACTTGCCGCAGCCCGACGGACCGACGACGGCCAGTACGCCCACCTCCCGCAGCCGGTCGAGACAGGCCTGCAGGTCGCGCTCCCGGCCGAAGAACACGTCGGCGTCCTCCACCTGGTAGGCGAGGAGCCCCGGGTACGGACAGGTCGTGGCCGAGGGCGGCGGCTGCTCCTCGACGAGAGCGGGGTCCTGAGCCAGGATCGCCCGCTCGAGCTCGACGAGCTCCGGGCCGGGGTCCACTCCGAGCTCCCGCGCCAGCACCGCCCGCACCTCGCGGAGGGTCCGGAGCGCCTCGGCCTGGCGACCGGACTGGTACTCGGCCCGAGCCAGCAGGGCCCAGCGTCGTTCGCGCAAGGGATGGGCGCGGACCGACGCCCTCAGGTCCGTCAGGACCCCCGCGTGCTCACCCGCCCGGAGCGCGGCGTCCAGGCGCAGCTCCTCGGCGTCGAGTCGCAGGGCCGCCAGGCGTTCCGACTCGATCCGCCCACGGTCCCAGTCGACCAGGTCCCGCAGCGGTTCCCCTCGCCACAGGTCGAGCGCCTCGTCCAGGAGGTACGCGGCGCGGTCCGCCTCCCCCAGCTCCAGGAGCTCCCGGGCCCGCTCGACGAGGCGCTCGAAGCGTCCGGCGTCGAGCTGCTCGTGAGCGATCGTGAGCCGGTAGCCCTCGGGAACGGTCTCGATGGACCGCGATCCGAGAAGCTTGCGCAGCCGCATGACACAGCCCTGGAGGTTCTTGTTCCAGGACACGGGCGGGTGGTCCCCCCAGACCGCGCTCGCGAGCTCGTGCGGCGTCAGCGCCTGCCCGCGGCACGCGGCCAAGGCGGCAAGGACGACCCTGTCCCGGCGGTTGATCGCGGCGCTCGAGCCCTCGACCGTCAGGGGGCCGAGAACCCCGATTCCCATGCTTCGAGTGTCCGGCGCCGCGCGATACCCGTCAACGAGGCAGATACCGAGGCGATACCGACTGGGGAGCGAGTCGATACCGGGTGGGTGCAGAACGGGGTCATCACCTCGGACTCACAAGGGAGAAAGCCATGAACATCCGCACCCGCATCCTCTGCCTGGCCCTCACACTGCCCGCCGCCGCGATCGCGTCGCCGTCTCCGGCGACCGCGTCACCGGCGACTGCGTCACGGGAGCCGTGCTCGGCGCTGACATCGGTCACCCTCCCGCACACGGCCGACGCGGCCGAGAGCTGGTTCCGCCGCTGTGACCGTGACCGCGGTCGCCACGGACCGGCCACCGCGGACGGCGCCGCCTCCTGGCTCAGCCGTTGACCCCTGTACATCCGTGGTGTTCGTGCGGGGCGAAAGGCCGGCGGCACGCCTGCCAGCTCCCCTAGCGAACTGGCCGCTTCCCTAGCGGTATCTCGCTGGGGAAGCGGCCGCGTACCACGGGACCGTGGTATCTGGCCCGCCGTCGGGCAGAGCCTCCCGATCGTCGAGTCGGCGGCTCGGCGCCGGCGCCACCTTCGGCACGTCAGCCGCGTCTGTCCAGAGGTAGTTTCGGTGGTGCCGGAGAAGCTGAAACGGGCACCCGCGGCGATGTCCGCCGGAGTGCCCGTTCGTTAACCTGCTCGAGCCTCAGTGGCCGTGACCGTGGCCGGCCGCGACGGGCTCCTCGTCCTCGGGCTTGTCGACGATCAGGGTCTCGGTCGTGAGCAGCATGCCCGCGATCGAGGACGCGTTGATCAGCGCCGACTTGGTGACCTTGACCGGGTCGAGCACGCCCCGGGCGACCAGGTCGCCGTACTCGCCGGTGGCGGCGTCGTAGCCCTCGCCGATCTTGCCCTCGCGAACCCTGGCGACGACGACGTTGCCCTCGTCGCCACCGTTCTCGGCGATCCAGCGCAGCGGCTGGTCGGTGGAGCGGCGGACGACGCGGACGCCGATCGCCTCGTCACCGGTGAGGCCGAGGTCGCCGTCGAGCACAGTGACGGCGTGGATCAGCGCGGAACCGCCGCCGGCCACGATGCCCTCCTCGATCGCGGCGCGCGTCGCGGAGACAGCGTCCTCGATCCGGTGCTTCTTCTCCTTGAGCTCGACCTCGGTGGCCGCGCCGACCTTCACCACGCAGACGCCGCCGCCCAGCTTGGCAAGCCGCTCCTGGAGCTTCTCGCGGTCCCAGTCGGAGTCGGTGTTCTCCATCTCGGCCTTGATCTGGTTGACCCGGCCCTCCACCTCGGCGGGGTCTCCGCCACCCTCGACCATCGTGGTGTTGTCCTTCGTCACCACGACGCGACGGGCGGTGCCGAGCACCTCGAGGCCGACCTGGTCGAGCTTGAGACCGATCTCGGGTGCCACGACCTGGCCGCCGGTGAGGGTCGCGATGTCCTGCATCATCGCCTTGCGCCGGTCACCGAACGCCGGGGACTTCACCGCGACCGCGTTGAAGGTGCCGCGGATCTTGTTCACGACCAGGGTCGACAGCGCCTCGCCGTCGACGTCCTCGGCCAGGATGAACAGCGGCTTGCCGGCGGCGATGACCTTCTCCAGCAGCGGCAGCAGGTCGGCGACCGCGGAGATCTTGCCCTGGTGCAGCAGCACGTAGGCGTCCTCGAGGACCGCCTCCATCGACTCCTGGTCGGTCACGAAGTACGGCGACAGGTAGCCCTTGTCGAACTGCATGCCCTCGGTGAACTCGAGCTCGGTGCCCATGGTGTTGGACTCCTCGACGGTGATCACGCCGTCCTTGCCGACCTTGTCGAACGCCTCGGCCAGGAGCGCGCCGATCGTCTCGTCGCGGCTGGACACGGTCGCGACCGCGGCCATGTCCTCCTTGGACTCGACGTCGCGGGCCGCGTCGGAGAGCGCCTTGGTGACCGCCTCGGACGCGAGGTCCATGCCCCGCTTGAGGCTCATCGGGTTGGCGCCGGCGGCCACCGCGCGGAGGCCCTCGTGGACCATCGCCTGGGCCAGCACCGTCGCCGTCGTCGTGCCGTCACCGGCGACGTCGTTGGTCTTGGTGGCGACCTCCTTGGTCAGCTGGGCGCCCAGGTTCTCGAACGGGTCGTCCAGCTCGATCTCGCGCGCCACGGTGACACCGTCGTTGGTGATCGTGGGGGCGCCCCACTTCTTGTCGAGGACCACGTAGCGGCCCTTGGGGCCGAGCGTCACCTTCACCGCGTTCGCAAGCTTGTCGACACCCCGCTCCAGGGAACGACGGGCGTTCTCGTCGAACGAAAGAATCTTGGGCATCTCTGCCTACCTTTCAAAGACAAACGGTCGCGTGCTCGGGTGGTCGCCGGAGCAGCCACCCGAGCACACGACGCGTGGGTGGTGTGTCAGGAGACGACCGCGAGCACGTCGCGCGCGGAGAGGATCAGGAACTCTTCTCCGCTGTACTTGACCTCGGTGCCGCCGTACTTGGAGTAGATGACCTTGTCGCCGACGGAGACGTCGAGCGGGACGCGGTTGCCGTTGTCGTCGATGCGGCCGGGGCCGATCGCGACGACCTCGCCCTCCTGGGGCTTCTCCTTGGCGGTGTCCGGGATGACCAGGCCCGAGGCCGTGGTCTGCTCGGCCTCGAGCGCCTTGACGACGATCCGGTCCTCGAGCGGCTTGATGTTGACCGACACGATGTCGACCTCCACTTTCTGGTTCTCATGGCGGGGCGCTGTCGCCCCGGTCTGCGGCTCTGTCGAAACGTTCAGCTGGCAACTCGGCGGTACGCCGTCGCGGGGGTCGTACGTCGGCACCAGCGCTGGCACTTTCACAAGGAGAGTGCCAGAACTGAAACTAGCACTCACCCCAAGTGAGTGCCAGCGGGGGTCCACCTCGGGCGCTGACAGGATGAGGGCGTGGACCTCGACGACTTCCGATGGCTGCTCGGCGCCGACGGGCAGGACCTGCTGTTCCGGTCGCAGGCCATGGTCGAGTCGGGGGTGCCGCCGCTCAAGGCCGGCGAGCGCCTCCGCGCCGCGTACGACGCGAGCCGGGTCGCGGCGGCGCTGTCCCAGGTCGACCTGCGCACCCGTGCCGTCGCCAAGTTCGGCGACCTGGCCGCGCTCATGTACTTCACCCGCGACGGCCTCGAGCAGGCCACCCGGCTGCCGGTCGCCGACCACCGTGCCGGTCGCATGGTGGCGGCCTCCCCCGCGTCGCTGGTCGACCTCGGCTGCGGCATCGGCGGCGACCTGATCGCCTTCTCCCGGGCCGGGATCACCGTGGCCGGTGTCGACCTCGACCCGATGCGGGTTGCGATCGCGCAGGCCAACCTCGACGCGCTCGGGCTCGGCGGCGCGGTGAAGGAGGCCGACGCGACGACGCTCGACACCACCGCGTTCGCGGCGGTCTTCGTCGATCCGGCCCGTCGTACCGGCGCCGGACGCACCTTCGACGTCGACGCGTGGACGCCTCCGTGGACCTTCGTCGAGCAGGTGCTCCGCGGCGACGCCTGCGTCAAGGTCGCGCCCGGCATCCCGCACGCGCTGGTACCGCCCGGCGTCGAGGCCGAGTGGGTCAGCGACCACGGCGAAGTCAAGGAGGCGGCACTCTGGTCGGGCCGGCTGGCCACCACCGCCCGACGGGCGACGGTGCTCGGCAGCGGCGGCCTGGCCACGCTCACCGACGAGGACGACCCCGGCGCGGAGGTACGACGGGTGGGGCAGTACCTCTACGAGCCCGACGGCGCGGTGATCCGGGCCGGCCTGGTGACCGCCCTCGCAGCCGGCGTCGAGGGCGGGCTGGTCGACGCGCGGATCGCCTACGTGACGTCCGACCGCTCGTTCCACACGCCGTTCGGCCGCGGCTACGAGGTGGTCGAGGAGCTTCCGTTCCGCGAGAAGCCGCTCAAGGCGGCCCTGCGCGAGCGCGGGATCGGCCGGCTCACGATCAAGAAGCGCGGCGTCGACGTGGTGCCCGACGAGCTGCGCAAGCGGCTCGCCCCACAAGGCGCCAACGAGGGCACGGTTGTGCTCACCCGCGTGCAGGACAAGGCGACGGCACTGCTGGTGCGTCCGCTCTGATGGCGGAGCCGGCACAGCCCGCCGACGACCCGCGCCGCTGGGTCGCCCTGGTGGTCTGCTGCAGCGCCCTGTTCATGACCCTGCTCGACGTCAGCGTCACCAACGTGGCGCTGCCCTCGATCGGCAGTGCCACCGGCGCGAGCCCCTCCGAGCTCCAGTGGGTGGTCAGCGGCTACACGCTCGCCTTCGGTCTGGTGCCGGTTCTCGCCGGCCGGCTGGGTGACGACCACGGGCGGCGGCTCATGTTCCAGATCGGCGTCGCCGGTTTCGCGGTGACCAGCGTGCTCGCCGGGCTCGCCCCAGGCCCGGCGATGCTGATCGTGGCCCGCGTGCTCCAGGGACTCTCCGGCGGCCTGATCAACCCGCAGGTGGCGGGGCTCGTGCAGCAGATGTTCCGCGGGCCCGAGCGCGGCCGCGCGTTCGGCTTCCTCGGCACCACGGTCGGGCTCGGCACCGCGCTCGGCCCGCTGGTCGGCGGTGCCCTGATCGTCCTCGGCGGCCCCGAGCTGGGCTGGCGACTGGTGTTCTTCATCAACGTGCCGGTCGGGGTCGTGGTGATCGCCCTGGCCCGCCGGTTCCTGCCCGAGACACCCCCGACCGGCCGGCACCGGCTGGACGTGGTCGGGTCGCTCGTGCTCGGGCTGGCCACGTTCTGCGTGCTGTTCGGCGCCGTGCAGACGGAGGCGGCGGGGCCGGCGGTGCTGTGGCTCGGGGTGCCGGCGCTCGGGTTGCTGGCGCTGTTCTACCGCCGAGAGCGACGGCTCACCGAGGAGGGGCACGACCCGCTGGTGGACCTCCGGTTGTTTCACCGCCCGTCGTACACCTCCGGCGTGGTGCTGGCGCTGCTCTTCTTCCCGGCGATGGCCGGCCTGCCGCTGGTGATGGCGCTCTACTTCCAGGGCGGCCTGGGCTACTCCGCGCTCGCCTCGGCGCTCGGGGTCACGGCGTACGCCGTCGGCAACGCGGTCGCGGCTCCGCTCGCGGGACGTGTGGTCGACCGGCTCGGCCGCGTCCTGGTCGTCGGCGCTGCACTGACCTTCGGCGCCGGCGCCGTCGGCCTCGCGCTCGTCGCCAGGTCCGTGCCGACGGCGCACGCGACCCTCGCGATGGCCGGGCCGCTGTTCGTCATGGGCCTGGGCGCCGGAGGCCTGATCACGCCCAACCAGGCGTTGACGCTGATGGACGTCGACCCGGTCGTGGGCAGCACCGCGGGTGGCGTGCTCCAGACCGCACAGCGGATCGGGCTCGCCGTGGGCCAGGCTGTGATCGGGGCGGTGTTCTTCGCCTCGATCGACGGACCCGGCCCGGAGTCGTACGCTCGCGCGCTGGTAGCCGCCGTGCTGGTCGCGCTCTGCTTCGTCACCGCCTCGGTCGCTGTGGGTGTCCGTGACCTGATGCGCGGGCGTCAGGCGCGGCGCTAGCCGTGCGCGCGCCAGCCGTCCTCGAGGAGCTCGGCGACAACGGACGCATCCGCGTCGGGCAGGTGGATTGCGACCGCGGCCAGGCGTTTGCCCCACATCATCTCGGAGGCCCAGGGCCACTCGGCCGCGGCGGCGACGATGTCGCCCTCCTCGAGCATCACGCGCAGGGTCTCGTCGTCTGGCAAAGTGGCGAAGATCGTCCGGCGGCGGAACGACGGGAATCCGTGGTGGTCGCGCTCGGAGGCGCCTTCGAAGCCGAGCGCGATCCGGCGTACGGCGTCGGCGTCCATGGCACGCAGGCTAGCCCGGCGGGGGCGATGAGTCGCAGCGTCGCCGAGGGTCGTAGTTCCGAGAGGAGATCGCATGCCCCAGGAGAGGTTCGACGCACGGTTCAGCCATCCAGACGCCGCGGCAACGCCGTGGGCCGACACCGAGAAGATGCTGGTCGAGGCCGAGCTGTACTGGCTCACCACGGTCCGCGCCGACGGCCGCCCCCACGTCACCCCCCTGATCGGTGCCTGGCACGAGGCCGCCGCCTGGTTCATCACCGGCCACGACGAGCAGAAGACGCGCAACCTCGCCCACTCGCCGCTGGTGGCGCTCACGACCGGCGGCAACTCCTGGAACCGGGGACACGACGTGGTGGTCGAGGGCACCGCATACCGGGTGACCGACCGTGACACCCTGCAGGCGCTGGCGGAGGCGATCCACACCAAGTACGGCGACGACTGGCACTTCCGCGTCGAAGGGGACTCCCTGAGCGAGGGAGACCACCCAGCGGGCTCTACCGGGTCGCACCGCACAAGGTGCTCTCCTACGCCAAGGACCCGCACGCGCAGACCAGCTACGCCTTCTGACGGCGTACGACGAGCGCCACGGCCAGACCGGCCGCGGCACCGAACAGGTCGGCCAGCGCGTCGAACACGCTGCCGTCACGGTCGATCGGCAGCACGGCCTGGAGCACCTCGGACACCCCGGCGTAGACCATCAGGCCGAGCGCGAGCGCGCGCAGTGGGAGCCCGGCCAGCACACCGGTGGCGGCGAGGACGAAGAACAGGGCCGCGTGCACCACCTTGTCGTTGAGCTCGATGCCGCTCGGCACCGTGGATGCGGGCGAGAACAGCAGGACCAGGCTCAGCAGTACGGCGCACCCGAAGGGCGCCCGGCGGAGCGACATCAACGGTCGAGGCCGGCCCGCTCCGCACCGATCGTGGTGTCGTCGCCGTGCCCCGTGTGCACGATGGTCCCCTCCGGCAGCGCGAACAGGCGCGCCCGGATCGAGTCCACGATCAGCTCGGCGTCGCTGAACGACCGCCCGGTGGCCCCGGGCCCGCCCTGGAAGAGGGTGTCGCCGGTGAACACGGCACCCAGGGCCTCGGCGTACAGGCAGACCGCGCCGGGCGCGTGACCCGGAGTGTGCAGCACGGTCAGCGTGGTGTCGCCGGCGGCGATCTCCTGGCCGTCGGCGAGGTCGGCGTCCCAGGAGAGGTCACCGTGCGTGAGCTCCCACAGCGGCCGGTCGGCCGGGTGCAGCAGGATCGGCGCCCCGGTCGCCTCGCGCAGGTCGGGAGCGACCCTCACGTGGTCGTCGTGCGCGTGGGTGCACACGATCGCACTCACCGTTCGGTCGCCGACCAGGGCCAGGATCTCGTCGACGCTGTGCGGGGCGTCGACGACCACGCACGAGGTGTCGTCGCCGATCACCCAGATGTTGTTGTCGACGTCGAATGTCTCGCCGTCGAGGCTGAAGGTGCCGCTGGAGACGGCGTGGTCGACGCGCGTCATCAGAGGATCACCACGGACCGGAGCACGTCGCCCTCCTGCATCCGGTCGAACGCGGCCTCGACGTCTCCGATGCCGATCTCCTCGGTCACGAACGCGTCGAGGTCGAGCCGGCCCTGCCGGTAGAGGTCGACCAGCATCGGGAAGTCGCGGCTGGGCAGGCAGTCGCCGTACCAGCTGGACTTGAGGGCGCCACCTCGGCCGAAGACGTCGATCAGCGGGATGTCGGGCACCTTCATCTCCGGTGTCGGCACGCCGACCAGCACGACCGTGCCGGCCAGGTCCCGGGCGTAGAAGGCCTGCTTCCAGGTCTCGGGCCGGCCGACGGCGTCGATCACGACGTCAGCGCCGTTCCCGTCGGTCAGGGCCCGGATCGTCTCGACCGGGTCGGTCTCCTTGCTGTTCACGGTGTCGGTGGCGCCGAGCTTGCGGGCTGTCGCGAGCTTCCGCTCGTCGATGTCCACCGCGATGATCCGCGCCGCGCCGGCAAGGGCTGAGCCTGCGATCGCAGCGGAACCGACCCCACCGCAGCCGATGACGGCGACCGACTTCCCGCGTCCCACGTTGCCGGTGTTGATCGCGGCACCGAGCCCGGCCATGACGCCACAGCCGAGCAGCCCGACCGCCGCCGCCCGCGCCTCGGGGTCGACCTTGGTGCACTGGCCGGACGCCACGAGTGTCTTCTCCGCGAAGGCGCCGATGCCGAGCGCCGGGGAGAGCTCGGTGCCGTCCTGCAGGGTCATCCTCTGGGTGGCGTTGTGGGTGGCGAAGCAGTACCAGGGCTCGCCGCGCGTGCAGGCCCGACAGCTGCCGCAGACGGCGCGCCAGTTGAGGACCACGAAGTCGCCCGGCGCGACGTCGGTGACGTCCTCGCCCACTGACTCCACGACGCCGGCCGCCTCGTGCCCGAGCAGGAACGGGAAGTCGTCGTTGATTCCGCCCTCCCGATAGTGCAGGTCGGTGTGGCAGACGCCGCACGCCTGAACCCGCACCACGGCCTCGCCCGGGCCGGGCTCGGGCACGTTGATCGTCACCTGCTGCACCGGCTCGCCCTTCGCCATGGCGACGACTCCCTGCACCTGCTGCATGTGTGTACTCCTTGGCTGCCGACGTGTGAACCTGCAGGTTACGGGTGGCGGTTGCAGAGGCAACGTGGAGTGGGAAGTGGGAGGGTCAGGCGTCGGGGACTCGAGGGTCTGGTTTGTTCGGCGCTGACGGGTCGCTACCGGCAGTCGCTGGGGGATGCCGTGTCGGCGGCGGCCGCCGCTGGGGTCGGGCCTGTGTCGCCGCCACGCCACCCTT
>Ga0207708_10000341_pt1 | contig 36836 bp, 32 predicted proteins | sample KBSK5101metaG_FD_184340 | JGI IMG/M metagenome (GOLD analysis project Ga0207708, IMG submission 184340) | Corn, switchgrass and miscanthus rhizosphere microbial communities from Kellogg Biological Station, Michigan, USA - KBS K5-10-1 metaG... | ecosystem: Host-associated > Plants > Roots >... | reverse complement strand
CGCGAGATCCCGCACTGATGCGCATGCAGATGGAAGTACCTTCGTCTCTCGAAAAGCCACAATAAGTGGGTTTGCCACAAATCCGACACGGACGTTTTTTGCTAACGCGCGCAAAGCCGACCGAAATCATGGGGTTACGTTTTTGCTGCCGCTCGGTTCGTATGAGATCGTGCGCGCAAATTCTCATTTTATGACCGACAAAATTCTCATTTTATGACCGACGAATCTCACTTTATGACCGACAAATTTCACTTTATGACCGACAAATTTCACTTTATGACCGAACCCACAAATTTACTGAGCTAAAAAGCACATACCCTGGACTTGCTGAATGAGCGTTCATTCAGTATTATGCGCGGGTAGAATGGCGGGGGGTGTCGAGAGGAGAGGAAGAGGAAGATGATGCGGATTGAGAGGGCGGCGGTGTTGGGGGCGGGGACTATGGGAGCGCAGATTGCCGCGCACCTTGCGAATGCCGGAGTGCCGACGCTGTTGCTCGATATTCCGCCGCATGAGTTGACGCCGGAAGAGCAGCAGAAGGGACTCAAGCTCGATAACGCGCAGGTTAAGAATCGGATCGCGCGTAGTGGGCTGGAGGCTGCGGTGAAGGCGAAGCCGGCGGCGTTCTTCGTGCCTGAGTTTGCATCACTGGTTACGGCAGGAAACTTTGATGATGACCTTGCAAAGATCAAAGACTGCGATCTGATTATCGAAGCGGTCGTTGAAAACCTCGAGATTAAACGCTCGCTCTACGAACGTGTCGAACAACATCGCCGGCCGGGTTCGATCGTCGCATCGAACACGAGCGGTATTCCGATTCACCTGCTGGCCGAGGGTCGTTCGGACGACTTCAAACAACACTTTCTCGGTATTCACTTCTTCAATCCGCCGCGCTATCTGCACCTCGTCGAAATCATTCGCACCGAATGGACCAAGCCTGAAGTCTCCTGCTTCATTTACGGCTTTCTCGATCAACGCCTCGGCAAAGGCGTCGTGCCCGCGAAGGATCGTCCAAACTTCATCGCCAATCGCATCGGCACTTTCGGAGCGCTTTACACGATCAAGACGATGCTTGATGACGGTTACTCGATTGAAGAAGTCGATAAGATGACTGGTCAGGCAGTCGGCCGTCCAAAGTCCGCCACCTTCCGTACTTTTGATTTAGTTGGTCTCGACGTTTTCACTCACGTCATCAAGAACCTTTACGAAGCGCTGCCCGAAGACGAAGAGCGCGACATGTTCGTCGTCCCGTCAGTGCTCGCCGCGATGGTCCAACAAGGCCTGCTCGGCAATAAGACCAAAGCGGGCTTCTACAAGAAACAAAAGGGTGAAGGCGACAAGCGCGAAATCTGGACGCTCGACACTGCCACGCTCGACTACCGTCCGTCCGAAAAGGTCAAACTCCCGACGCTCGATATGGCGAAGAATATCGAAGACCTGCCCGAGCGCATCAAGACACTAACCTGGGGCAAGGATCGCGTTGGCGCATTTCTGTGGAAAACACTTTCGCGCACGCTCACTTACGCCGCGAAACGAATTCCCGAGATCGCCGACAACGTCGTCGACGTCGATCGCGCAATGCGCTGGGGCTTCGGTTGGGAGTTGGGACCGTTTGAAGTTTGGGACGCGATCGGTGTTGAGAAGTCGGTGTCGCGGATGAAGGAAGAAGGAATGCCGGCGCCGGCGAACGTAGAACAGATGCTCGCATCAGGCGCGACCTCGTTCTACAAAAAAGAAAACGGACAACAGTTCTACTTCGACTTCGCGAGCGGCAAGTATGTTCCACTCGCGGACCCGCCGGGCGTTCTGATTCTCAAGTCGATTAAAGATCGCACTGGCGTGATCAAGAAGAATGCCGGCGCTTCGTTGATCGACATCGGCGATGGTGTGGCGTGTCTCGAGTTTCACTCGAAGATGAATGCGATCGGCGGCGACACGTTGCAGATGTTGAAGTTTGCGCTTGGTGAAGTCGAGAAGAATTTCGTTGGGCTTGTTGTCGGTAATCAAGGCGCGAACTTCTGCGTCGGCGCGAACATCATGTTGATGTTGATGGAGGCGCAGGAGGAAAACTGGGACGAGCTCGACATGATGGCGCGAGTTTTTCAAACCGCAACGATGAGTTTGCGATATTCGCCGAAGCCGGTCGTGGTTGCGCCTTTCCAGATGGTATTTGGCGGCGGTTGTGAGATGGTCCTGCACGCCGATCGCGTGCGCGCGGCAGGAGAAACTTACATCGGTCTTGTTGAAGTTGGCGTGGGGATCATTCCGGCGGGCGGCGGCACGAAAGAGATGCTCGTACGCATAATGGATTCGATTCCAAAAGGCGTGGACGATGCGGATCCCTTTCCGTTCGTGAAGCGCGCGTTTGAAACGATCGCGCTCGCGAAGGTTGCGACTTCCGCTGAAGAGGCACGCTCGCTTGGGTTTCTATCGGCGGACGACACGATCTCGATGAACGCGGATCGTTTGATCGCCGACGCGAAGAAAGAAGTGTTGGCGTTGGCCGCGAGTGGGTACGTGCAACCGCAACAACGCAAAGACGTCCTCGCGCTCGGCGCACCGGCGCTCGCGACTTTGAAACTCGGAATACATCAGATGAAGCGCGCCGGATACATTTCGGATCACGACGCTGAGATTGGTACGCAGTTGGCACGCATTCTGACGGGCGGCGACCTGAATCATCCGACGCGCGTGTCCGAACAGTATCTATTGGATCTCGAGCGTGAGGCGTTTTTAAAGTTGGTCGGTATGCGCAAGACTCAGGAGCGGATCGGGCATATGCTCAAGACTGGGAAGCCGTTAAGAAACTAGCCGCGGATTACACGGATTATTTACGGATTAGGGGTTAGATATGAGAGATGCGGTGATTGTGTCAGCAGTTAGAACAGCAGTGGGCAAAGCGCCTAAGGGAACGTTGCGCACGACACGTCCTGACGAAATGGGCGGGACCGTTATCAAGGAAGCGGTGGCGCGTGTTCCTGGACTGGAGACGTCCGAGATCGAAGACGTGATCATGGGCTGCGCGATGCCTGAAGCAGAGCAGGGGATGAACGTCGCGCGCGCGGCGGCGATTCGCGCCGGATTGCCGGTCGAAACGAGCGCGATGACAATCAATCGTTTTTGTTCGTCGGGATTGCAGTCGATCGCGATGGCGGCCGATCGCATCAAGAGCGGTGGCGCTGAGGTGATTGTTGCCGGCGGTTTGGAAACGATGTCGATGATTCCGATGGGCGGTCACATTATTCGACCGAATCCTTACCTCGTCGACCATTATCCCGACTTTTATTTGAGCATGGGCCTGGCAACGGAGAACGTTGCGCGCAAGTATGAAGTGACGCGCGAAGAGCAGGACGAGTTTGCGCTGCGCTCGCACACGCGCGCGGCGGCGGCGCTTGATGCGGACAAGTTCAAGGATGAAGTAGTGCCGTTGCACGTCGTGCTGGAAGAGTTGGATGAAAAGGGCAAGAAGCAACGTCGTGAAGTCGTGTTTGATAAAGACGAAGGCGTGAGGCGCGATTCGTCGGCCGAAGGTCTTGCGAAGCTCAAACCGGCTTTTCACGTGAAAGGCACTATCACGGCAGGCAACGCGTCGCAGATGTCTGACGGCGCTGCGGCGGCGATCGTGATGTCTGACTCACGTGCGCGCGCGTTGGGCGTGAAGCCGATGGCGCGATTCATTGCTTACGCGACTGCCGGTTGTCCACCGGAAGAGATGGGAATTGGACCAGTGTTCGCGATTCCGAAGGCGTTGAAGCTCGCCGGGCTGACGTTGAACGACATCGACGTGATCGAGTTGAACGAAGCGTTTGCGGCGCAGTCAATCGCGGTGATTAAGACACTCGGATTAGATCCGGACAAGGTCAACGTCAACGGCGGCGCGATCGCGTTAGGCCACCCACTGGGTTGCACGGGCGCAAAACTGACTGCAAGCATCCTGCGCGAGCTCGAGCGACGCAACGGACGTTATGGAATGGTGACGATGTGTGTTGGTGGTGGAATGGGCGCCGCCGGAATTCTCGAACGATTAAACTGAGCCACAAAAAGGCACAAAAGGCTCATAAAGAGAGGATCAAATATGTCTGCCGTAGCCGAAGAGAAAAAGTTAATCAAAGGCGGTTCGTTTCTGATTGAGGAGCGCGAACCGGAAGAGATCTTCACGCCCGAAGACTTCACCGAAGAGCATCGCATGATTGCCGACACGACGCGGCAGTTTACGGATAACGAAGTCACACCACACATCGACGAGCTCGAGAAGCACGATTGGAAACTGGCGCGCCAGTTCGTCACCAAAGCGGCTGAACTCGGATTGATCGGCGCCAACATACCGGAAGAGTATGGCGGCCTCGGGTTGGACCAGACGAGTGGCGCTCTCGTTGGTGAAAACATCGGACGTTGCGCTTCTTTTGCTACGACGCTCGGCGCGGAGAGTGGCATCGGTCTCTTGCCGATCATCTACTTCGCGACCGACGCAGCGAAACGCAAATACTTGCCGAAGATCGCCACCGGCGAGTTGATCACCGCCTACGCGTTGACGGAAGCGGGCTCTGGTTCGGACGCGATGGCGGCGAAGGCGACGGCGCGTTTGAGTGAAGACGGCAAGGAATACATTATCAACGGCGAGAAGATGTGGATCACCAACGGCGGTTTTGCCGACATCTTTATCGTGTTCGCTAAAGTGGATGGCGACAAGTTCAGCGCGTTCATTGTCGAACGCCAGCCGGGACTGACCTCCGGCGCCGAAGAGCACAAGATGGGCATCAAGGGATCGAGCACCACCGCGCTCGTGCTTTCCGACGTGCGCACCCCGGTAGAAAACCTGCTGGGCGAGGTTGGCAAAGGTCACAAGATCGCTTTCAACGTGCTGAACATCGGTCGCTTCAAACTCGGCGCGATGTGTGTCGGCGGCATGAAGTTGATGGTCCATGAATCGGTGCGTTATGCAAACGAGCGTCACCAGTTCGGCAAATCGATCTCGTCTTTTGGCGCGATCAAAGCCAAGCTCGCCGAGCAGGCAATTCGCACGTGGGTGGGCGAGTCGATGATCTATCGCACGCTCGGGATGATCGAGACGGGCGTCGGCGCGGTTGATTCGAAAGACATGGACGCGCGCTTGCGAGCGATCGAGGAGTATGCCGCGGAGTGTTCGATCGTCAAGGTGGCACTTTCGGAATACTGCGATTTCGTGGTTGACGAGATGGTCCAGATCTACGGCGGTTATGGTTACTCCGCTGACTATCCGGCCGAACGCGCGTATCGCGATTCGCGCATCAATCGTATCTTCGAAGGCACAAACGAGATCAATCGCATGTTGATCCCAGGCCGGCTGATGAAGAGCGCGCTCAGCGGTAACCTGCCGTTGTTGCCGGCGGCGCAGGCGTTGATGGATGAAGTGCTATCGCCGCAGATGGCGAGTTTTGATGACGATGATACGCTGCTTGCCCCTGAGCAGAAGCTGGCTACGAACGCGAAGAAAGTTGCGTTGATGACGCTCGGAACGGCGGCGCAGAAGTACATGATGAAGCTTGGCGACCAGCAGGAGATCTTGATGGGAATCGCGGACATCATCATGGACACCTACGCGATGGAGACTGCGATTCTGCGTGCACGTAAACTCGGCGCTACGCAAGGTGAAAATGCGATCGCACGCTATCTCGACATGACGCGCGTCTTCTGCAACGACGCGGTAGGCCGCATTGAATCACGAGCGAAGAGCACACTCGCAGGCATGTCTGAAGGCGATGAATTGCGCACGTTGTTGGCAGCGTTGCGACGCTTTACGAAGTTGCAGCCGATGAACACGATCGCCGCGCGACAGCGCATTGCCGATGATCTGATCGCCGCGAACAAGTGGATCTATTAAAAGACAGCCACAAAAGGCACAAAAGCACAAATATTCATTTATGTGCTTCTTGTGCCTTTTTGTGGCTAATTTATTTCTATGCGTGTCGTTCCTATATCACTGCCGACACCTTTTTATATTGGGCCAGTCAATGTCTACCTGATCGCTGAAGATCCGTTGACGATCATCGACACGGGTCCAAAGACCAGGGAGGCGATCGACGCGTTGCGTGCCGGTTTGCGCAAGGCCGGCTTTCTCGTCTCCGATCTGCGCCGCATTGTTCTCACTCACGCACACGAAGATCATTGTGGACTCGCTCGCTCTTTGCGTGACGAAGCAAAGAACGCGGAAGTGTTTGTTCACAACTGGGAGACTGGCCACCGTCACAGCCGGCTCGAATACGAAGAGCACCTTAATCTACTTGTCCGCGCCGGCGTTCCCGACGACGAGATCGAGAAGATGCGCGGCCTGTACAGCCACATGCGAAAGTATGCCGACTCGTTTGGCGACGATGAATTCACCGCGCTTTGGGACGAAGCCGAACTCGAGTTCGAGTCGGGCAGTTTGCGTATTCTTCACACGCCTGGACACACGCCAGGCTCCTGTTCGTTTCTGCGCGAAGCGGATCGCACGATCATCGCCGGCGATTGTGTGTTGAAACGAATTACTCCGAATCCCGTGCTCTCCCCCGACCCGATCAATCCCTCACGACGTTTTCCATCGCTCGCGGAATATATGGTCAGTCTTGCGCGCCTGCGTTCTTTTTCGCCGACGCTCGTTTACGGCGGCCATGGTGAGCCGATCCGGGATTTCGAGGAACTCTTCCATCGCTATTTTCGAGCCTTTCAGGAAAGACAGTCGCAGGTGATCGGGCTCGTGCCGAAGAACGGCGTGACAGCCTGGGACGTCGCGCTCAAGATGTTTCCCACTGTCGACGACGTTCATCGTTTTCTCTCCGTCTCAGAGGCGGTCGCGCATCTTGATATGGCGTACAGTGAAGGCAAAATTTCGTACGAGCTCAACGGTCCGACCGAAGTCTACAAGCCCCTCGCGTAAGCTGCCCCAAAAATTTTTGGAACTGATCCGGCGGACACGCGTGAAACGCGTAAATTCTTCCGGAGGAAACTCGAAATGAAAGCTAAATACTCTCTCAGTCTCCTGGCCTCTATTATTTTGGCCGCGGGCAGCGCGCTCGCACAGCAAACGCCACCTGCCCCGGAACCGCCCGATGAACCTGCCGATCAGAACTTTGAATTCTTCCTCGGTGGCGACGGTTTTTTGGGCGTCTATGCCGAAAACATCAGTCGCGACAATATGGGTAGCTACCACATGAGCCAGGTGCGCGGCGTCGGCGTGACTCGAATCGTCAAAGACAGTCCCGCTGAAAAGGCCGGCTTGCGGAAAGACGACGTCATTCTGCGTGTCGATGGGGAGAACATCAGCAGTGTTCGCAAACTGAATCGCATCGTTTCTGAATTGGCTCCCGATCAGTCGGTAAAAATCACGGTCAGCCGCGGTGGTTCGGAGCAGGAGATCACTGCGACGATCGGCAAGCGCCGCAACAACTTCTTCGCCGGAGGAGACCTTTTCAAAGGTCAGCCACGCGTCTGGAAGTGGGAGGGCAACCAACCAAAGGAATGGAAGTTTGAAGGACCATTTTTTAATAGAGGAGATCTGCTGGACAATAACGGTGACCTGGCATTTATGCTCAGCAACAGTCGCCGCATCGGCGTGAGCACGATGCAGTTGACCAAACAGCTCGCCGACTACTTCGGGATCACCGGTGGCAAAGGCGTGCTGGTTACGGCGGTGACTGACGATGGACCAGCAGCGAAAGCCGGCGTGAGAGCAGGGGACGTGATCACTGCTGTTGACGGTGAAGCGATCGACTCGCCCGGCGACATCTCGCGCGCGATCAATCGCAAGAAGGAAGGCGACATCACACTCACAGTGATTCGCAACAAGTCGCAACAGACGATCCGGGTGACGCCGCGTGAAGGTGGTTTTTCGGGCACGATGGACCGGCCGCAAGTCGGGCGTCGGATCGTGGTTCCACGGATTGAAATTCCTATTATGCCCGACATCGAAATCGCCATGCCGCGCATAACTATCCCTTCAATTCCGGCTGTCGATATTCGAATGCCGTCCATCCGCGTCTCGCCGCGAGTGCGAGTGATTCGCTCCGAACACGGGCCTATCTAAAAGGCTTGATCAACTCTCAATCCACAGATTACGCAGATTCATCTGTGTAATCTGTGGATACTTGCGCCAAACGTGTGGGTTATGTGATGATCGCAAGCGATGAGAGCCGTCATAATTAGTCCTGATCTTTTAAGGAGTGCATAGAGTGAAAGCGGAATTGCAGAAGTTAATCGCTTTGCAGAATCTTGATACAACCATACGACGACTAGAAAAAGAGCAACAAGCGGTACCCGAAAGGCGCGCTGAGATCGAAGGAGAGTTCGATCAGCGCGCCTTTGAAATTAGGGCTCTCGAAAACCGTCGCGACGAGGCAAAACACGCGCGCGCGCGGCTCGAAAATGAGATTGTCGAGCAAAGGGGCCGGGCGGAACGCGCCGAACGAAACCTGATGTCGTCGAAAAAACAGGAGGAATACACGGCCGCCATTCGCGAAGCAGACTCAGCGCGCAAGCAGATCTCAGCCCTGGAAACACAGGTGCTCGAACAGATGGAGCAACTCGATCAAGCGGATGCGGCGTTGAAGGAAAGAGCCGACGAGATTGCCACTATGAATTCAGATCGCGAGGCGAAGCTCAAAGCATTTGACGACGAGACTGGAACGATTGGCGACCGTCTCGCTGCTGCGCGCAAGGAACGTGAAGAGGTGTTTGCCGCACTGCCGAAACCGATGAGCGCGCTCTACGCGAGAATCAAAGCACGCATTCGCGATGGTGTGGCAGTTGCCGAAGCGCGCAATCGTTCGTGTAGTGCTTGTTTCATGGCGCTTCGGCCACAGATGATGGCTGAAATTCGACGCGGTGAAGAAGTCATTACTTGCGATAACTGTGGTCGCATTCTTTACGTTGTTCCGGCCGAGTCAGTAAAGGCAGATGCGGCAGCGCCTCAACCGAACGTTGCCGTCACGTAAGCCTCCGGGTTCAGAACAAGCTTCTCGGGATTACTGGATTAAAACATGAGAGTTCTCGTAACCGGTGGCGCCGGATACATCGGAAGTGTCGTCAGTGAACAGTTGGTGAGTGATGGCCACGAAGTCGTGGTCTACGACAACCTTTCCAAGGGCCATCGTGATGCGGTTGTCCCCGACGCGCGATTTGTTGAAGGGGATCTGCACGAAGCGGAAAAGCTGCGCGAAACGTTGAATGGAATCGACGCTGTCATTCACATGGCTGCGTTTTCGCTCGTTGGTGAGTCAGTTGAGGCGCCATCGAAGTACTATCACAACAACGTAGTCGCCGGCCTCGTGTTGCTCGACGCAATGCGCGACTGTGGGGTGAAACGAATCGTCTTCTCTTCAACGGCGGCGACGTATGGCGAACCGGAAGCACAGCCGATCTTCGAGTCTGCTCCTACAAATCCGACAAATCCTTACGGTGAATCAAAACTCGCGTTCGAAAAGGCGATGCACTGGTACGAGCGTGCTTACGGTCTCAGGTACGCTTCACTCAGGTACTTCAACGCCGCCGGCGCGAGCGAGCAGTGCGGTGAAGATCACGATCCGGAAACTCACATTATTCCGATAACGTTGCAGGTTGCGGCGGGCAAACGTTCGCACGTCGAGATCTATGGTGACGATTATCCAACTGCGGACGGCACGTGTATTCGCGATTACATCCACGTGATCGACCTGGCGCGCGCGCATATTCTCGCGCTTGACGTGCTAAACGAACGCAGCGCGATCTACAACCTCGGTTGCGGTGGCGATGGTTACAGTGTGCGCGACGTGATCGACACCACGCGCCGTGTGACGGGAAAAGATATTCCGGTTCGCATGGGACCGCGCCGCCCCGGCGATCCGGCGGTCCTGATCGCTGGTTCCGACAAGATCAAAAGCGAACTAGGCTGGCAACCGCAGTTCCAGGATCTCGGCGTGATCATCGAGTCCGCCTGGCGCTGGCTGAAAAATCGGATTTAAAATCCGCGTTATCTGCGGCCGACTATATCGAATTCAAACTTCACGTCGTCATCAACTCTCACCAACCCGTGAAACGCTGACGTCGCCTTTACCTTGAAATCGCCGCGATCGATGCTGAACTCACCAACCGCACGCAGATTGTCCCCCTGAAGTGTAACTACTGCCGGAATCGTGATTTGTTTCGTGACGCCGTGCAACGTCAGGTTGCCGTCGATCTTCACATCGTATCGTCCCGCGCCAGAATTCTTTGCAATTACGTTAGTGCTTTGAAAAGTAATGTCGGGATACTGATCCGGATGAAACACGATCTCTTTCAGTTCCTTGTTGATGATCTGCTTTTGTGGCTCGGTGAAGTCGGCGCCTGTCTCGTGCAGCGACGCAGCCTTCACGACGAGTCGCATTGATGCAGGCGTGATCGTGTCTGGAGTAAGCTGAACTTGTCCGCTGAAGTCGCTGGCCGCGAGATGGTGACTATGGCCTTTGAACCAGAGCAGTCCGCTGCGGTTCGCATGGGCCATGAATTTACTTTGGCTGGCGTCGAGATTATAGGTTACCGTGCCTTGCGGCGGCCCCATCATGATGCCGGGGAGTGTTGCTAAGATGAGACCAATGATGATTGTTCGCATCGTAAAACCTCCAAAGATTAAGGTAGCTTAGTATGCCAAAAGAACAGATCAAAGTGTCTGAAGTAAAACGAACCCGTCAAAAAGGTGGCACTGTTGTCACAGTTGATGAGTTTTTGGGCTTGGACCGTCCAAAAGGCGATCTGGTTTTGAAGGTGGGCCGCGAACAGGTCTCAGTTACAAGTTTGGACCGTATTTACTGGCCCGACGAAAAACTCACGAAGTTTGATCTACTCAGTTACTACCTGAAAGTTGCCGACTACATCATGCCGTTTTTGCAGGACCGGCCCGCGATACTGCAACGCTATCCGCGCGGTATCAAGGCGCCGATGTTTTTTCAACAGGACCTCGACAGTGCTCCTGAGTTCATCAAGACCGCGCGGCTGACAAACCAGGAAGGACGGCAACTCGATTACGGAGTTTATTCAACTGTCGGTTCGTTACTCCACTTCACCAACCTCGGAACGATCGAGCAGCATCCGTGGCATTCAACCGTGAAGCGACTTGATAAGCCTGATTGGATCGCGATCGATCTCGATCCGAAACGCGCGCCGTGGGAGAACGTGTTGCAGGTGGCGCTGGTGGTGAAGGAAGTTGCGGACGAGATCGGTTTGCAGGCGTTTCCGAAAACTTCGGGGTCGTCGGGTATTCATATCTATGTGCCGTTGAAGCCGGCGAATGAATACGACAAGGTCGCGGAGTTTGCGCGACTGTTTGCGAGCGAAGTTGCGCGGCGCACGCCGAAGATCGCGACAGTGGAACGGACAATCGCGAAGCGCAAGAGCACGCAGGTTTACGTCGATTGGATGCAGAACGCGCGCGGCAAGAGTTTGGCGGCAGTGTTTACGGCGCGCGCCAAACCGAAGGCGCCCGTGTCGATGCCTTTGACGTGGGATCAGGTCGAGAAGGGCGTAAAGATCGAAGACTTTACGATCGTCAACGTGCCGGAGCTTTTGAAGAAGGGCGACGCCTGGGCCGATTTCTTCAAGTCGCGTCAAACGCTGAAGTTCTAAGAGTGATTTCACGCAAAGCCGCAAAGAGGACGCAAAGACGCCAAGCATTTCTTTGCGTCTTCGCGCTCCCTTTGCGCCTTTGCGTGAAATCGTCCTTGACGACTGTGCAACTTACTGCTTATCCTAGTTTCCGCGTTATGAGCCATAGCCAACATCGCTATTATTACTATTACGGCCCGCTCTCCTCTGGGAGGGACGGTCTGGCGATGGGCTGTCGGCGTGCGACGCAGTAGCACTTAAGACAAGTTTCCGAAACCGGCCATCAATCCTGGAGGATTGGTGGCCGGTTTTTTTATGCCCTGAGGTAGCCTACATGATTAGCACAACCGAAACTCAAACCCCTTTACGCGACCACGTCGACGTGCGCATGGTCGCAGCAAACGGCGACAACCTTGGTCCGGATCGCAATTCCATCGTCAACCTCGACCCCGATCATCCCGGCTTCCGAGACAAAGAGTACCGCGCGCGGCGCAACGCAATCGCCCAGATCGCACTAACCTATAAACCCGGCTCACCGATCCCGACCGCTCCTTATACCGACGTGGAACACGGCGTCTGGAGCGCGATCTGGAAAGCACTCGACCCCGCGCATCGAGAGCACGCGTGTGCCGAGTATCTCGCTTGTCTCGGGCGTCTCGAGTTCGATCCGGATCGCATTCCACAACTCGACGAAGTCAGTCGAAAAGTCGAAGCAATCAGCGGCTTTCGGCTAGAACCCGTTGCCGGGCTTGTCGAGCCGCGCGTTTTTCTCGAATCACTGGCTCGCGGCGTCTTTCTTTCGACGCAGTACATTCGTCATCACTCGACGCCGCTCTACACGCCCGAGCCTGACGTGGCTCACGAAATCATCGGACACGCGGTAACGCTCGCGAGCACGCGTTTCGCGGAGCTTAATCGACTGTTTGGCGAAGCAGTCAGCCGCACAAGTGACCCCATCGAACTCGATCGTCTCGCGCGTGTCTACTGGTTCACGATCGAGTTTGGCGTGTTGCGTGAAGACGGCCGGATCAAGGCCTATGGCACGGGCTTATTATCGTCCGCCGGAGAACTGGCGGAGATGCACAGGGCCGAACTGCGACCTTTGAATATCGAGGCGGCGGCAGACCACGTCTACGATCCGACGCACTTCCAGGCAATCCTGTTTTGTGCGGACTCGTTCGACGAAATGTACGAAACGCTGAGAGAGTTTTTGGTCTGTTGGTAACCAAATACTTAAACGACGCTGTGTTTTCGGATGAGTTCCTTGCGGTTTTTGGATCGCGTGACCCAAGACCAGACCGTTGACAGTGAGTTTCCTAGGAAATCTCGCGTTCGTGGATCCACTCGTGCGGCATCCACATTGCTTATAGAGGTTTCCCTTGCCCACACTTAATTAATCGCAGGCATCTGGCCAGCTCTACCCAGGAGGTAATTATGCTAGGCAAAAGATTCGTTCCTTTCGTTCCGTTCCTGCTGCTGCTAGCCGTCTTCTTAACGACTTCCACAGCATTGGCCCAATCAACCTCGACGCTTCAGGGCACCGTCACTGACGCCAAAGGCGCCGTGCTTCCGAATGCGACTGTCGTAGTCAGAAACAGAAGCACCTCCTCTGAGCGCACCACGCAAACTGATAGCGATGGCAATTATCAACTCGCTGCTTTACCCCCGGGAGTTTATTCCGTCGAAGTGAGAGTGCAGGGATTCAAGACCCAGGTCGCCGATCAGGTGACTCTCGAAGTCGCGAAAACGGCAGTGCAAAACTTTCAGTTGGACGTCGGCGCCATTTCCGAGCAGGTGCTGGTGTCATCCGACGTTCCCGTCATCGAAACTGCAACCACTTCCGTTGGCACCGTAATCAACCAGCGAACGGTGCAGGAAATTCCGCTCAACGGCCGTCACTTCGTTGACTTAGGTTTGCTGATTCCCGGTTCTGTCACCCCACCGCAAAACGGATTCCTGACTGCGCCTCTTCGCGGCCAGGGGTCCTTCGCGTTCAATACCGCCGGTGGTCGTGAAGACACGGTCAACTTCATGATTAACGGCGTCAACCTCAACGACATGGTCCAGAACCAGATCACGTTTCAGCCGTCAATCAATACCGTGCAGGAGTTCAAGGTTGATAACTCAACTTTCAGCGCCGAATATGGTCGCAACTCCGGCGCGGTCGTGAACATCGCCACACGCTCCGGTACGAACGATTATCATGGCGAGGTCTTCGAATTCCTTCGCAACGAAGCGCTCGACGCTCGTAACTTCTTCGACGCTCGCAAGCCACCATTCAAACGCAACCAGTTTGGTCTCAATATCGGCGGTCCGCTGCACATCCCTCACTTTGGTGAAGGCGGTTCGCCCTTCAGTTATAACGGCAAGAATCGAACCTTCTTCTTCTTCAGTTACGAAGGACTACGACAACGCCAGGGACTAACGCTCACCAGCAACGTGCTGACGGATGCGCAACGCGCGGCCGCGACCAATTCTACGACGCTCAAGTTGTTGCCGTTGATTCCGCGCGCCACGAGTGTGGACATCGTCGGCGGTGTGCCGGTAGGACGATTCGCCGGGTCGGGAACAGCCCCGGTCGATATCGACCAGTGGACCGGCGACGTCAGTCACCAGATTAATAACAACGATCGACTCCACGGTTACTACGCCTTCCAGAAGGACAGGCGCGGCGAACCCAATCTTCAAGGCAACACCCTTCCCGGTTTTGGCGATACGCGCCAGTCACACCGGCAGATCTTCACCCTCAACGAGACGCACATCTTCGGTCCCAATCTGACCAACGAAGCGCGGCTCGGCTTCAATCGCATCAACATTACCTTCACACCGAATTTGCAGTTAAATCCGCTTGATTTCGATATCAACAACGGTATCACTCAGCCGATCGGTTTACCGCAAATAAGCATTACCGGGTTCAACTTCAACATTGGTGGTCCAGCCGGCTTCCCGCAAGGTCGCGCTGATACCACGGTTGTTGTTTCAGACACGCTCAACTATCTGAGAGGGAGCCACTCCTTCAAGTTTGGTGGCGAGGCAAGGCGTTTCTACAACAACAACTTTACCCTCGATACGGGCACGTTCGCTTTTCCGAACGTGAACAGTTTCCTGACTGGAACAGCCAACTCATTCAGCGTCACGATCGGCGATCGGTCGAGTGCGATTATCCAGGACTCGTACGGGCTCTACGCGCAGGACAACTACAAAGTGCGCTCGAACGTGACGCTCGAACTGGGAATACGCTGGGACTGGAACAAGACTCCAACCGAGCGCTACGATCGTTTCGTCGTGTTCGATCCTGTAACTCGATCGCTGATCCGCGTTGGCGCGGGGATCGACAAGGTCCACCAGGAGAATAATCAAAACTTCCAACCCCGAGTCGGCATCGCCTGGGATCCATTCAAGGATGGCAAGACTTCGGTGCGTGCCGCGTACGCGGTCCTCGCCGATCAGCCGGTGACAAACGTGGTGACTCCGCTCACGTCGAATCCGCCGTTAGCCGATCCGCGCACGTTTAGCGGCGCCATCACGTTCCAGAACGCTAAGACTGTCGCTGCCGCGGCTGGTCTGGCGCCAAGTAACGTCGATTCCGATTTCCACAATGCTTACGTGCAGTCGTGGAATCTAAACATCCAACGCGAAGTTGCGAAAGATCTCGGCGTGACCATTGGTTACTTCGGCACCAAGGGAACGCACCTCAGAGTTTCTCGCAACATCAACCAGCCCATCAATGGCGTGCGACCATTTCCGAGGCTTGCGCCTTTCACTTCGACGTCACCGCTGTTGAACAACATCACGCAGATTGAGGGCACCGGAAACTCGAGCTACAACGCGCTTTGGCTCACCGCCAACAAGCGTCTCTCGCGCGGGTTTCAGTTCAATGCTTCGTACACGTTCTCGAAGTCGATTGACTACAACTCGCTGAACAGCCAGGGCGTCGTCGTTCAGGATAGTTACAACCTGCGCGACAGCCGCGGCCTTTCAGATTTCGACGCGCGTCATCGCGTCGTGTTCAGCGGCATTTACGAAGCGCCTTTCCACGGCAATCAGTTGGTCGAGGGCTGGCAGCTCGGTGCGATCGTGCAGTCGCAGACTGGCAATCCGGTGAACATCGTGGTTAACAACGCGACGTTCACGGGTATCAACAACACTGTGCGGCCCGACGTGACTGGTCCAATCGACATCCTCGGCACGCCGAATCGCTGGTTTGATATCTCGCCGTTTATAGTGCCGGTGGGTCGCTTCGGCAGTCTCGGGCGCAACGTCGTGATAGGGCCAGGCTTCAACAACACTGACTTCTCGGTGATTAAGCGAACAAAGTTGACTGAAACCCAGTTGATTGAGTTTCGCTGGGAGGTGTTCGATGCGTTCAACCATGCGAACTTTGGTCAGCCGGGACGTGTGGTGGGAACAGCGAACTTCGGACAGATCACGAATACGCGATTTGCCACGGGCGATTCAGGATCGTCGCGGCAGATGCAGTTTGCGTTGAAGTACAAGTTTTAGCCACGGATTCACACAGAAAAACGCGGATCAGAATTTCTGGTCCGCGTTTATCTGTGTAATCATGTCATTCAAGTCTTCGTGGCCCAGTAGCGGGACGTGAATAGTTGCCAACTGGTAAACAGAGCGGCGGCGTTCAAACAGCACCGCCGCCTGAGCTTTGGTTCTTCCGAGCGGGCGATCCTCACCGGCAGATTCGATCCTGGTCCAACACACTTCAAACGGCACATCCAGCCAGACACTTGAACAACCGTACTGATCAATCAGTTCGCGATTCGCGGCTTCGATCCAGGCGCCGCCGCCTAGTGCGATGACGCCTGTTTCTCCGGTGTGCAGCACTTCGCGCAGCGTGTCCGTCTCGATACGGCGGAAAGCGGGCTCGCCGTCTTCGGTAATCAGTTGCGCGGGAGTTCGGCCAGTGCGCGCCGTGATACTTTCGTCGAGATCTACGAATGCAACGTTGAGATGTTGCGCGAGCGCGCGCGCGACAATGCTCTTGCCGCAACCCATGAAACCGGTGATCACGATTGGTTGCGCCATTTCATCTCACCGCGAGTGAATCGAGCAGGGAAAAGAATTCGGGAAAGGAGATGGCGACACATTCTGAGCCGGCGATCTGAGTTTCGCCTGTCGCAAGCAGAGCGGCGACGGAGAACGCCATCGCGATGCGGTGGTCTAAGTGTGAGTCGACTAGTGCGCCGTGCAGTTTCGTTGGTCCGGCAACGTTGAGTCCGTCTTCAAACTCCTCGACTTCGGCACCCATAGCAAGCAGGTTCTTTGCGGTTGTGGCGAGCCGATCGCTTTCTTTCAGTCGCAACTCACGCGCATCTCGAATTTGTATGCCACCTTCGATCTGAGAACCGACGACTGCGAGTAACGGCAGTTCATCAATCAGCGCCGGGATCATCGAGCCGCTCAACGTTCGCTCTTTTTCACTCGCATTGCGATTGATCCCGCCGCGCACTTCGATCGTGCCGAACGGTTCGTTACGTTCGACTTGGACGTCGGTAACAGAGATCTCCGCACCCCAGGAACTCAGCACGTCGAGGAACGCCGCTCGCGTCGGGTTCAAACCGACGCGCTCGATAGTTAACTCGGAACCGGGAAGAAGCATGGCGGCGGCAACGAAATAAGCTGCTGATGAGACGTCACCGGGAATCGTGATCCGGCCGCCGGTCAGACGCGCAGGTCCCTCGATTGATACTGACAAATCGTGAGTTTCAACCGGCACTCCGAAGCCGTTGAAAAGTCGCTCAGTGTGATCGCGTGAAGGCGAAGTTTCGATCACGGTAATGCGGCCGGTTGCGTTCAGTCCCGCAAATAGAATTGCCGACTTCACCTGGGCACTTGCGACCGGAAGTTTGTAAGTAATAGGAGTGAGTTTGGCGGAGCCGTGAACCTTCAAAGGCGCCTTGCCATCGGTGCTTTCAATTTTTGCGCCCATCAACTCGAGTGGCTCGATGATTCTTCGCATCGGTCGCGCGCTCAGCGACTCGTCACCGACTAGTTCGGCAGTCAGATCGTGACCAGCCAGAACTCCAGTCAGTATCCGCAGTGTTGAACCACTGTTGCCGCAGTCGAGTGGATGGTGAGGAGCAACCAGTTTCCCTGTCCCTGCAATAATCAGATATTGGTTAGTTTGATCGATTGAAACGCCGAGTGTCCGCAAACACGCGACAGTTGACGCGCAATCGCGTGCGGTTGAAAAGTTTGCGATCTCAGAACGCCCTGACGCGAGAGCTGCTATGAGTGCGGCGCGATGGGAGATCGATTTGTCGCCGGGTAGTTGTAAACGACCGCTGATTCGGCGGGCGGAGTTTAGTTTCATTGTGTCAATTTATGTGCGCAATGGGACATGGGACGCTGAGTATGCTATAAAGTAAGCCTCCCGGCCGCAAAAGTTCCCTCCAGTCCGGGATTTCCCCCAAAAAGTTATGGTTATCGCAGAAGAATCAGGCTTAATGTCTACCTCTGCCGCAGCGATACTCTATCCGACCGTCCTGGTCGCGGAAGATTCGCTGGATACGCGCATTATGCTCAAGCGGGCCTTTGAATTAAAAGGCTACCGCGTTTTTGAGGCCGAAGATGGCCAGCAGGCGCTTGAGGTGGCGCGACGCTATGGTCCCAGCCTGATCATAATGGATCTCAATATGCCTGTTCTCGACGGTCTGCAGGCGATCAAAAACTTCCGCAAACTCGAAGGCGAACGCGAACACGTTCCAATCATCGCGATCACGGCGTACGACGTCTACGGTATGGAAGAGGCCGCGCTTGAAGCGGGCTGCAATATCTATCTGAGCAAACCGCTTAATCTGGAAGAGTTCGATCGCGCGCTGAAGAGTCTCGGGTTCATAGTGTGAAGAACACCCATCATCCACAGATTACACAGATAGTAATCAATCTGTGTAATCTGTGGATGCCTATTCTTGACATCCCCGTATCCAGCATGTTACATCGTCGGACTCCTGATAAGTGTCTGATGGTATAAGAAAGCAGCCAGAGTCCTCGCGCAGTGGCTTTCGGAGAGGTCATGCATAACGGTTGTGACCGGAGAAACGACCGAGTTAAGTTTGCCCAGCCGCATTGACACGGTTGCCACCGCGGCCGCCGCGGTTGCTGAGTTTGTAGGCCGTTCAGGTATCAGTGATGACGCTGCGTTCAGTATCGACATGGCGGTGCGCGAAGCCGTTACTAACGCAGTGCTCCATGGCAATCGTCAGGATGAGGACAAAACCGTAGATATCATTTTGAAGAGCTCGCCTGACGCTGTCGAGATCAGCGTGCACGACCAGGGGCCAGGATTCAACCCGGAAGAAGTCCCAGATCCAACAGCACAAGAGAACATCTTAAAAGCCTCGGGCCGCGGCATTTTTTTCATGCGCAGTTTTATGGACGAAGTTGACTGGTCGATCAGACCCGGCGGTGGTACAACGGTGCGCATGCTCAAGCGACGTTAATCGCAATTGCAGATAAGGAGATTTGCTGAAATGGCTGAGTTGAATATCAACGAACGTCAAGCCGGGGATGTCACCGTGCTTGACATGAGCGGGAAGATAACCATCGGCGAAGGGAGCGTTGCGCTCCGCACCGCCATCCGGCGACTGCTTGAAGAAGGCAAGAAGCGCATTCTGCTTAACCTCGCCGGCGTTGGTTATATCGATTCGAGTGGTATTGGCGAACTGGTCTCCAGTTACACCGCCATTAACAAGGAAGGCGGACAACTGAAACTGCTCAATCTCACACAAAAACTTCAGGATCTGCTTACGATCACGAAACTACTGACTGTATTTGACGTTTACGAAAGCGAAGCCGAGGCCCTCAACAGCTTCAAATAGAAGAACGGAGAAAACGATGGCTGAGCTCGATGTGAATGAGCGACAAGCAGGAGACGTCACGATTCTCGATCTGACTGGTGAAGTCCGGCTCGGTGACAGCAGTGTTGCCTTGCGCGATTCTGTCCGGAAGTTGGCTGATGGAGGGAAGAACAAAGTTCTGCTGAATCTCGCGGGCGTCAAATACATTGACTCAAGTGGTATCGGCGAGTTGATTGCCAACTACACGACCATCAGTCGTCAGGGCGGCCAGCTCAAATTGTTGAATCTGACGGATCGCATTCAAAACTTACTGGTTATTACAAAACTGCTGACCGTCTTCGACTCTTACGACGACGAGGCAGAGGCATTAAAGAGTTTTCAGTGAAGTAGGTAGGCCGCAGATTTTCACGGATTAACACGGATCTGATCCGTGTTAATCCGTGAAAATCTGCAGCTCTTGACCAATGTTTCGTGCTGCATTTCGCCGTCTGCTGGCGATCGATGATCCACCGAAGCGGACGGCGCTTGCTTTTTCGATCGGTATCTTCATCGCCTTTTCGCCGTTCCTCGGCCTCCACACCATCATGGCGACCGCGCTCGCCTTTATTTTTCGCTTCAACAAGATCGCGATCTACACTGGAACCTTCGTCAACAATCCATTTTTGACCCTCGTGCCGATAATTATTGCCTCTTACGCGGTTGGGGCATTCATCCTTGGACGGCCTTTGCGCATCCCAGACGAAGGGCTCGAACTGCTGAAGAATCCCCGGATCTTTTCCGGCGATTATTACCGGCTTCTCTTTGTGCAAAGCTGGGGCCTTGCCTGGACTTTTGCGGTCGGCGCCATGGTCCTCTCAGTGGTTTGTTCGCTGTTGGCTTATCCGCTAACATTACGAGCCCTGCGCATCTATCGATTAGTTCGGAGTGACAAGGATTGAAGCAATACTTACTCATCTTACTTACCACCATGCTCGCCGGCGGCGTTGTATCCGCACAACAGCCAGTGCAACAGCGACCGGGAGCGACTTTCGAGGTCTCTGAATACGGTGTTGATTTTCAGGCGGACCCGCGTCTCATCACCGTGATGGCGGCACTCGAAACGGCCGGATACGATCCAGTGCCGGCAGGCAGACAGCCGTCCGTTTTCCTGGCCAGGCTGCGCAAGGATCTCGCGAATGTTGATCCCGATCTGCGCAATCGTCTGAAGACTTTTTACGAACGCAGCAAGCTGCCCGCGCCTGCGACTCCCGCCGACCAGGCGGCACGTTACGTTTCACTGGCTCTCGCGCTTGGACCGACTCCGAGTCTCGAAGCGCCCGCGCGTTCCGACGATCTGCCCGCGGGACTTTTGGAAGTGCTCGATTTCGCGCCCCTCGTCCAGGAGTTTTATCGTCGTTCGGGCATCGACGAGCAGATGGTCAATTACGTCCGAGCTTACCAGGCTGAAGGCGATCGCTTGCGTGGTCCAACCACGGAGATGGTCCGATCGCTGCTGACTTATCTTCACACCAGGCCGTTGACGACTTCCTCCGAACGTGTGGAAGTAAAGAATCCGTCGACGAAGAGTAAACAAAAGACTTATACGTACCGCGAAAAGGAACGCCGGTTTTTGATTCTGCCGGATCTGCTCGCGCCGAGAGGTGCGATCAACTTCCGCATCATTGGCGACGATTATTACGCAGTGGTGCCGGAAGGAACCGATCCGACTTCGTCGGAACTGCGGCGCGCCTATCTCCAATACGTGATTGACGCCCTCGTTCTGCGTTTCAACAAAGACGTTGCGCTCAGGCGTGAACAGGTCAAGCAGCTTCTGACTGAACGAGAAAAGGCCGGCGCGCAGGTCAGTCCGGATGTGTTTTTGAGTGTGAGTCGATCGCTGGTGACGGCTGCTGATGCGCGTTATGAGGAGACGCGACGGCTCGAAGCGCTTTCGCGTGACACGCGCGCGCGTTTTACAGCCGCGAAGACAGAGGCTGATAAGGCGACAATCGCGAAGTCATCTCAGGCGGAAATGAAAGCGATCCAGGATGAAACGATCGCGCGTTTGGCTGAAGAGTATGAGAAAGGCGCGGTGCTTTCGTTCTACTTCGCGGATCAGTTGAAAGGGATCGAGAGTGCGGGCTTCGATCTCGCAAGCTTCTTTCCCGACATGATTGCGTCGTTTGATCCGGTGCGTGAAGCGAAGCGGCCGGCGGAGTATGCGGAAACCGTGCAACGAGCACTCGCGGCTCGTGAGGCGCGTACCGCTGCGCGCAGATCGCAAGCGGAGATTAACGTCGAGGCGAGTGGCAAAGAGGCGGCACTCGTGCGCGATCTTGCAGCGATTGAAGACACGCTGCGAAATAAGGATTACAACGATGCTGAGAGTCGTTTGCGTGAGATGTTGAAGGAGTATCCGCGCGAGCCGCGCATCTTTTTCGCCCTCGGACAGACGGCGAGTCTGGCGGCATCTGATGCAACGGATGAGAACGTCCAGTCTGAAAGGTTGAACCGCGCCCTGGGCCACTATCGCATGGCGGTGGCCGCGGCGTCACCGGATACTGACAAAGCAATCATGTCACGCGCATATGAAGCGATGGGACGGATCAATCTGTTCCTGGAGAATGCCGGTGAAGCGGCGAAACAGTTTGACGAGGCGATAAAGATCGGCGACGTGCGTGGCGGGGCGTATAAAGAAGCCCTGGAGGGTAAGAAGAAGCTAGGCCAACCTTAACCACAGATTACACAGATTAAGCCAAAATCTGTGTAATCTGTGGATTGCTTTTATTCCAGTGCCTTAGCGGCGTTGATCCTGCCGCCGGTGACGGTCTTTCCTTTCAGAGCCACAATCGGATCGGTCGAAGCCAGCAGCTTCTTGCGCAGGTCGTCCACTGACATGCGTGGATTCTCCGCCAGCACCAGTGCCGCGACACCTGAGACTACCGGCGTTGCCATCGACGTGCCTGACTTCTCCTCATACTCGTTACCAAGCCACGTGCTCAGAATATCAACACCCGGCGCCGCAATCGCCACGCTCTTCACGCCGTAGTTTGAGAACGACGCGAGTTGATCGTGACGATCAAGTGCCGCAACACTGATCACGTTCGGCACGTCATAGCTCGACGGAAAGTGCGGCGTGCGATCGTTGTCGGTGCTTGCATTGCCTGCCGCGGCAACGAACAGGATGTCGTTCTCATACGCCTTGCGAATGACGGCCTCGAGCGAGCGCGAGCGTTGCGTCGAACCCCAGCTCGCACTGATGATGCGAACATTCACGCCTGCCTTCTTACGCTCGATAACGTAATTGATCGCTTCGATTGCATCTTTGGTGGTTCCGGAGCCGCCCGCACCCATAAACTTCAGCGGCATGATCTGAACCTTCCAGTTCACTCCGGCGATACCGAGATCGTTTTCACCTTCCGCGCCGATGATGCCCGCGCAGTGTGTGCCGTGACCATTGTCATCCATCGGATCGGAGGCGTTGTCGATAGCGTTGAAGCCGTTCAAGTCGTCGATCGTTCCGAGTTCGGCATCGTGATACGGCGCCATGCCATCCGGACGTGCCCACATGTTTGCCGCGAGATCCTCGTGCGTGTAATCGACGCCGGTGTCGAGCACGGCTACCACGAGTTTGTCCGTTCCGGTCGTAGTGGCCCATGCAAGTGGGGCGCTGATGTCAGCACCTTTCTTGCCGCCATTTTGACCTGAATTGGAAAGTGCCCACTGATTTTCAAACTGCGGATCGTGCGGAAGCACAGGCACCAGTGGTCCTTCAGAAGCCTCGAGATTGATCTCGAAATTCGGTTCGGCGTATTCGACTTCCGGAAGTTTGCTGTATTCGGCAACGATGCTCGCTGGATCGGCGTTATCGAGATCGTCGATCGCTTCCACGCCGCCGGCATTCTCGATGCGGTCTTCGACGCGATCGTGCAGGCGCGCGGTCAGGGCTTCGATAGCTTCATCACTCACGCCGCTTTTGAATTTGACCAGCACTTCAGGACTGCCGAAGCTGCGCGTTTCGCTGAGAGCGATCTCGTCACTGGTGGCTGCTTGTTTCTTCTCAGCGGTGGGCACGATGTGTACCCGCGATCTCCACTCTTTCCGCCAACGGCTGAGTTGTCCTGCGAAAGCAGCTACGAGAATGAGAACGAGTGCGAGTGCGAGGTGAATGAAAAAGTTATTGCGGTTCATGGTGGTACCTCGATGTTAGATCCGGTAATTCTTGCCTTTGAATTTAAAGGCCCTGACCTGGTTCTTATCCGCGCGATATTCGTAGGTTTGGCCCTGTGCTTCGAGCTTGATGCGCCAGCCGCGCGTCATCATCTGGCCGCTCATCTCGCCATCTTCGGCGGCGCCGAGCGCCATGTCCGGAAAGTCGGTGTCTTCGACTGAATGCTCTTTGACGTCGGCGGCGTCGATCTTCAGGCGCTTCGCGAGGTCTTTTCGCGCATTTTCGACTGCATCGTTTTTAGTGGTTGCCATTACGGAATTTCAAACGACCCCCTGGTGTGGTTTGTTCCGGCGATTAGCGGCTCTATTTTGAACCCAAAAGCGGTTTCACGCAAAGCCGCAAAGTTCACGCAAAGGCGCAAAGTGGAATCTTTTTGCGTCTTTGCGTGAACTTTGCGCCTTTGCGTGAAACTTTTCTCTCATTTCAGATCCCCAAACAGGTTTTGCAGTAGCACCGTCACCGCAATCGCCGCGGTTTCGGCGCGCAGGATACGGCCGCCGAGCGTTATCACATGGAAATCTCGTGCCCGCGCGCTTTCGATCTCTTCGTCAGACCAGCCGCCTTCGGAGCCAATGAGGGCGGTTATCGTGTCAGACGGAGGAAGGGTTTCCAACGACTCACCGTCACGTTCGGAGAACATCACACCCACGCTGTCTGGCTTTAGCGCGTCAAACGCCACAGGCATGCTGATTTCAGGCACAAACGCCCGGCCCGATTGTTTCGCAGCCTCGAGGGCTATTCGCTGCCAGCGAGCGACGCGTTTTGCAGCGTCGGATTGATCACGCAGATGGATGTCCGCATAACGCGTGATGAGCGGCGTTACGCGTCGGACGCCGAGCTCAGTTGCTTTCTGCACGACGAGATCAAACTTCTCACCTTTCAACAGCGCGACGCACAAATTAAGTTGCAACTGTGATTCAGGTTTTGCAGGTTCAACTTCAGCCTCGATACGTAGCTCCGCTGTGTTGCGTGTGATCTTAATGACAGTACAGCGAAACTCACGCCCAACACCGTCGAACACGTAAACCTCATCGCTCGCTTTCAAACGCAACACATCACGCAGGTGACGCGCTTCGTCGGCAGCGAGGGTTACAGTTTGATCCGTGAGATTGAAAGCGGCGGGTGGAGCGTGGAATCTGCGACGAGTCATGGCTAGATGATCAGCGCCACCCATTCGCCGTCCTGCGTGATCTCGAAATCATCAATGCCGCAGTAATGAAGACCGGCCTGGACCATCTCGATCTGTGTTTCGAGTATTCCCGAAAGGATCAGCTTGCCACAACTCAATCCCACGAGTGTGCTCATCAACTGCGTAATCACGTCGGCAGTGAGATTTGCACAGACAAGATCGGCCGAAGCGGTTGAATCGTCAACTGATCCGGCCCGGAAGTTTATCTGATCCAACACACCATTCGCGGCCGCGTTTTCGCGCGCAATTGTTACAGCGTCTTCATCAGTGTCGCAGGCTTCGATATGAGCGTGTGGAAAGAGCTTCGCGGCGGCTATCGCGAGAATGCCAGTGCCGGTGCCCACATCAAGAAAACTGCCGCCGGAATAGTGTTGCTGAATCGCGTTGAGACAGAGGCGGGTAGTCTCATGAGTTCCGGTTCCGAAAGCCATGCCCGGTTCGATGCGTATGACCAAATGATCGGCGCGCTCATCGACCTTGGACCACGGCGGCGCGATGATGAAGCGCCCAATCTCAACCGGTTGCCAACTCTGTTTCCATTCTTCCAGCCAGTCGCGTTGCGCGACCACACGCACATTCATGTCGCGCACTGACGAGGTCGGCAGTTCGTAAATGCGCAGTGCTTCAAACAACTCCTCGCGAACTCGCTCGCGGTTTGGAGTGGCTGCAAAGTAACCGGTGACACGGTGATCGGTCGCTTCAGTTGCCTCAGTTCCTGCCGCGCCGGCTTCCATCAGCGCATACTCAACCGCCTCCTGCGCTGCTGATTCGATGTCAACATCGAGCGCGTACCACTCGTTGGGTTGTTCTTTTGCAGTGCTCAATTCAAACCATACTCATCCAGCAGTTGTTCCTTGTTGCGCCAATCCTCTTCGACTTTCACAAACAACTCGAGATGGCAACGATGGCCCAAAAGCTCTTCGATCTCGCGGCGGGCGCGTATGCCGATCTCTTTCAAACGACTCGCGCCTTTGCCGATAATGATTTTCTTTTGCGACCCTCGCTCGACGACGATCGCGCAGTAGATGCGCGCAAAATCTTCGCGGACCTCCTCGAATTTCTCAGTAACGACCGCCGTGACGTAAGGGATCTCATCGCCGGTAACGTGCAAAATCTTTTCGCGCACGATTTCGGCCACCATCACGCGCAACGACTGATCCGTCAGCTCATCTTCCGCAAAGATCGGTTCGCTTTCCGGCAGATGCCGCAAACAGCTCTCGACGAGCACGTCAGTCATCTCGTCTTTGAGCGCGGAGATCGGAATGATCTCGTGCCACTCGTATTCGTTGCCATACCAGTCCATCAAAGGCAGCAACGCGGACTTGTCTTCGAGCTTGTCGATCTTATTCAACAACAGCAGCGCCGGCTTTTCAGATCGCTTGACTAATTCGAGCACAAAACGATCACCGTTTCCTGTCGACACTGAAGCGTCGCGAATCAGGCAGACGAGATCGACGCCCATTAGCGCATCCTGCACCGCAGCCATCATGCGCCGGTTGAGTTCATAACCGGGTTGATGGACGCCGGGAGTATCGACAAACACCACCTGGCCTTCGGGCTTCGTGATGATCCCCTGGATCTTGAACCGAGTGGTTTGTGGTTTATCGGAGACAGCGGCAATCTTTTGGCCCACGAGTCGATTCAGGAGAGTCGACTTACCGGCATTGGGCCGACCGATCAGCGCCACATATCCGCTATTCATCCGTGTTAACTCTTCTCCGCGAATATCTGGACCAGATTGATCAACGTCTGCGTCGATTTCTCAAGCCCACGACGCGAGTTGAACTCCAGCTTGCCGTGAAAATTCGCGCCGCCCGTAAACAAGTTCGGTGTCGGCAATCCCCTGAACGTCAGATTGGATCCGTCCGTGCCACCTCGAATCGGTTTCAGGAACGGCTCCACTCCCGCCCTTTTCGCCGCTTCCATCGCATTGTTCGTCAGCTCCGGATAGTTCTTGAGCACTTCTTTCATGTTCTTGTAATTCTCTTTGACGTCGATCGTGATCTTCACTTCCGGATACTTCGCCGCGGTTTGGGCCACCATGTCACGCAGCAACTTCTCCTTCGCGTCGAGCCCGCTCACGTCAAAGTCGCGCAGCAAAATCTTCAGGTTCGAACTCTCTACGTCGATCACGCCCGCATAGGGATGAACAAACCCGACGCGTCCTTCGGTAGTTTCCGGCAAGATGTCGTGCGGAAAACGATTGAGATAATCGGCGATCGCGTACATCGCGTTGATCATGATCCCTTTGGCTGTTCCGGGATGCGTGCTCTTGCCCTGGAACGTCACGGTCGCGGTGCGAGCGCTCCACGTCTCATCGCTGATCTCGCCCAACTCTTCACCGTCAACGGTGTAAGCGAACTTTGCCCCGAAGCCTTTAACATCAAACTTCTCAATGCCCCCGCCGACTTCTTCGTCAGGAGTGAACGCGATCGCGATGGCGCCGTGTTTAATCTGTGGATTCTGGCGCAGCGTGTCGATCATGGTCATGATTTCGGCGCAGCCGGATTTGTCGTCTGAACCAAGCAGCGTGGTGCCGTCGGCGGTAATGATGTCGTCGCCGATCAATTTTTTGAGCACCGGATTCTTCGCGAGTGTGATCACTTGAGTCGTGTCTTTCGGCAAGACGATATCGCCGCCCTGGTAATTCTTGTGAATGATCGCATTGACGTTCTCGCCGGAGACAGCCGGTGACGTATCCATGTGCGCGATGAACCCGATCACGGGAACTTTCGAGTTGTCGGCGAGATTACCGGGAACCATCGCGTAGACGATTCCAAACTCACTGACACGAACATTCTGCGCTCCGAGCGCCGTGAGCTCCTTCGCCAGCAGGTTCGCGAGGTTGAGTTGCTTGCGTGTGCTGGGTGTGGTCGTTTGATCTTCCTGCGACTGAGTGTCGATCTTCACGTAGCGGAGAAAACGATCCAGCGCCGGTTCGGTCGGCGGCTTGAGTTGCGCATTTGCAACGCCCAGAGAAACAAGACAAAGCACTAAGACAAGTAGCGATTTCATTAATGGATTACCTTTCTTCATCCACAGATTACACAGATCTGTCTGCGTATTCCGCGGATAGACCGTTTAGATGGTCGAGCACCGCTTGAAGTTCGTCGCGTTTGGCCGCGAGGGTCTTCTCATCAGCGTCAGGGGGTACATAAATCGGCGGCGCCACGTAAACGCGGGCGCGCGTGAACGGCTTGGGGATCTGAAAGAAATCCCAACTCGGCGTCGTCCAGTAGCTCTTCAAAGCCATCGTGACCGGCAGGATCGGATGGCCTGTTTTCTTGGCCAGCAACACCGCACCCATCTTCGCGATATAACGCGGCCCCTTTGGACCATCAATCGTAAACGCTGTAGTGCAACCGGCGCGCATCAGGCGCGCCATTTCGACAACCGCTCCCACACCGCCACGCGTGCTCGAACCCCGCACCGCCCCGTAACCAAACCTTTGAATGAAGCGCGCGATATATTCGCCGTCGAAACTGCGCGAAGTCATCACGACGATGCGACGTTTGCGCCACCAGTAAGTCGTCAGAAAAATGCGGTCGTGCCAGAAGACGTAGATCGGAAGTGCCCCGTTCTTCTCAACCTGTTCGTGATTCTCCCAACCGATCACTTCGAAGCGCGCCGTTAGTCCGATAAGGTTGATCAGGAAATAGAACACAAGGTCCGCGACGCGAATAAGCAAACGATCTTTGAAGGAGTAGTCAGAGAGGTCAGCGAACTCGTAAGCGCGATTCACGCGCGCGTGGGAGAAATCCTGTTGAACTGAAATCTGCATGACCGTGAGGAAGTATAGGGCCACGGATTTTCACGTCAAACTCCGCGGCCCTCTGCGGTTCTCTGCGTTAAGGCAATTTCAAACGCAGAGAGCCGCAGAGGTACGCAGAGAACCGCAGAGAATTCTTAGTAAATTGGCGCCTCACCCGGTGGGCGTGTTTTCCAGCGTTTGTGGACCCAGAGCCATTGGCCCGGGTATTGGCGAATCTGGTTCTCGATGCGTTGCGTGAGTTTGATGGTTAACTGGCGTACGTCCGTCTCTTCGTCGCCTGTGGTTTCAACTGGAATGTGTGGTTCAACGATCAGTAGATACTTACCTTTTTCCTCACTCCACGGTGCGAATACGGGGACGAGGGGCGTCTTCGTGCGCACCGCCAGTTTGGCAACGACGAAGGTGGTCGCGGCTGGAACACCCATAAAGTCGACAAAAATCGCTTCGTCATCGAGGGTGTTCAGATCGGGAAGCAGCCCCAGGGTAGTTTCACCGGAGCGTAGAATTTTCAACATCGAACGCGCGGCCGACAGCTTGTCGAGCGTTTGATTCCCAAACTTCGTGCGCACTCGATCGACCATTTCTTCAATGCGCGGATTATCGAGGCGCCGCACCAGAAATGTGAACGGGTGCCCCAGCATGGAAAGGCCGAAACTCGTCAACTCCCAGGCGCCAAGATGACCCGTGTACAGAATCAGACGGTCACCATAGGCGGCTTTAGCGGCTTCGAAATTTTCCCAGCCATGGACCTCGACGAGTTGCTTCATCTCTGCTCGGGATCTCGATGACATCTGGCTGAAAAATCCCAGCAGGCGACCGAAACTATCGAAAGTTTCGCGTAATAGTTGGGCACGTTCCTCATCGCTTTTCTCGGGAAATGCGAGTTGAAGATTAATAGCCGCAGTGCGGCGCAGATCGCGCGCCAACGTGTAGGCAAGTTTGCCCACGGCTCGACCAGCCTTGTACGCGGCGGGCGCAGGTAAGCGACCGAGAGTTACGAGGGCTGTCTTCGCCGCGGAGTATTCGAGAAACGTTTGTAGTTTGCCGGGTTTGGCCATTATTACGAAAGGATTTCAGGATTTACATGATTAACCGGATTGGCCGCTGCGTGCAAACCTGTAATCCTGTCTATGACTCTGATATATTTCGAACGTGTGGCGATAGATTTTCGTACAGCCAGTCGAATCTCTCCTCGTACTACTCGTTAAGATTGGAGCTCGATGGACAAACGCCGGATTCTCATCGTCGATAATAACGATGAGTTGCGTGTTCTCGAACAGGCTCTCGAAGGCCTCGGGCACGAAGTCGTGATTTCCGTTGAGCGCGAGAAGGCGCTGCGGCGCAACGATCTCGATAGTTTTGATCTGATAATCAGTGATCTTGCCGACGAGGAGGTCAGGGCGTTCAAGATGGGCGCGGCAAACTATCTGCGGCTGCCTTACAACCGCGAGGAGTTGCGCGAGATTGTCGAACAAACCCTCGCCCACAAACTCCGTTACGTTGACGATCCCAGCCTGCTCCCTCGCGTTCACGAAAAGATCGAGTTTGAACTTCCCAGCGATCTGGCGCTGATGAACGGCATACTGGAATACTTACAGGAGCGAGTCGCGAAGCTCGGTCTGATTCGCCCGGAGCGCTCGAACCTTTTCATCGCGCTCGACGAAGCTTTTGTTAACGCAGTCAAGCACGGAAACAAAAACGATCCCTCCAAGTTGCTGAAGATCACGGCGGAACTGTCAGCGAAAGAAGCGAGTTTTACGGTCGAAGATGAAGGCGAGGGATTCGATATTCGCGAGATCCCCGATCCATGTGATCCGGCCAACCTCTTTCGCACTTCGGGCCGCGGCGTCCTCCTTATCTACAACATCATGGACGAAGTTGAGTACAATGCGCAGGGTAATCGCGTAAAGATGGTGAAACGGCCGGAACATGCGGTCGAAGCTCAACTCGTTGACCCAAATACCTCTGGCGACAAACACGTCTGAAACTTTTCCGCTCGTAAATTCCAGTGCCCCGGCTGGCGTGGCGTCATTTTGGCGTCAATGGCGCTGGTGGTTACCACCCGCAATCATTTCATTGATCCTGGTTCTCTGTTTTGTCGATCCATTCATCGGCGACTGGGACGGCATGGACTACACGATGCTGTCGTTGGCAGGTTATCCGTCGTCGATGGCCCTCGGTCGTAATCTTTTCATCTTCGGCAATCACTACCTGTTTGTACTCGCCCACGCGCTTTTCAATGTGCAGCAGGAACATGCGTACTTGATCTTCAAGTATGCGGTGGTGGCCCAGTCGCCGCTGGCTGTGATTGCGTGCTGGATTCTCGCGCGTGATATTAGTCGTTCACTCTACACCGCCACCGTCGCTGCGCTGCTCGTCACCTTCTCGCCTGTGTTCGTGCTTTACGGCGGGCAGGTGATGACTGACGTGCCTTCAGTGCTCCTACTGGCGACCGCGCTGATCATTCACTTGCGCGGAGTACAGCAAAATAAATTCTGGCTGGTATTGATAGCCGCGGCGTTGATGGGCCTTGGGGTGAATCTTCGTGAGACGGTTGGGTTCTATGCGCCGTGGCTGGTGTTTGCGCCATTTGTTTTGGGATGGAAGTTACAGCGGCGCCAAATTTTGTATGTGGCTGCGTCGTGTCTCGTCTTTTTGTTCTTTGCCTTCAGTTGGTTTGCGTACTGGTTCATCAGCGATCCGAGCTACCGGTGGGTTTGGTTTGGCTGGCGTGAGTCGATGCAGCAGGAGTCGTCGCGACATCCGGTCGCCATCTGGAATCTGCCTACGTACATCATGCTTTATTTTGTCAGCGCGCCGCTCGTGTTTTTGACAGTTCCTTTCGCTCCGTTTTTCGAGTGGCGCAAGCGACGGTTATCGCCGATGCTGATGTTGTGGCTGACCGGGTTCTGGGCCAACCTGCTGCTGTTCTTCAATTACAGCACGACTGTTAACTGGCGTTACTTTCTCAGCGGTCTGCCGGCGTTGGTACCGCTCGGCGCGTTCTGGTTGTTACAACTCGCGCGCAGGAAATTGGGAACAGAGCGACGTGCGCTCATTGGTTGCTCGCTTGTGATCGTGCTGCTGGCGACGATCTTCTTCATTCACATGCGGCCGATCAGTTTTGAGTTCATTCAGCGACGCGCGATGAGTAAGGAGTACAAGCACCGGCTCGAGAAGGTGCCGTTGGATGCGATCATGATCTCGGGCGCGCAAACGATCGCGGTGAATTACTGGGCGTCGATCGGTGAGGGCCGTTGGAAGTCGATCGGGACGGGCGGCGGATGGCCCGGTGATAAGTTGTTTTCGATCATTCAGAACCATCTCAATCACCGGCGACGCGTGTTTATCGATGCGGATCCGCGCTGGTGGTTACCGTGCGGCTGGCAGCGCGAAGAGATACCGGTGATCGTGGAACTGGAGAAGCATTTCAGTTTTCGACAGGTGGATGGAACGCTTTATGAGATCAGTTGGCCTGGCGATCCAACCGCGCGGGACAATCCGAATTTGAGTCGTTTGTTGCCCGAGAACAGACCTGAAGACACGAAGAAGTGTGCACCGGGTAGAAGATAATATTTCACGCAAAGACGCAAAGTGAAGACGCAAAGCCGCAATTCTTCTTTGCGTCTTAGTTTGTAACTTGCGCCTTTGCATGAAACCTTGATGCATTCCTATGCCATACGAAGTATTTCTCGCTCTTCGATATCTCAGATCGCGGCGAAAGAGGCGATTGGCGCGGGCGACTTCGTTAGCGGCGGTGCTGGGGATTTGTATGGGTGTGGCGGCGCTCATCGTTGCGTTTGCTTTATCGAACGGCTTTCGCGACGAGATGAAGGACAAGATCCTGCAAGGCACCGCGCACTTAAGTATCGTGCGTGGTGATGGCCGGCCGATTGAGAATCACGCAGAGCTTGCAAGACGTTTGCGCGAAGTTGATGGTGTGGTCAGTGCTTCGGCAACTACTTATGACGGCGCTCTTGCGCGCGGATCAAAAGGGTCCGGTTATGCAGTGCTTAGAGGCGTTGAGAATGACCAGGCGGTGCGCTGGTTGAATCAAGGCTCGTTTGCGCCGCTGTTTGTGCCGAGTGAAATACCAAACGCTATCGTCGGCATCGATCTCGCGACGAAGCTGGGCGTTTCAGTCGGTGATGTTTTTCAGGTTCTACCGGCTAATGAACAGGTCACACGACGACTGCGAGTTGCGGGCACGTTTCGCTCCGGATTGTTTGAATACGACTCGACGTGGATCTATGTCGCGTTCGACACCGCGTCTGTATTTGCCGGAGACAATCACGCCGCGTCCGTAATGAGCGTCCAGGTCAGCGATGCTGACAACGTGAAGCAAGTAGCTGCGAATGTCTCAAAACTTCTCGGTAACACTTACACTCTCGTCGATTGGCAACAAGCGAACCAGCCACTCTTCTCGGCACTCGCACTCGAACGTCGTATGGGACTCTTCATCATCGGTCTCATCATCGCCATCGCCACACTCAACATCACGACGATGCTGATACTCGTGGTGGTTGAACGACGCCGGGACATCGCGATCCTCAGCGCGCTCGGCGCCACTCGCGCAGGCGTGATGCTCGTGTTCATCATTGAAGGCGCTGTAGTCGGAGCTATCGGCGCACTCGCTGGCGTCGCCGTGGGTCTCGTTCTCTGCCTGATCGGAAATCATTACAAACTCGTGAGCCTGCCCGCAGACGTTTACTCAATCAGTAACGTGCCGTTGACACCGAGACCCACAGAGATGTTTTTGGCGGCGCTGGTCGCATTCGTGTTGAGCGTGTTGGCGACGATCTATCCTGCGCATGCAGCATCGCGAATGCGACCGGTCGAGGCGTTGCGCGACTCATGATCCGCGTCGTCGATCTGCGTAAGAGTTTTATCGCGCCGAATGGGCAGCGTATAGACGTCTTGCGCGGGGTCACGTTTGCGGCAAACAGTGGTGAAAGCATCGCGATCACCGGCGCCTCAGGTTCGGGAAAGTCCACGTTACTTCATCTGCTCGGTGGTCTGGAGACACCCGACCACGGCACGATTGAGTTCGACCACAACAACGGCGAGATCGGTTTCGTTTTCCAGTTTCACTACCTGCTGCCTGACCTTTCCGCACTCGAAAACGTCGCTTTGCCTCTATTAATTGCGCGCTGGAAGAAAGATCGCGCCTACGCACGCGCCCGGACGCTTTTGCAAGACTCCCGACTCGCAGACCGGACGGATCATCCCGTGTCGCATCTTTCGGGGGGCGAACAGCAGCGTGTTGCGGTCGCGCGGGCTTTAGTTATGCAGCCAAAGCTGTTATTAGCTGATGAGCCGACTGGAAATCTGGATGCCGCAATCGGCGAAGAGATAGGTCAGACCCTCGTTGCGTATGCCCATAGCCAACCCGCGATCACAGTTATTGCAACCCATAGCCCCGGTTTGGCTCGTATGTGTGATCGGTCACTGGTGCTCGAGGACGGGCGCCTGAAATAAAGGGCTGTTGGGAATAAATTCCCGATAACGTTCGCATAGGTTATAATGCCGCCAAGTTCGCCGGATACTAAATCACGGCAAACGCAATTATAAGGACGTTTTACCGATACCAAGATGTTCGAACGCTATACTGAAAAAGCGCGACGTGTAATTTTCTTCGCGCGCTACGAAGCGTCACAGTTTGGAGCCCCAGCTATCGAGCCGGAGCACCTTTTATTGGGTCTAATGCGCGAAGATAAGACCCTGACCGGACGCTTTTTCCCGCGAGCACAAGTTTCCATTGAGTCGATTCGCAAGGAGATCGAAGGCCGCACCCTCCTGCGTGAAAAGATCTCCACCTCAGTTGAACTCCCGCTCGCGCCCGAAACCAAGCACGTGCTCGCTTACGCACACGAGGAAAGCGATCGCCTGCAACATCGTCATATCGGCACCGAACACCTGCTGCTTGGTCTACTTCGTGAAGAGCGTTCCATGGCCGCGGAGATACTTTACGAACGCGGCTTGAGACTGAATGCAGTGCGTGACGAGATTGCCCGGCAGTCAGGCGTCGATGCCCGCACTTCGCAGAAGAAAGACACACCACACCTCGTTGAGTTCTCACGCGATCTAACTGAGGATGCCGCCAACGACAAACTCGATCCACTAATCGGCCGCGAAGCCGAGATCGAACGCGTGGTCCAAATTCTCTGTCGGCGCACGAAGAACAATCCGGTGTTGATTGGCGAACCAGGCGTCGGCAAGACTGCGATCGTCGAAGGTCTGGCTCAACGAATCGTGCGCGGCGATGTCCCATCGTTTCTTGAACACAAACGAATACTTTCACTCGATCTTTCGTTGATCGTTGCGGGCACGAAGTATCGCGGCCAGTTCGAAGAGCGCTTGAAGCAGATCATGCGTGAGCTGGTTGAGAACCCGCAGTACATCGTCTTCATCGATGAGTTGCACACACTCGTCGGAGCCGGATCGGCTGAAGGTTCACTCGATGCGGCGAACATCCTGAAACCGGCGTTATCGCGCGGTGAGATTCAATGTATCGGCGCTACTACGCCCGCTGAGTTTCGCAAGTCGATCGAAAAAGATCGCTCGCTGGAACGTCGCTTCCAGGCCGTGAAAGTGCCGCCTCCGTCTGAAGCAGAAGCAGTCAGCATTCTTGACGGCGTGCGTGAACGTTACGAGAGTTTTCACCAGGTCCGTTACACCGACGACGCGCTGCATGCCGCTGTTTACCAGTCGCATCGTTACATCCCCGATCGTTTCCTGCCCGACAAAGCGATTGACGTGATCGACGAGGCCGGCGCGCGCGTTAAGCTCCGCGTCAGACGTGAACAAGGCAATCTCGCCGATTGGAACGAACTGAATGAGTGGTCGCGATCTTACGGTGATACGTCGAGCCTGCGCGTCCGTGAGGAAGACGCGCTCGTTTCCGCGGAAGTCACCCGCGACGACGTAGAGGACGTGATTGCTCGCTGGACCGGAATTCCCGTCAATTCGCTGAAAGAGGAAGAGACGCAGAAGTTGTTGCGAATCGAAATCGAGCTTCATAAGCGCGTCATTTCGCAGCGTCCTGCAATCTCCGCGCTTGCTCGTGCGATTCGCAGATCGCGAGCCGGACTCAAGAATCCATTGCGTCCGGTTGGTTCGTTCCTGTTCCTTGGTCCAACGGGTGTCGGTAAGACTGAAGTTGCGCGGTCGCTCGCGCAGTTTCTGTTCAGCAGTGAGCGCGCGTTGATTCGTTTCGACATGTCGGAGTTCATGGAGAAGCATTCCGTCTCGAAACTGATCGGATCCCCGCCGGGCTATGTGGGCCACGAAGAAGGCGGTCAACTGACGGAACGTATCAAGCGTTCGCCTTACTCGGTGCTGTTGTTCGATGAAATCGAGAAGGCACATCCCGACATCTTCAACATCCTGCTGCAAGTGTTTGAAGACGGCATTCTGACTGACGCGCTCGGCAACACAGTAGATTTCAAAAACACGATCATCATCATGACTTCAAACATCGGCGCCCGCTTCATTCAGAAGAAGGGCACGCTGGGGTTCCAGGCGAATACCGATGCCACGCGAGAAAAAGTGGAAGAGATGGTGATGTCGTCAGTGCGGCAAACGTTCAATCCCGAGTTCATCAATCGTCTCGACGAGATCATCATCTTTGATCAGTTGCTTGACCATGAGCTTCTTGAAGTGGTGCAGTTGCAGCTCGACCAGATCAACAAGACGATGAGCCGGCACGGCTTTGATGTCAGGTTGACGGACGAAGCCAAGCGCTGGATTGTCGACAAGACGTGCGCGGATCGTTTGTACGGAGCCCGTCCGATCCGGCGTGCTTTGCAGAAATATGTGGAAGATCCCTTGTCTGAGGCGTTGATTCAGGGCCAGCTCGAGGGCGCGACGGTAGTCGAAGTTTTCCTCAATGGGCAGGAGCTCGATTTCCGCCCCGAAGGCGTGGAAGCCGCTGACGACGCCTTACTAATTCACTAATCTTTGCGGTCTCTGCGTACCTCTGCGGCCTCTGCGTTGAAATTGACTTTAACGCAGAGAGCGCAGAGGTACGCAGAGACCGCCGAGAAAGCCCCCAAAATTATGAGAATGCGTGGCTTGTTCCACTTTTGGAGTTTGCTGTTCTTTGGCTTATAATGCGCCACTTTGCTACTCAAAAGCTGGACAACTGGCTATTCTAAGACTGAATCAAAGCTGCTGTCTTAGTTTCCAGTTCAGCACTCATAAGCTCCCCGAAGTTTCTGAGGCCCGGTAAGAACTATTGAGGGAATTGGTGCCTATGCACTCATATCGCGTGTTTTGGCTCTT
>Ga0207708_10000340_pt1 | contig 36852 bp, 34 predicted proteins | sample KBSK5101metaG_FD_184340 | JGI IMG/M metagenome (GOLD analysis project Ga0207708, IMG submission 184340) | Corn, switchgrass and miscanthus rhizosphere microbial communities from Kellogg Biological Station, Michigan, USA - KBS K5-10-1 metaG... | ecosystem: Host-associated > Plants > Roots >... | reverse complement strand
CAGGCAGGAGCAGGAAATCACCGACTTTTTTTCGTGCCCCTGCCTGCTGCTCCTGCTCCTGTCAGTGTAATCTGCGGATGCTCTTTTGGTTACCCTTTCACGCTCGCCGAGATTGCCGCGTCAAATATATCCAACGCCACGTCGACATTCTCTTTTGTCAGTATCAACGGCGGTGACCAGCGGATCGTATTTGTGCCTGCGCCGAGGATTATCAGGCCTCGTTCAAAGCAAGCGACCTCAATCCGATCGCGAAGTTCAGCATCTGGTTTGAGCGATGTCTTGCTCTCGACAAACTCGACGCCGATCATCAGTCCCATTCCGCGCACGTCGCCGATGCAGTCGTACTTCTGCTGTAGCTTTTGCAAACCCGCCTTTAGATACTCACCGACTCGCGCGCTGTTCTCGACCAGGCCACCCTCAAGCAACTCAATCGTTTTCAGAGCTGCCGCGATGCAAACGGGATTGCCACCAAAAGTCGACGCATGCGCGCCAGGTTTCCAGTTCATGATTTCTGCACGTGCGACGCACGCGCCGATCGGCAAACCTGAGCCAATGCCCTTCGCTATACAAACGATATCGGGTTCTATGTCGTAGTATTCGCACGCGAACATCTTTCCTGTTCTACCCATTCCCGACTGCACTTCATCGACGATTAGGAGGATGCCGTGCTGATCGCAAATCCGTCGTAGTCCCTGTAGGAATTCCTTCGGCGCCGGAACGTACCCACCTTCTCCTTGCACCGCTTCAACAACGATCGCTGCGACTTCATCTGGCGGAGTAGTTGTCTTGAACAGACGTTCCTCGATCCAATTGAGTGCGCCTTGTCCAGCCCCACCATCGCCGCAATCTGCAGCGCTGAATGGATTGCGAAACTCGTTGGGGTAGGGCACGTGAACAACGTCCAAAGCGGATCGTTTGAAACCTCTTCGCTGTGCTGCTTTCGATGAGGTTAACGACAGCGATCCTAGTGTGCGTCCGTGAAAGCTGTTGAAGAACGCGATGAACTTTTCGCGCCCGGTTGCGTGCATCGCAAGCTTCAATGCAGTTTCGACTGCTTCAGTGCCGCTGTTTGCAAAGTGCGTACGTGTGCCGCCGGAGATCGGAACGATCTCATCAAGTTTCTTTGCCAGCTCCGGCATGTGACGGTAGTAGTAGTCGGTGCCGCACATGTGGATCAATTTTTCGGTTTGCTGCTGAATTGCTCGGACGACTTCAGGGTGGCAGTGGCCGGTCGAGCAAACGGCCACGCCGGCGTTGCAGTCGAGGAAGACGTTTCCGTCAACATCTTCAACCCAGACGCCGCTGGCCCGGTCTGCTACTAGTTTGAATGCCGGCCGTGGATAAGCAGGGTTAACGTATTTGTTGTCGGCTTCGATAATCTTCTGTGCATTCGGACCAGGTAAAGCCGTCTTTATTTCAGGTCTTTTCGGGGTTGCCAGGATGCTCGTGGCCATTGTCTCTTCTCCTTGTAAAACCGCTCGATGCGAGTAATTGACGCAAGCAGGCACGTTGGCCTTGCCAATAATTGCGGACTTATCTGAGGGAAATACTAGTCGGCGAAGAGATTCGCTCGGGATTCGGTTGGCCGGAGATGTAAAGGCTGCGGGTCAAACATGGTTGGATTCTAGCACTTGGTCTGAGCCGGGCGGTAGCCGCCTTTGGAGTGCGGCGACCTGTCGCCGCTTTTCAAGCCGTCCAGCCAGTCAGCGACCAAAGCGGCGACAAGTCGCCGCACTCCAAAGTCTCACTTTGAAGTTTCGTGTCAACTCAATTAAAGTATCCAACAAATTCAAGTCCTTCCGTTCGGAGAAAACTACAATGAAGAAGAGTTCCACCAACTTTGTCGTTAGCTACCGTCATGGTCTGTTTGGATTGCTGCTAATCGCGTTTGCCGCGGCAGCAATTTCCATAACACCATTCGTTAACCGCACACGCGCGCAGCAAGCGCAAAAGCTGTCTGAACATGCTGACGTAAAACGTGACCCGAGGATTGTCTATCCTGAAAGTAAGAAAGTCGAAGTCGTTGAAGAATTTTTCGGCACCAAGGTTGTCGATCCATATCGCTGGCTTGAAGACGAGACTTCGCCAGAGGTCAAAGCCTGGGTTGATGCGCAGAACAAGGTCACGTTCGCGTATCTTGACAAGATCCCGTTTCGCGAAAAACTGAAAGCGCGTCTTACGCAGCTCATCAATTATCCGCGAATCAACGCGCCTTTCCGACGTGGCGACACTTACTTCTTCACGAAGAACGACGGGTTGCAGAACCAAAATGTCTACTACATTCAGAAGGGAGTGAATGGCACTCCTGAAGTTTTTCTTGACCCAAACAAATTCTCCGCGGATGGCACATCGACGCTAAGCGCCTTCTCGCTTTCGAAAGACGGCAAATACGTCGCCTACGGAATGTCGACGGGCGGATCGGATTGGGTCGAGATTCACCTGATGGAAGTCGCGACACGAAAAGTTCTGCCGGATCACCTCAAATGGATGAAGAATTCCGGAGTGTCGTGGCAGGGAGATGGCTTCTACTACAGTCGCTATCCCGAACCAGCAAAGGGCAAGGAACTCAGTTTCAAGAACGAGTACCAAACGGTCTATTTTCACAAGGTCGGCACATCGCAAGCTGACGATGCGCTGGTGTATGAAGACCGCGAGAATCCGCAGCGCTTCCAGGGTGTGGGAACAACGGAAGATGAACGCTTTGCGATTCTAAATATCTCCGAGCGTGGCAAGGGTAAGAAAGGCAATGCGGTCTTTTATAAAGATCTCTCTAAAGGTGAGCAGAACTTTTCACCAATCATCGCCGAGATCGGGAATGACAGCTTTGGTGTTATCGATAACGTAGGCGACAAGTTTCTTGTACGAACTGACAAGAATGCGCCAAACGGCCGGGTTGTACTAATCGATCCAAAGAACCCCGACGAAAAGAATTGGAAAGATGTGCTTCCCGAAAGAACCGAGCCACTCCAGAGCGTCGGCACGGCCGGCGGAAAACTGTTCGCTACATGGCGCAAGGATGTCGCAACTCGTGCCTATGTTTTCAGTCTGACTGGTGAACTGGAGAATGAAATCACGTTACCCGGTCTGGGTACGGCCGGTGGCTTCGGAGGGTTGAACGACGACAAGTATGTGTTCTACAGCTTCACGTCTTTCAATTTCCCTTCGACGATCTACAAATACGACATCGCCACGAAGAAATCGACAGTTTTTCGCACGGTCGATATTCCTGGATTCAAACCCGAGAACTACGAGACCAAGCAAGTCTTCTACCCGAGCAAAGACGGTACGAAAGTGCCGATGTTCCTGGTCTACAAGAAAGGTCTGAAGCTCGACGGCAACAATCCAACTCTGCTCTACGGATACGGCGGATTCAACGTCGTCACTGCACCAAACTTCAGTTCGCTGCGTCTGGCACTGCTTGAACAGGGCGTGGTCTACGCGTCAGCGAATATGCGGGGTGGTGGTGAGTACGGTGAGAAGTGGCACGAAGCAGGCACGAAGTTGAAGAAACAGAATGTGTTCGACGACTTCATCGCTGCAGCTGAATACTTGATTGCAAACAAGTACACCAACCCAAACAAGCTGGCTATTCAGGGTGGTTCAAATGGCGGATTGCTCGTAGGCGCCGTTTCGAATCAGCGACCCGAGTTGTTCCGCGCTGTGGTTGAGCAAGCGGGTGTCATGGACATGCTTCGTTTCCATAAGTTCACGATCGGCTGGAACTGGATTGCTGATTATGGTTCGGCGGAGAATGAAGATGAGTTCAAGGCGCTTCTTGCCTACTCGCCAATTCACAACATAAAGATGGGAGCTAAGTATCCCTCGACGTTAATCACCACGGCGGATCACGACGATCGCGTCGTGCCTGCTCACAACTATAAATACGCCGCGGCACTCCAGGCCGGGCAGGGCGGTGACAGCCCAATACTAATTCGTGTTGATGTCAATTCCGCTCACGGAGCAAGCAACACGACCAAGTCGATTGAACAGACGCGCGATATCTATGCGTTTCTGTTTGATAACCTTGGGGTTAATTACAAATAGGCCGCGAAGAAACCCGGCCGGTTATGAAACGCAAACACGGGCAAGTGCCGACTTAGGAGCTTGCCCTTGTCCTCATTGACCCGATAGTTCTTGTAATAACTCAACTACAGAACGGGAGCGCAGCGACCGATTTCAAGTTGCGCGTGTGTGCTTAAAGGATCGGTCGCTGCGCTCCCGTTCTGTGTTGAGTTTATTCGCATCAAGGTTCGTTAGATAAGCTCGCCGTTGCTGACCCTAGGAAGATGTCACAATCTCTCCGGCGGCGGTGATTATCTCTAAAACACGTCTTTCTCAAAGGAACCCTAAATGAACAGAAGGAACTTCGTAGGACTAATGGGAGCGGCGGGATTCGTGTGCATGAGTGACCACAACGCGCTCGCTCAACCCAGACCAAGTACACCTGACATACCCCGAATGTTGGAGGTTACTCGCGCGTCCGGTGTAGCAGTCGCAGGACAACTTGACGGAAAGCCGTTTCAATTGGTTGGTGGATGAGTATCGGCTGATGGTCCACCAATTACAATCGAGACGCACTTCCCAGCCGCGTCGTTATCGAAGCCAGTGTTCGCAAGGGCCGTTCGTGATTTGGTACGCCAAGGAAAACTCGATCTGAATCGTCCGCTCGAGGAGTATGTAAAACTTGGACTTGATGGCGACGCCCGGAAAATAACTGCGGCCCACGTCCTCACGCACAGCACAGGCTTACCCAACTGGCGATTTCAACCGGGTCTCGAACTGGCTTCAGAGTTCCAACCGGGGAGTCGATGGCAATACAGCGGCGAGGGCTTCGTGTTGCTGCAGCGCGTCGTTGAAAAGATAGTTAACCAGCCGATCGCCGCGTACATGAAGACAACCGTTCTTACACCCCTGTCGATGACGCAAAGTAGCTTTGCCTGGACTCCAGAGATTCAAAAGACTACAGCGTTGGGCCATAACCGCCGAGGCACGTTTCTTGAACAATCAGCAGCGTTTTACGAGCGCCGAAACTATGAAACGATTCAAAAGAGTGGGGGGAATCCGGAGTCGATGACCTACGAGCAGATCACTGCCGCTTACGAGCAGAACAAGTTGTCTCCAATTCCAGTGACACTATCTCCGAACATGGCAGGTTCGCTCCAAACAACCGCATTCGACTATTCCAAGTTTTTAGCGCGCACGCTGGAGGATTTTGCTTCGAAGCCGGACGAATTTAAATCGAGAGTTGATGTAAATCGCGACATAGGCTGGACGCTCGGGTGGGGAGTCGATCGGTCATTTAAGGCGCCGGCGCTATTTCATTGGGGTGATAGTCCTGGGTTCAAGAATTTTTGTTGGGTGCAGCCGTCACGAAGAACAGCGCTCGTGTTTTTCACTAACGGCGACTCGGGCGCAGCTTTGTATTCCTGGTTGTTCAGACAATTAATGAATGAGGATCCGTCGGTGTTTTATTGGATCTAACGATGGTCCACGGCGTCGGCTGCGGTCGTATTTTCAGAAGACGAGACAACGGCCCGCCTCAAGACTCGCGGCAACGTCCGGTGGCACCAGGATCTTGAAGTCTTTTCGCTTCCAGACAGGATGGTTCTCGTATTCGATTTGATTAATGACGACCTTGCCGTCCTTCTCGTTAGCCTTTTGTCCGGAAGCACTCACGACCTTTACGGGAGCAAATGGGGTGACGATCTCAAAACTCTTGCTCTCGCGCGGTTTCGCTTTGACAGAGCAGACATACTGTCGCGGTTCGTAATCCGGTGTAACTACTGCCGGCTGGAGCTCCCACACAAAACTCTTAATTACATTCTCGCCGGCATTCCTCAGAATGATGTGCATCACGTAAACATCAGGGCGAGATGTGTCGGCTGATCGGGCTGCATTTATTTCAGTTACAACCATTTCGGCGCGTCTCTGTGCCATGTCGCGACGGTTCTTGAGTTCCTGTGGTTCGTTGGGACGTTCCGGCCGCGGGATGGTAACCGGCTCGTTCATCGTCGACCCTGGATTGTCTACACTGTGAATTAGATTGCTGCTCGGCCGTAGTCTTGACCAATTGAACTTGGTGACGACCAGATCTGCATCGTCAACAGTTGTCTGCTGCTGCAACCCAAGCGCAAAAGCGATGACCGCGAGAATGAGTATTAGTTTCATCGGCTTCCTTTCAACATGACAAGAAACCTTGATGAGCAGATATTGGGAGTAAGGTGAATATCTGCTTTTCCTGTGAGACTGTCAACCTTAAATGAAGGATGAGGGCCAAAGAAAAGACGCGGAGACGTGGAGACAACGGGGACTCTCGTGTCACCGGCGTCCCCGTGTCTCCCTGTCCCCTCGTCCCTCCTCGCTCCTCCTTACCAGGTCCTCTTGATCGGATGAGCTTCAGTATTGAAGGTGGCCTGGTTGAAGTTGAGTGTGCGCGGCGGTGCGAACAGCAAGTAGAAGTACTTGAAAGTTTCAGCGAAGAGGAAACTTTGCATGGCGTCTGACTTCTCTTTAGTAACCACGCTCTTCAGAGCTGCATATCCTTCATCAGTCCGGCAGTGCTTCACAAAATCACGCCAGAGCTTTTCACCCATGCGTAGATACTTTGGATCTCGCGTGTAGTGATAGAGGTAATAAGTCGATTCGACGATCTCCGGTCGCAGGGGGTAGCCGGCTGAAACAACCTTATTGGTCTTGTAGTCGAACTCCTCAGGTTCGATGCCGTGCTGGTTCCACATCTTGAGCGACGACTGCTGCAACTGGCCAGCCCTTTTCAAATCACCTGCCATCGCGAGAACTGCTGGAAAGAAAGCGTCGAGCGCTCCGTACGTAGTTTTTGTCCTGGCGCCAGTATTCATGTCGGCGTGGCCAAACCAGAGCTCAGCGGTAGCACCCACGCTTTGCGTATCAGCGAGATATTTCTGAATTGCGCGATTACTGTCGAGCCACATATCGCGACATTCGCGATCGCCAAACAGTCGCGAGCATTTCAAGAGATATTCGTAATAGCTATCGATGGCGCCGCTGATGTGACTGTCCGTGTTGGTCCATTTGCCAGTTTCTACATTTATCCATTCACCAACCAAACCAATTGCTGAGCGACGCTTGTAGGTCTCGACGAGCGCGCGTTTTGCTTTGTCGTAGAACACTGGTTTGCCGGTGAGCTTGCTTAAAGTTCCGAACTCGATCAGGAGTGTTCCTGTTTCCGCGGGATTGCTGACCGGATCGCGCACCGCTCCAGTCTTAAGATTCACGTAGCGATAGGGCATGCCTGTCGGCGATTCAAATACCGGTAGTAACCGATTCCCGAGGTCTTCTGCTAAAGCTAATAGTCGTTTGTCGCCAGTCAGTTGATAATTCGTTAGCAGTCCGCCGAGGAGACGAATAGTGATTTCGAAGTTCTGGACCGAGATATCTTTGTCGAATGAAAGGTTCTGAACGATGTACTCGCGCGTGGTATCCGCTTCCTTTTTGAAACCCATGATGATCATCGTGTCGAGAGAATCGACGGGAGTCATGAGCAAGGGCTGCGGATACCAATCGTGGTAAGTCTTCGACAGTGGCTTTAGATCATCATGCCCCCAGGCGTATTTCTTGTAGCCATTCCACGCGTGAAGAAATTCGGCTTTTACTTCAGAGACGAGTTTTTGCTTGTTGGGTTGTTGAGCTGAAGTCGAAACCGGACACAGGACAAGTACAACTAAGATGATTCTACAGGTGACTGTGGGCATAGTTGGTTTTGACAGGATTACAAGATTGACAAGATCGCGAAATCGCGAGGAGTCAACCTCATACACCTATTACAATCTCCTCTTCTAACTTGTTAATCTTGTAATCCTGTTGAATCGTCTCCTTCGGCGGTGGCACGGGCCAGATTGTTAACCGCTTCCCTAGCCAGTGGCGCACGACACACGATCGAAAGAACGCTTCGTGTTCCCATTCCACTTCGGCCATCGTCAACAAACAATCTACAAATTCTGTCCTGCCACAGTCGCGCGCGTAACGTGCCGCAGTCTCGTACTCGACAATGTTTTTGCTCTCGAGTCGTCCAGCTCCATACATCGGTGCGAGCCAACCACTCAAGTGACAAAGAAACCCGAGCACTCTCCCCACCACCGTCGCGCGCAGTTCACGACGTCTATCAGGTTCTGCATCCAAACTCTGCAGCATTTCGCCAACCAATGTTCGGTGATGTAATTCTTCTTCTTCAATAACTTTAACTCGCGCACGCTCGGAAGGATCACTCAACGAATGCCAATGACCGCGATAGGCGTAAGCGGCGGCTAACTCACCGGAATAAGCGAGCTGAAGAATGGCGACTAGCCTGGACTTGTCACTTTGCTGGACGGTCGATCCCATAGATCAAAACGTCGTGCCCAAATAATTCAGTTTTGCCTTCGAGCGTTTCACCCAATCGCTCTGCCACGCGAATGGACGGGTTGTTTTCAGGATGAATAAGACTGATCACGTGTGACCTATCAAGTTGATCAAACGCGTACGGGAGCGCACACCGCGCCGCTTCGGTTGCGTAACCTTTACCCCAGAATTCGCGGCCCAATGTCCAGCCGATTTCAAATCCGGGCCAACCGCCGGGGTTCATGAAACCGCAGCGACCCGCGAACTTTCCGCTGCTTTTCTCTTCAACTGCCCAATGGCCATAGCCGAGCAGTTCCCAATGGCCCACGTGAAATGCCATGTTTCGCCAAGCCTCAATCCGATCAAGAGTCTTGCCGCCTAGATACCGCATGACTTCTGGATCTGTGCACATCTTGGCGTAGGTCTCGAAGTCTTCATTGCGCCACGCGCGAAGAATCAAGCGATCCGTTTCAAGAATGGGTACGTTCATTGTTTAGAAGATTACAACCATTGTGCCCTTCGGTACCTGATCATAAAACCTTTCCATATCGCTGAGGTGCATGACTACACAGCCCCAGGAAAGATGGCGCGGACCATCATTCTGCCATTCTTTGTTCCAACCATGGAAACCAATGCCGCCACCCAACTTGGTGTTCTGTGCAGTCAACTCACGTCTCCTCCATGAAGTTGCGATCGATTCTGCTTGTTGGTCCGAGATCATCTGTTGAGAACGACCGCGCTCAGCGTCGTACCGATTGGGATAGTTAATCTTGATCCAGTGGCCGCCGTAATATTCACCGTAGGGTTGATCGAACTTGCCACGGTATTTCTCGACGACAAAATACATTCCTTTTGGCGTCTTGTTGTCACCTTCAATGAATTTCTGTCCCTTACCTTGTCCAAACGCCACATCGTATTCGTGCAGTAGTTGACCTTGTTTATATAGCCGCGTGCGATAACTGCTTTGATCGACAAGAACGAGACTGGCTTCGTTCTGTGGCACCAGAAGAGATCGATGAGAGTTTATGAATGCCGACGGAGCCGCGTAGTGTTCTTTGACCCACTGTTGATCTTTTCCGTTTGATGACGGCCAATATGTAGGCGACAGCGTGTCGTCCCAACGCAGTTCGAGATGAAGATGTGGGCTAAATAGCTTCTCCGGATCTTGCCCAATGGTCCCAATTGCCTGTCGCCGCTTAATCTTATCGCCGGCCCTGACTCTTATCTCCAGCAGATGCGCGTACAACGAAAGGACCTTTCGTCGCCCCTGATTCTCGTAATAATGATGCTCGAGGATGATGACATTACCCCACAGTCGGCCGCAGTGTTCAGCGAAGACTACACGCCCGTTTGCAACGGCGTGAACGTTCTGGCCGAGATCCGTCGCGCCACCTCCGCTGCCATTCCAGTCTTCTCCAGTATGAATACCCAATGAATACTGTTCGTTGAATTGAGTGGCAACGTACCAACCGTTATGCAACACCCCGGTCGCGAGATCTGTGTAAGAACCTTCTGCGTTAACGTCACCGATTGGAAAGTCGAAACCATCCGCAGGGGGGACATCTGAATTCATGTACGCGTCAAATATATTTTGCGGAGCGCTTTGTTGGCCCGTTTGATTATTCCCGGTAGGGTGTCGGCAGGATTGAAACGAGACGAATGCAACCAGTATCACTGCAGGTGAAACGTGCCGAAATCTCTTCATCAGAAGGGGTAAAGTAGTTAGCGCGGCTCAATAAAAAAGCCATCAAAGCAAATGCGCTTTCATGGCCATTACGTTGGGGTTGATGCTCAAGAGCTTATCGCCGCTTCCAACGAACGCCATCCTTCGTATCTTCTAAAACGATTCCGCGTCCCAATAGTTCAACCCGGATTTCGTCGGCGCGTGCGAAGTCGCGACGCCGGCGGGCCTCCTGACGTTCATCGATCAATGCCTGGACTTCGCTGTCGAGCATTTCGCGTTGTTCGTTGCCGAAGATGTTGAGAACCGAGTCGAAGCGATCGAGAGCCGCCAGCAACTCCCGCTGGTTTTCTTCCTTCACCTGCTTACGTGCGAGAGCAGTGTTTACAACTCGCGACAGGTCGTGAATCGCAGCCAACGCAACGGACGTATTGAAGTCGTCGTCCATGCCTTCTTCGAATTCTTTCAGCGCGTTCTCGGTGGTTTCGTGGAGCGAGGCATTGAGGCCTGGTTCTGTTTTTGCCTCGCTAAGTCGAGCACGAAAATCACGAAGACTATTAACGGTTTTCTCAGCGCCCGCGAGTGCGTCGAAAGTAAAGTTAAGCTGCTTGTTGTAAGGGACACTCAGAAGGAAGTATCGAATCGCAGCCGGTGAAAACCCTTTTGCAGCGATGTCGCGGAAAGTGTAGTAGTTTCCCTTCGACTTCGACATCGTCTCACCTTCGACTTTGAGATGTTCGAAGTGTATCCAGTAACGCACAAACGGCTTTCCCGTGGCACCTTCGCTTTGGGCAATCTCGTTCTCGTGATGAGGGAAAACAAGGTCGATACCGCCGGCGTGAATATCGAAAGTCTCGCCGAGGTACTTCATCGACATTGCTGAACATTCGATGTGCCAGCCGGGACGGCCGCGGCCGATCTCAGTGTCCCATGCTGGTTCTGTTTCGGATGCCGGCTCTTTCCAGAGCGCAAAGTCGCGCGCGTCTTCTTTCTCGTATTTGTCAGTGTCGACGCGTTCGCTGGCGCCGGCGATGTTTCCAGCAAAATTGATCTTCGAGAGTTTTCCGTAGTCAGGAAAAGAAGCGATGCGGTAGTAGATTGAATCATCGGACCGATACGCATGATTGGTTTCCAGCAGTGTCTGGATTAGCGACACCATTTCCGGGATGTGTCGCGTGGCGCGCGGCACGACGTCAGGACGCTCACAACCGAGCGCATCAAAATCTTCCCAAAGCGCGTCGATGTATTTCGCGGTGTAGTCGTCGATGCTAAGACCAGCGGCTTGCGATTTCGCGATGATTCGATCCTCGACGTCGGTGATATTCATCACGTGCGTCACTTGATATCCCTTGAACTTGAGATATCGACGGAGGACGTCGGCAGCGACAGCGGAGCGAAAGTTACCAATGTGTCCGTAGTCCCAAACAGTTGGACCGCAGTAATAGAAACGAACCTCACCTTCACGCATCGGGTGAAATTCTTCTATTCGACCGCTGAGTGTGTTCCGAAATCTAAGCATTAGTCATATCTCATTTTAGATTTCTCAGTTGTCATTTCCAGATAACGATCGCAGCTACATTCAAATGATAAATGCGAAATGTCAAATCATATGTGATAAATGGTTCAGAAATGCCTCCACCCACCGGGCTCAAGATCCCAAACACGTGAGCCTTCCGAGATCTTGATCCCGTCGCCTGCGTTTCTGATCTCTCCCACACGCGTTATTGAAATTCCATCAACGCGGCGCGGCAGTCGCGAAACATTATTTGCGCTGACCGTGAAGAGCAACTCAAAATCCTCACCACCATGCAACGCGAGCTGTAAAGGATCCAGCGCACGCCGGCCACACAAATCAGCCACTTTTTTATCAATCGGAATGAGCGACGAATCGATCAAAGCACCGACACCACTTTCTGAACACAGATGATGCAAATCAGACGAAAGTCCGTCGCTGATGTCGATCATTGCTGTGGCCAATCGTTCCTGGCCCAGGACAATTCCCCAGCCGATGCGTGGTTCAGGCCGAAGCTGTCGCAACATCACATGATCGACCAAGTGCAAATCGTCGGACCCTTCACTGGGTAGATGCGCGCCACGTTCGATCAAACGTAAACCTGCTGCCGCGCCGCCAAGAAAACCGGTTACAAAGATCTGATCGCCGGGCATTGCTCCTGCCCGCTTAATCACAGCGCCGCTCGCGCAATCGCCCAGCAGAATTGAATCGATGACGATCCTCTCCGGCGTGGACGACGTGTCGCCGCCAATTAGCTGCACGTCATACTGCGCCGCTAATGCGAGCAATCCTCCATAAAAATCATTTACGAAGCTCGATTCCCAAATGTTTTCGGGGACACCGATGGACGTCAGCGCCCAGCGCGGCCGCGCGCCCATCGCCGCAATATCCGACAACGAAACCGCGAGAGCCTTGTGACCCAGCAGCATGGGTGTCGTTGAAGTCCGGCGGAAGTCGACATCTTCCACGAGAAGATCGGTTGAGACGACGGTGTCTTTTCCTGCTTGCGACTGGATTACGGCTGCGTCGTCGCCAATGCCCACGACAACAGACGAATGCTCGGAGGGTTTAGTTACCTGACGAAGCTTGTTAATAAAATCGAATTCAGTGCGCGAGTGGGTGCGAGAAGGCGGCGCCGTTGATTGTCGGTCGTGCTCCTTCATCGCGGTTTCGTTCACCTTTAGAGTTTGCGACGGAGAGACTCAAGCCCGGCCTCAATGGTTTCAAGTGTGGTCGAGAAAGAGAAGCGAAGATGGCCCTCGCCTTCTGGTCCAAACACGATGCCGGGAACCGCTGCCACTTGCGCGCGTTCGAGAAGGATCTCAGCAGCTTTACGACTGTCATTGCTAATTCGCGTCACATCTGGAAATGCATAGAACGCACCGGCTGGCTTCTCGCAAGTCAATCCCAACTCATTCAACCCTGATAAGAGCAAATCACGTCGCTTGCGATATTCGCCGCGGTGCGCTCGGCCTACACTTTCGTCGATCGCTAACGCAGCGACCCCGGCCCACTGAGTTGGTGTAGAAACTCCGTTCGATGAATAGAGTGTGGTTTTACGTAAGCCGGTCATCCATGGCTCGGTCGCTACTGCGTATCCGAGTCGCCACCCGGTCATCGCATACGATTTCGAAAACGTGAACGAGGTGATTGTTCGCTCCAACATTCCGTCGAGCGATGCGATAGAGAAGTGTTCACCATCGTAAACGAGATCTTCGTAAGCTTCGTCAGCTATGACGATCAGATCGCGTTCTTTCGCGAACTCGGCGACCTGCGTTGCTTCTTCGCGCGTGAAGACTATGCCTGTGGGATTCTGCGGAGTGTTGTAGTAGAGCGCTCGTGTCCGACTGGTCGTGTAGCGAGCCAGGGTTGCTTTGAAACCTTCCGCTCTGGCTTCGTGAGTCGGCACGAGAACGATGCGTGCCTGACAATGCGCGATTAGATCCTTAATCGGTGTCCAGTAAGGAGAGAAGAGCAGCACCTCATCGTCCGGATCGATCGTCGACTGAAACGTACCAAACAGTCCCTGCATACCACCGTTGAGCACAATGATGTCGCTCTCGCCAATAGGAATTCCATTCTTCTCCCGAACCTTAGCGGCGATAGCCTGTCGTAGTTCTGGAATACCAGAAGATGGAGCATAGCGTGTTTTGTTTTCATCGACCGCGCGCTTGAGTGCTTCCTTGATCGGATCCGGCGTCGACATGAAAGGCTCGCCGCCTTCAAACTGATAGACCGGCGCACCTTGCGTGCGCAATTCCATCACCTTGTTTCTGATTTTTACGATGTCAGAGAACCCAACCGCCTCGAGACGTGAAGCGAGGCGAAAAACGGTTGGCGAAGTTGTCACGGTGTGGCGGTTTCCTCCAGTTCGATCGCGAGAGAAAGCGGATTATAACTTCACGATCATCATGCGTCCACCGCTCGACCGAATGCCCGATACGCTTCATCAGCTTGTTGTCGACGTTCCGTAGTCTCAACACCACAAAAGCCAACGCAACCTTCCCAGGGCTCAACGAATGTCCGATACGCTGCAGCTTGTCGTCATCGCTCCCTACATTCAACTCCAACGAATAGCGCTGGGAAGTCTCTAGTTCTTACCGGGTTGAGTGTAGAGAGCGATGACGACAAGCTGCAGCGTATCGGACATTCGTTGCACTTTTTCTGTTGAGTCGGGTGTTGGGTGGAGTCAGCGACAAACTGATGAAGCGTTTCGGAGACTTGTCGGGCGATTTCTGTAGGGTTGAGCGGGTGGGAGCCAGCTTCGGACATCAAGCGATACCTTTAAGAATAAGTTTTAAGTCAGCAGCCCTAAGTGTTTGTATTGACACGCGTAAGTTCACACGGGTAACATGACTCGCGTTCAGGCCAGTGGTAATTCACTCGCCAGTTTGTCTCCATATCCCGATCCAGTTCCGAACAAGGCTTTGACGACGCTTTAGAGTATGACCCGTCCTGCCGTAGCCATACCTGAGAAGCTGTTCTTTAAGATCGGTGAGGTGTGCGATCTTGCGGGCGTGCAAGCGCACGTGTTGCGCTACTGGGAATCAGAGTTCCCGATGCTCGCGCCGCAGAAGAATCGAGCCGGCCAGCGTGTGTACCGCAAGCGCGACGTCGAGATTGCGTTGCGCATTAAGGAATTGCTTTACGAAGACCAGTACACGATTGCTGGTGCGAAGAAACGTTTGACTCACGAACTCCGCGGCGGAAAACTAAAGGTTGTTGGTGACGATTCGGCGGATGGCGGTGAGACGACAGTCAATGAGGCACCGAAAACATTTGTCCGCACATCGTCAGCGAGCACAGCTGAAGAGCGCGAAGGCTTGAAGAAGCTCGCGTCAGAATTGCGGGAACTCCTGGCGTTGCTTGAGAAAGAGAAGAAGGGGAACTAGGTCTTTTGGTCTTTTGGTCTTTGGCCTTTGAACTTTGATCTTGGTCCTTAGTTCTTGAAACGTACGACCAAAGACTCAAGACCCGAGACCCGAGACCACCCGATTTGACAATTCGTTTTTTGCACGGATACTAAGACCCGTAACGGGACGTGGCGCAGCCTGGTAGCGCGCACGCTTGGGGTGCGTGAGGTCGCTGGTTCGAATCCAGTCGTCCCGACCAATACCCTTGAGAGATCTCAAATGTGAGATCTCTTTTTTTTTGACCTTCACTCTACGGTCAGGCTTTGTCTCAAAAGCCACATCTGGCAAAAGTCAGAAGTATTTTGGTTCGTGTTTAGTTCGGTGTGATTTTGTGGAATCGTTCTGTTGTTCAGAAAACAAGGACGATGCGCGAAGTCTCACGAACCAACACGAAAACAGATCCCAAATCTTAGATCTCAGATCCCAAATCAGAAATCACAATTTTCGAACTGAGCGTTTTGTGCACGGGACATTTCTGAGCGATTTCCTGTAAGCGGTCCAACTGCTCCGCTGTCAGTTCACCTTCAAACGACACCGCGCGTTCTATACGGTGGATATAACCTTCCGCCTCGTCACCGCAATCCTGACAATCCTTCGCGTGCAGTCGCTTTTGCCGAAGCCGCACAATCACTCTCTTAACCGGCCACGCCTTTCGGCGTGCGTACAGCATCACTGTCATCGACGTGCACGTACCAAGCGCGGCTAACAACAGCGTGTAAGGATCTGGCCCAGCATCGTCGCCTCCTGCTTCAACCGGCTCGTCAGTTATCAGCGTGTGATTCGTTCCGTACTGAACTTCATTTTGCAAATTCTCAAGCGAAGAGACCACGACTTCCGACATACGCACCTCCGCAAGACTGTTTGACAGGATTACAAGATTTCAGGATTACATGATCAGACAAATAAAATCGTTTGTCTTTTTCATTCTTCAATCCTGTCATCTTGTCATCCTGTAATCCTGTCGATAAACTCGACGACGTTCAAAAATAATCTGACTCTCGTCACTAATTCTAATGAAGATTCACGAATATCAGGGCAAAGAACTGTTGAGAAAGTACGGCGTCGCAGTTCCGCGTGGCCTTGTAGCACGCTCGATTGATGAGGCCTATCAAGCAGCGAAAGAACTCGGCACGGACATCGTTGTCGTAAAAGCACAGATACATGCCGGCGGACGCGGCAAGGGCGGCGGTGTGAAGCTTGCGCGTAGTGCCGATGAAGCGCGCGATCTCGCTAAGCAGATGCTGGGAATGAATCTGGTTACACATCAAACCGGACCGGAAGGCAGAAAAGTGCGCGTGCTCTTGATTGAAGAAGGACTGCCGATCGATCGAGAGTTCTATCTCGGAATTGTTCTTGACCGTGCATCCGGCCGGCCAGTGTTCATGGGTTCGTCCGCCGGCGGAATGGATATCGAGGAGGTTGCAGCAAAAACCCCGGAGAAGATCATGAAGGAGACGATCGATCCGGCTGTCGGCTTTCGCTCGTTTCAAGCACGAAAGCTCGCCTTTGGTTTGGGTATTCCCGGTCCACTCGTCAATGACGCAGTGAAGTTCATGCAGGCGCTTTACCATGCATATGAACAGATGGACGCTTCGCTCCTTGAGATTAATCCGTTTCTGCTGACGAAAGACAACCGGTTGATTGCACTCGATGCAAAAGTGAACTTCGACGACAACGCGTTGTTCCGGCATAAAGAGTTTCTCGACCTGCGCGATCTCAATGAAGAGGAACCGTTGGAGATCGAAGCGTCGAAGTTTGATCTGAACTACATCAAGCTCGATGGAAATATCGCGTGCATGGTCAACGGTGCGGGCCTCGCGATGGCGACAATGGACATCATCAAACTGGCGGGCGGTGAGCCGGCGAATTTCTTGGACGTTGGCGGTGGTGCTTCACAGGAACGTGTCGAAGCAGCATTTCGGATTCTGCTTGCTGACGAGAATGTGAAGGCGGTGCTGATTAATATCTTTGGCGGCATCGTTCGTTGCGACATGGTGGCGCGAGGCGTGGTCGAGGCCGCTCGAAACCTGAAAATCCAGGTGCCTGTTGTAGTGCGACTGGAAGGAACAAACGTCGAAGAGGGTCAACGAGTGATTCGTGAATCAGGATTGAACTTCACCGTTGCAAAAGGAATGAAGGACGCAGCGGAGAAGGTGGTTGGGTTAGCGGCGTAACGGAGAAGAGACAGGGAGATAGGGAGACGCGGGGACGCGGAGATGCGAAAGCTCAATGACTGATCAGGTTGAAACGTTTCACGACGATGCGACGCGCGGCGAGTCACATCACCGCGTCCCCGCGTCTCCGCTTCTCCGCGTCTCCGCTTCTCCCCGTCTCCGTATCGCCGCGTCCCCTCGTCTCCGCGTACTTTTCAAATGGTTGGTACGAATCAGTCGCTTCGGGCTGGCAGCGTTATTTCTTTTCACTGCTATCGCGAAGCTTGCAGTCATCCGCGGATTTGTCGACAACGTTGGACAGTTGCTCACTGGCTCCGGATTCGATTCTGCGCGCTGGTCGTGGCCGGCCACGATCGCAGTAATCGCAATCGAGTTCTTGATAGCGATCTTGCTTCTCGTTCCAAAGACCGTGCGGATTGGGGCAGTAGCGGCGGCTGCATTACTGACGTTCTTTGCAGTTTACGCTTTGTATTACGTGTACGGTTTGAAGGGTGAACCACTCGAGTGTGGTTGCTTCGGTGGCATCATCGCCAGTCAACTCGGTGTCAGCACCGCTCTCAGAAACCTTTGTCTTCTGATCCCGGCGTTCATTGTTTGGTTCGGTTATCGAAAGAGCGTGAATCGTGAATAGTGAATCGTGAATAGTGAATCGTGAATGGCGGGCTCATATAGGACATATTCGACCTATAGGACCTATAGACTTCACGATTCACGATTGACGATTCACGAGGGAGGTAGCATTGGCTAGTATCACATTCTGGGGCGGCGTCGGAACGGTCACCGGGTCGAAGTACTTAGTTGAAACTGAAAAAGCTCGCGTACTTGTCGACTGCGGATTGTTTCAGGGTCTTAAAGAACTTCGCGAACTTAATTGGCAAGATCCTCCATTCGCTGCGCGTTCACTCAACGCAATCCTCATAACGCACGCACACATTGATCATAGCGGCTATCTGCCGAGACTTATTCGCCACGGTTTTCATGGGCCAATCTATTGCTCTCGCGGCACCGCAGATCTCCTGAAAATACTTTTGCCTGACGCAGCCCGCTTGCAGGAAGAAGATGCTGACTATCGCAACCGGCATCAGATTACCAAACATGCACCGGCGCTTCCGCTTTACACCGAAGAGGATGCGGAAGCCACCCTCAAGCTGATTCGGCCAGTCGAAAACACTGGAGAACAGATCGAGATCGTGCCAGGAGTCATCGCCAGCTTTCGCATCGCAGGCCACATCCTTGGTTCGAGTCTGGTACTGCTCGAGTTAGCAAATGCAGGCGCAGCCGGTCAGGGTCGCCGCGTTTTGTTTTCGGGTGACTTGGGTCACTACGACCAACCAATCATTCGTGATCCCGTGCCGCCACCGCCATGCGATTACCTGTTGGTTGAATCGACCTATGGTGATCGCCTGCACGATCCAGAGAATCCGAAGATCGCGTTGGCTCGGATCATCAATGATGCAGCCAAGCGTGATGCCCCCGTTCTGATTCCTGCGTTTGCTGTTGGTCGCACACAGGAGATCGTCTATCTGATTCGAGAGTTGGAAGATGAAAAGGTGATACCGGTTCTTCCGGTGACCGTTGATTCACCGATGGCCGCCGCTTCTACGAAGGCGTACGCGGCACGCACTGAAGAACAAGATGAAGGATATGCGAGTGTGTTGGCCCAACAGCGACACCCCCTGCGAACTCATTCAATGACGACCGCCTCGTCACGACAGGAGTCAAAGAAGCTGAATGATGCGCGTGGGGCGCGAGTCATTATCAGTGCTTCAGGAATGATGACCGGCGGACGCATACTTCATCACGCGTTGCGGCTGGTCCCGGATCCCGAAACAACTCTGGTGTTCGTCGGTTTTCAGGCAGCCGGAACGACCGGACGACGAATTCAGGACGGTGAACAGCAAGTCAAAATATTGGGGCAACATGTGCCGGTCCGTTGCCGCATAGCAAAGATCGGTGGATTCTCAGCGCACGCCGATTGGAAGGAAGTGCTGCGTTGGCTCGAAGGAATGGCCTCCGGGGTTCCGAATCGAACGTTTCTTACTCATGGCGAACCATTGGCTGCAATCTCGATGGGCGAACACATTAAGGAGAGGTTCGGTTGGCAAGTTCACGTGCCGCAGTATGGTGAGCGGATTGAGTTGTTATAAGTCCGATAGGTCGAATAGGTCCCATGATTTATACTTCCGACTTTCAATTTTCCTGAGGAGCATTTTCTTGAGCGTTCTGGTCGATAAAAACACTCGTTTGGTTGTGCAAGGCATCACCGGGAAGGAGGGAACGTTCCATACAAAACAGATGGTGGAGTATGGAACGAAAGTCGTCGGTGGCGTCACCCCGGGAAAAGGCGGCACAACACATGAAGGCATTCCCGTTTTCAACACCGTAGCTGATGCCGTTAAAGACGCCGGCGCAAATGCATCAGTCATTTATGTCCCACCTGCCTTCGCATCAGACGCGATCATGGAAGCGGCGGATGCCGGCATCCCGGTAATTGTTTGCATCACCGAGGGCATTCCAACGCTCGACATGGTGAAGGTGAAGGAGTACCTCAGTGATAAGTCATCACGATTGATTGGCCCAAACTGTCCGGGAATCATTTCACCGGGCAAGTGCAAGATCGGAATCATGCCGGGGCACATCCATCGCGAAGGAAACATCGGAGTCGTTTCGCGCTCTGGCACACTCACTTATGAAGCCGTCGGCCAGTTAACCGCGCTGGGGTTGGGCCAATCGAGCGCAATCGGTATCGGTGGTGATCCAATTGTGGGCACGACGCACGTTGATGCACTGCGATTGTTTCAGGAAGACGACGAAACAGAAGGCATCGTCATGATTGGTGAGATTGGCGGCACTGCTGAAGAAGAAGCTGCCACGTTTGCGCAGCAGAACGTGACAAAACCAATCGTCGCGTTTATTGCCGGACAAACCGCTCCTCCCGGAAGACGCATGGGCCACGCAGGGGCAATCATCGCAGGCGGCAAGGGAACGGCTGCGGAAAAAATGAAAGCTCTCACGGAGGCGGGCATTCGTGTTGTGAAGTCGCCTGCCGATATCGGAAAAGAAATGCAAGCAGCTTTGCAATAAATTCTCTTGATCCCATGCTCAACCGCAAGCGAATAATCACACTTCTAGCATCGCTCGTTCTAACATGGTTGACATCGGTCAGTGTTGTCGCCCAGGAGTGCGGCTACTCGTTCAATACGTTTTATATCGTGAACGACAAAGGCGAGCACATAAAGGATGTAAGGATCGAATCAGCTAATTCTGAGGTAATGGAAGCGGAACACTTTAATGTCATTACGGAAGTCCGTTGGGATCAAAAACTCGGAGCCTATCTTGTTTCGCATGGCCTGTGTGGTTCCCACGCAGATGTCCCTTTGAAGTTTTCTGCTGATGGTTATGAAGTTGCCGTTGAAACGATAGATATGACGTTCGGTAAACATGGATATACCCTGAATCTTAAGCGAAAAGGAACAAACGAAAAGGCTTCACTCTCTAGAATCTCGTGTACAGCGCAGCCTAAGCGCTGCGTCCAGTGGGTAAGTCAATAACCGCAAATGAATAACTTAACTTTTGGAATAATCAAACCCGATGCTGTGCGCGCGGGCCACACCGGAAAAATTGTCGATCGTATTCTCGACAGCGGTTTCAAAATTCATGGATTGAAACTGATCCACATGAGTCGCAAGGAAGCGGAAGGCTTTTACGCTGTCCATCGAGAGCGTCCGTTTTTTGCGGGCCTCACGGAATTCATGTCGAGCGCCCCGTGTGTAGTTATGGCGCTCGAAAAAGATAACGCTGTGAAATCATGGCGCGACCTTATGGGTGCGACGGATCCTGCAAACGCCGACGAAGGAACGCTGCGAAAACTCTTCGGAGGCTCAGTAGGTGAAAACGCTGTTCACGGATCCGACTCGGATGAAAACGCGGCCATCGAGGTCTCGTATTTCTTTAGTCAACTTGAACTCGTTTGAGTAGACCCTATGAGGCAATGTCCAAAGTGCAACGCGCAGTTTGACGATGCCTGGATGAGTTTTTGTCCGGAAGACGGAATGATTCTTGTAGATCCGTCGCTGGCGGGAATCAGGACTTCGGCCGATCCGTCGTCGGCCGTAAACTCAGAAGATCCGACACTGGTTTATCGTCCGCCAGTTGAACCTGGTAGTTGGGCCACACCGGATGCGGCTCCGACTCCAGCGTGGACTCCGCCGATCCAAACTCCTCCGAATCCAGCTTGGACTCCACCCGTGGTCCAAACTCCGCAGCCACAACCCTGGCGTCCGCCTCCGCCGCCTGCTTATGTGAAACAGCCGAGTCCGGCGATTGGCGTTGCGTCGATGATCGTCGGCATCCTGAGCATGGTGTTTGGCATATTGTGTTTTGGACCGGTGATTGGAATCGTCGCTGTGGCTCTCGGAATCGTAGCGTTAACTCAAAATAAGAAAACGCCGCAACACGTTGGTGGCAAACCGTTTGCCATAGTCGGAATTGTGACAGGCGGAATTAGCCTGCTGATCTACGGTGGTATTGTTCTGTTCGCGATATTGGTGAACTTGTAAGCACACTGCATTTGATCGATGAAGCGCTGTCCCACTTGTCAGAGAACCTATACGGATCAGAACCTCAGTTACTGTATCGAGGACGGTACGCCGCTCGTTTCTTTTTCAGTCGACGACGATCCAACGGTCGTTTCTCCGGGCCGTTCGACCACACCAGCGGGCGAGGATTGGAACGCCGTCGCCTATCGTCCACCGGGCGCATATGTTCCACCCGAGGTCAGGAAGAGAAGAGTTTGGCCCTGGGTGCTGGGAATCGTCGGGCTGCTTGTTCTCCTGATCGCCGGACTCGCTATTGCCGCAGTATTCGTGCTCCCGGGCATGATGCGTCGTGGTAATAGCAACGAAACAGCGATCGAGAGATCCAACAGGAACAGCAATCTTCCGACCCCAACCCCGAGGAACTCGCCTTCAAGCAATGCAAACAGCCAGATTCCGGCGAATGGAAATGCGAACGCGAATGCGAACACCAGTACCGACGCCCCCACTGATAAAGACTTAGTGCTCGCGCAGTTAACCGACATCGAGAATGAATGGACGGTTGCAAATCTGAATGCCGACAAAAAGAAACTGGAGCGAATTCTGGCAGATGACTATGTCGGTCCGTCGAGTAACGGTGGCATTGAAGGCAAGCGCGATTATATTCAAAATATTCAACGCGACAGGTCGGTTCAGAAGTGGGAATTCGAGAATCTGAAAGTGACACTCCGAGGCGATCGCGCTACGCTGAGTGGACAGGTTCGTCTGACGCGCAATAATCAGGATGAAGTTTATGACTTCACCGATAAGTTCGTATGGCGCGACGGTCGTTGGCAGGCGACTGGATCGGTTGTTACTCGTGTTTAGTTTTGCGAAGAGGTGGGAATGTCAATAATCACTGACGTTATTGAATCGACGAAGGCCATCATTCAGGGCATGGGAGTAACTCTGTCTTACATCCCGAAACGCAAATGGACTGTCGAATATCCAGATGAACCCGTCACTGTCCAGCCAAGATATCGCGGACAACATTTACTTCACGTCGACGAGCTTGGGCGCGAAAAGTGTGTCGCGTGTTTTCTTTGCGCCGCCGCCTGCCCGTCAGAGTGCATTTACATTGTCGCGAAAGATGATCCGCGTCCAGCCGAAGAGCGAACAGGCGTCGACGAACGTTACGCTGAGGTTTACAACATCGACTACGGCCGGTGCATTTTTTGCGGATACTGCGTCGAAGCTTGTCCAAAAGATGCCATCACGCATGGCTACAACTTCGAGCTCTCGGTTTACAGTCGCGCTGATCTACTCAAGACCAAAGACGACTTGCTAATCACCAAACAAGTGCAGTCGAAAAACTACCGCGTTGCAATGTCTGACGAAGACGTTGATTCCGAATACAAAGAAGTCTAGACGCCGCTTTGGAGTGCGCCGACCTGTCGGCGCTTTCGTACTGGAAGCGGCGACAAGTCGCCGCGGACCAAAGCGGTGACAGGTCACCGCACTCCAAAAACGATGCCCTTTCGCGAGTTCCACTTTCAATGGACGTTTGAGTTCCAGGCAACTCCCGAACAACTGTGGCCGTTCATTGCCGACACCAATCGTTTCAATCGAGACACAAAGGTTCCGCCATTGGAGATCGAGGTTGGGCAGAAACGCATGCCTAATGCGCGGCGTCGCGTGCGTCTCTCGATCTACGGCATGCCCGTCGAATGGGAAGAACAGCCGTTTGAGTGGGTGAAACCGTTCCGTTTCGGAGTTGAGCGAGTTTACAGCAAGGGACCGATGGCCCGGATGAAGGCGCTTGCGGAGTTGACGCCCACTAACGGCGGAGGAACTAAACTGACTTATGAGCTGTGGGCCACACCGCGCAACATGATCGGTCTTGTTGCGATTCCTCTGCAGATTCGATTAATGACAGCACCGCGCTTTCGTTCAACGTTCAACCAGTACGCTCAGTTAGCGACAGTTACTGCGCAACGTCCTGTACCGACTGAAACGAACGTGTCATACGACTTGGGCCAACCGCGCTTGTCGGCACTTAGACACAAACTCATGGGGAGTTTTGAAAAAGAGCGAAGTGAGTCGAGTTTACGGATAGCGAATCGGCTGTTTGACTTTATTCAGACCGCCGATGATTTTGCTGTTGCGCGTATCAGAGCATACCAACTTGCCGACGACTGGCAGGAGGATCGGCGAGAAGTGTTGAAGGTTTGTTTGCTTGCGACTCGTGCGGGAATCCTTGATTTGCAATGGGATCTGCTTTGTCCGCATTGTCGCGGTGCGCAGGAAAGCGAATCGTCGTTAAAGGATCTTTCAAGTAAGGCTCACTGCAAAGCGTGCCGCATCGATTTTACAGCGACGTTCGATCGATATGTTGAGTTGACGTTTAGACCAAACGCTGCCGTGCGACGAGTTGATGTGACAGAATACTGTATTGGGAGTCCGGAGCGTACGCCACATGTTGTTGCCCAGCAACTTCTCAAGCGGCAAGAGGTGCGAAAGTTAAGCCTGCCGCTTGAACGTGGTAATTACCGTTTGCGGACACTCGAATTACCGGGTGCGTCGCCAGTGACGGTGTCACCGGGTGGCGCGCAATCCGCCCGCGTCGTATTGCACGACGCCGGATTAAACGATGACCTGTTGAGCATAAGTGAACATTGCGAGCTGGAATTGGTGAATGAGACGTCGGCGGAGCAGTTGTTTATTCTTGAACGCACGGCATGGACGGATCAGGCCACAACGGCAGCAGAGGTGACAGCATTGCAGATGTTTCGCGATCTGTTTTCCTCTGAAGCGCTGAGACCCGGAGAACAGATCTCGGTAGGAACGTTGACTGTTTTGTTCACCGATCTAAAAAACTCGACGCGCCTGTATCGTGAGATTGGAGATGCCACTGCGTTTGGTCGAGTGATGAATCACTTTGACGTCCTGCGAAAGGCGATAACGGAACATGACGGCGCCATTGTAAAGACTATCGGCGATGCAGTGATGGCGGTGTTTCGCCGCCCGGTAGCAGCTGTACTTGCAGTTAGCCAGGCGCAGAACGACCTCGCGAGTCCGAGTTATGGCAACCCGTTGACGTTGAAAGCGGGGATTCACACCGGACCATGCATTGCGGTGACGCTCAACGATCGTCTCGACTATTTTGGATCGACCGTGAACCTGGCTGCGCGGCTCGAAGGATTATCGAGCGGATCGGATGTGATTGTGTCGCGAACGCTGTATGACGATCCGGAGTTTGCTGGTCTGGTTGAAGCAGGAAATTTGCAGACGGAAGCGTTCGATATCACTGTCAAAGGGTTTGATGAGGAACGGTTTGAGTTATGGAGAGTTACAACCGGTGAGATCTGAAGGGCTGACATGATAGGTGCAGAACAGGAGCGAAGCGACTGTTAACGTGCCAGACTGATCGGCGAGCCAATCAGTCGCTTCGCTCCTGTTCTGACTTTATTTGTCGTCGAATCTCGGTTCTTCCGATCGTGTAACACCAAAGACCAAAACCAAATGTCTTTATTAGCGGCCAACCAGGTTTCAAAGATCTACCAGATGGGCTCGACGAACGTCGCTGCGCTTAATGAAGTTTCGATGGAAGTACGCGAAGGTGAGTTCGTCGCCATTCAGGGAACGTCCGGCTCGGGCAAGTCGACGCTGCTCAACATGCTCGGTGGTTTGGACCATCCGACCAAAGGAGAAGTTTATTTTGCCACGAAGCCCCTTGGACCGTTCACTAAACGAGAGATGGCACGTTACCGCCGCTTCTCCGTCGGAATGATTTTTCAAAACTTCAATCTGATTCCAACCATGAGCGCTCGCGAAAACGTCGCACTTGCACTTGCGTTCGGCGGAATGCGCGGGCAACTGCGACGCACACGCTCAACCGAATTGTTGGATCGGGTCGGACTCGGTGATCGTCTCACGCATCGCCCGGCGGAGCTCTCCGGCGGGGAACAGCAACGAGTGGCAATCGCGCGCGCACTGGCAAACAATCCAAAGGTTCTGCTTGCTGACGAGCCGACCGGAAACCTCGATTCTATTCGCGCGCGCGAACTCCTTACTTTGCTTCGCGAGATGGTCAATCACGATGCCCTCACGATCTTAATGGTGACTCACGACCACGAGCTCGCCAAAAGTTTTGCTGACAGGATCATTTTCATGAAGGACGGGAGGGTAGTTTAACGATTTCGGATTTCGGAATGTGGATTTCGGATTTAAGAGCCGCGGATCTTTCACAGATGAACACAGATCAAAAAAAGCAAGAAAGACAGATCAAAAGAGAAAGAAAGAACGTGGTTCGATCTGTGTCTACCTGTGAAGATCCGCGGCGCATAAATCCGAAATCCGCATTTTGAAATCCGACATTCCGAGGTGATGCCATGAACAAAGCTTCCAGCACGATGACACTCGAAGCGCTACGATCAGTACCCTTGTTTTCGTCGCTCGATGACAAAAGCGCTACTGAGTTGCGCGAACTGTTGCGCGAGAAGCACGTCGCCGGCAAGACGAAACTTTTTAACGCCGGCGAAAAAGGCGACGCAATGTATTTGATTCAAACCGGGCGCGTGCAGATAAGCATTCGCGATGAAGACAAGAACCAGGTCGTACTGGCGGAGCTGGCCCAGGGAGACTTCTTTGGCGAGATGTCGATCATCGATGGCCGTCAGAGATCGGCGGATGCGTCGGTGCTCGAAGATGCGACGTTGGCTGTTCTTTCGCGAGACGCGTTTCTGACATTCGTTCGCACGAATCCCGATGTGCCGTTGAAGATGCTGTCGTCATTGAGTGAGAGATTGCGCCGCACGGATGACCTTCTCCGGTCGAGAGTCACGCGCAACGTGAACGAAGAAGATGAAGCGCGTCAGACACTGGCAGACAGAGCTGCGGATGCGCTAGCAGCGTTCGGAGGAAGTTGGAAGTTCATCGCCATCTCGTTCGTTTTCATAATCTTTTGGATTGTCCTGAACTCTTACATTCTGGTCACGGGCTGGGATCCCTTTCCCTGGCAGTTCCTGGGTTTAGTGCTAGGAATCGTCGCCGGCATCCAGGCGCCCATCATCATGATGTCGCAAAACCGGCAGGGCGATAAGGACCGGTTGCGAGCAGATCTCGATTACCAGGTGAACTTGAAAAACGAACTTTCACTGTCGGAGGTCCTGCGGCGTTTGGATGTGATTGAAAGTGAGCGATTGCCAAAACTTTTCGAGGAGCAGAGTGCCCGGCTGGTTCAGTCGAACTCACGAACAGAATAATGATTAAGGCGATCTTTTTCGATTTTAATGGCGTCATCATTGACGACGAGTTGTTGCAGATGAAGGCGTACGAAGACGTGTTGCGCGACCACGGGATCGCGTTAACGAAGGAGTTGTACTTTTCAGCGTTGGGCATGGACGACATCACTTTCCTGCGGTCAATGTTTGAGCAAGCAAACAAACCACTGAGCGAAGCAGTGCTTGCGGCCGCACAGAGCAAGAAGACAGGTCTGCATCGAAAGATGATCGAGGATCAATTACCGCTGTTTCCTGGAGTGGTCACGTTCCTTAAAGCGACGGCGCGTGAATTCTCGCTTGGTCTTGTAAGCATGGCATCGACCGACGAAATCAGTTACGTGCTCGAACGCGCAAACTTAACGAAGTTGTTTTCGGTGTTCGTCATGGCTGGCGATGTTCCTGTATGCAAACCTGCACCGGATTGTTATCGCTCAGCCTTGGAAAAGCTGAATGAGAAGCTACGTAGTGAAAGGCTGTTGCCCCTGCTCGCGAGCGAGTGCCTGGCGATCGAAGACTCGCCTCCGGGGATTGAGTCCGCACGTGGTGCAGGGATGCGCACGCTCGGAATAACAAATACGGTGAGCGAGAGTGAACTGCGAGCAGTTGGCGCCGATGTTGTAACTCCGAGTCTAGCTGATTGGACCGCGGACGCTGTGAAGTTGGTATATCAATAGGAGCTATTCGACCAATAGGACCAATCGGAATAGGACGAGTGAACCAATAGGACGCATGAGCTTTCTCGACATTCTTCATCTCGCCTTGCGCAATCTTCGTCAGGCGAAGCTGCGTTTCGCGTTGACGACGATGGGAGTAATCGTCGGCGTCGCGGTCATCGTGACGATGATGTCGTTTGGCCTCGGTCTACAACAAAACATGCTCGAACGTTTCAAAGCGCTCGACTTCTTCAATGAGGTCCAGGTTTTTGGACAAGGGCTCGGCACTCTGGCAGGCGTCGAGAACAGACGAGGAGACAATGACCGTCGCCGAGACCGTATGGATAAAAAACCGACCCGGATTCTCGATGATGCAGGGGTTGCCGAAATAGCTTCAATCCCGGGTGTTGCGTATGTCGAACCGACAGTGGGCTTTGGATCTTTAATTCGGGCCAACGGCAAGGTGCTGAGTCAATTCATAGGTGGTGCCAACGTTCCCAATCTCGCGTCGCGCTTCCAGGAGTTCATGGCGGGACAAATGATCTCTTCGCCTAATGCGGAAGAAGCAATTGTCAGCGAACGGTTCACACGTAACTTCGGTTTCCAAAAGCCGGGCGATGCAGTTGGTCAGACGATAGAGTTGCTCACTCCTGCACAAGACGACAAATCATCTGCCGCAAAAGAAGAAGAAGACCAGCCGCCAAACTTCTTTGGTATTCCCATTGAAGATGATGGGCTCGATGAATCGAATCCCAGCGGCATTGAAATTCGCAAGTTCAAAATTACCGGCATTCTCGGCGAGATTAAAGAAGGTGTGGGCCAGGGCGGGATACGCGGATTCATGCCAACTGCGGACGTTTATGTTCCACTGCAAGTTGCGCACGACTTGTCTATGCGGAACCGTAGCGCTATGGGCCAGGTAGCACTTTCGCTCGCCCGCAATAAAGGAGCACTCGGCGAGGGACAAGCCGAAGGCTACGAGCTGGCGGTTGTGCGCGTGAAGGATCCTGCCATGCTGACTGAAGTGCGACGACAGATCACTGAAAAAGGTTTCAGCAGTTTTTCGATCGTCGACGAGATCGATCAGATAAGAACAGTGTTTCTGATCGTCGATTCTGTGCTTGGTTTACTTGGAGGGATTTCTCTGCTCGTCGCGTCGTTTGGAATTGCAAATACGATGATCATGTCGATCCTTGAGCGAACGCGAGAGATCGGAATCATGAAAGCAATCGGCGCTGAAGATCGTGAGATAAAACTTATATTCTTCGTTGAAGCAGCCGTGATTGGTTTGTTCGGCGGAATTATGGGCGTGCTAATCGCGTGGGGGATCGACGGCATTGCCAATCGTCTGGCTTATCGTTTCATCTTAAAGCCGCAAGGGGCTTCGTTTATCGACTTCTTTTCGTTACCGCCTTACTTATCGATCGGAGCGATCCTGTTTGCGCTGCTCGTCTCTATTGCAGCTGCGCTTTATCCCGCTTCGCGAGCTGCTCGGATCGATCCAGTCCGGGCGCTCCGACATGATTGATGTTCGGACGCGAGGGATTCAACCTGCGTGGGTCGATAGTCAGTAGCGAAGCGCGGTAGCGGATGTCCGATACACTTTAGTTTGTCGTGTGCTTCTATAGATTCAACTGTTTTCAGGAATCGTGAGGTTGTTTTCTGAAAGCAGTTGAAGCAAGGGCACGACACGACAAACTAAAGTGTATCGGACATCCGCTACCGCGTTACGGTAGTGACTATCGACCTACGAAGATCCTGCGGACTGAACCGTACCGGCTAAGCAAACCTTTCCTTCATCTTTAAGAACCGCTTTTCGATCAGGTAAAAGGATAGCGTGGTTATCGTAAGCGCAATCACGATCGCTGTCGTGAGTTGCGACACCGATGCGGATTGCACGTTTGGACAAATGTACTCTCTCACCGGCCAGTGCCACAGATACAGCCCGTACGACACCTTGCCCATCCAGCGCAAAGGCTGAAAGCGCAGCGCCGTAAGTAGTAGTGTCGGCGGCCAGAGCATCAAGACGATCAGGATTGCGCCTACTGAGATCGATACAAGAGTAAAACCGCCGGCGTAGAGAAACAGAGCTTGTGATGTCGTGGTTGTCACCAGATACAGAATCAACACCGCGCCAAGCGCCGCCACACCTTTCATTATCCAGCGAAACAAATCGTTTCCAGGCAACACATTCCACGCCAGCAACAATGCCACCAGACAGCCAATCAGTAGTGCGTCTGCTCGGGTGTCGCTGCCGTAGTACAACCGCTCAAGACGGACGCCGCTTTCCAGAAGGATCTTACGATGAAGCGCAACCAAGACTATGGTGAATACTGTCATCAGCAAGATCACCCGTTGCCGTACCCGGAGCTTTAGCAATAGGACCAATGTCAAAGGCCACAGCAGATAAAATTGTTCTTCAATTGCCAGTGACCAGGTAATCCCAAGCGGACCAGACTGCACAGTTTCATTAAACGCAAATACCCAGTTGGAAACATATGACAGTGTTAAGAGGATTCCCTGATAGGTGAGCCAGGCTTGTTCGCGTGTGAGAAAGAGAAATGCATAGACTCCTGTGCCGATCATGAATGCAAACACCGCCGGCATCAAACGTAGCGCTCGTCTAATGTAGAACTTCTTCAGACTGATGGCGCCGCGCGTGTTCCACTCCCGCACGAGTAACGAAGTTATCAGGAAGCCACTTAAGACAAAGAAGATGTCGACGCCGAGAAATCCACCGGTTGCAAACGACAAACCGAAATGCAGCATTAGCACCAGGAGAATTGAGATCCCGCGCAGCCCATCAAGTTCCGGGCGATGGCCCAGGTTGAATTCAGTTACTGACGCAGCGTCTGTTGTTTGACCGAGCGCGAGTGGCGGCGCTGTGGCTTGTGACATGAACTTAGCTCGAACTGTTGTGGCTTTGTAGGTGGATTTTTGAGTGCCAGCCCGATGAAGGTCGGTGAGATGCCGGGCAGAGTCATACTACCAAATTAGCGACTACGTTTGGCAAGAGCTTTCGCTGAAGCGGATGGCGTCTAAGTGTTCAGAGGCTTACCGCACTTATTACAAAATCTCGCCGAGTTGTCTTTTTGTGAGGCGCCGCACGACGAACACGTCCTGCCAATCGTGAGGTTTGCGCCACATGAGGAACAGAAGTCAGAACCCGCGATATTTGCTCCTCCGCACGTGCCGCAACGTCCCGGCAAGGGTGGAACATAACCGCCCGCTTTGCGTGCGATGTGATCTTCGATTATCTTCCACGCGTCTTCAGTAATGCGGTATTGCCAGTAAGCACCGAGCGCAGCCAGCGCAAGCAAGGGTGCGAATACGATTGCGCCCACTGCCGCAACGGCCGCTTTGTCGAACCACTTCTGCATTCCGATTTCGGCTCGCGTACCGCCGGCCTCCGGAGTGATCTTGATCGTCAGCGCTGAAGACAGGCCCGTGAGGTCTCTCAGCGTGTTTGACTTGCGCGCCTGCACAACACTGGTAGCGGAAACTTGCATCGTTTGCACTTCATAATCGCTGTCAAAGAGATTCCGCAGCTCAGTTGTCAGCAGTGCCACGTCTGCTTCCACGTTGGGATAGTATCGACTGTCCATCGGGTCTCGCCTTTCAATCAAACTGTTGTCCCATTGTACGGCAACAAGAGCGCGATTGTTCATGTTGTGCAGAGTGGGAGCGTATCGAAGACTATCGAATGAGGCTAATAGGAATGAGAATGTTTCGCAGCGGCGTTGCTTTAACCTGTGCGTTACTTATCACTGCTTTAATCGCGCGAACCGGAGCCACTCAAACTTCAGCGCTGGATGGTTTCAGTGATGATGTGTCAACTGCGCAGCGACGAATCGAAGCACAGTTTCGATCCGTACCGTCGCCTGCATCAGCGAGGGAACATCTGCGACGACTAACACTTGAACCTCATATCGCCGGCACAAAAGAAGGGTACGACACAGCCATCTATGTGCGTGATCAGATTCGTTCATACGGAATCCAAGCTGACTTGCGCGAGTACAAAGTTTGGCTGCCGTATCCGAATACGACTCCAGTCGTTGAATTGATCACAGCGTCGCGAAGACAAAAGCTGCAAGTCCACGAAGCGGTGGTGAGTCAAGATCCATCCTCCACGCGACCAAAGATCACGCCATTATTCAACGGCTACAGTGCGTCGGGTGATGTCACTGCGCCGCTTGTTTACGCCAACTACGGTTTGCCTGACGACTATGAAGCATTGAAGAAAGCAGGCGTCGACGTTCGAGGGAAGATCGTGATCGTGCGCTACGGCAATTCGTTTCGCGGCGTGAAAGCTAAAGTCGCGCAAGACAATGGGGCCGTTGGCTGCATCATCTATTCTGATCCTGCTGACGACGGTTATATGCAGGGAGACGTTTATCCAAAAGGTCCATGGCGTCCGGTGGCTTCAGGTCAACGTGGTTCAGTTCAATATTTGTTCGATTACCCCGGCGATCCTTTGACCCCTGGACGACCTGCGATTGAAGGTGTGCCGCGTTTGAAACCTGAAGAGGCGACAAACCTTACGCGCATACCGGTGCAACCGCTTGCTTACGATGTGGCGCGAGAGCTTTTAACCTTATTGCGTGGTCCAGTCAGGCCAAAGGGCTTTCAAGGTGGCTTGCCGTTTTCTTATCACGTCGGTGGAACTGATCATGTAAAGGTCCATCTTAAAACCGACATGGACTACCAGCTGCGCAGCATCTGGAATGTCGTTGCGCGAATCGATGGAGACGCCGAAAAGGATCGCTGGATAATCCTCGGTAATCACCGCGATGCGTGGGTTTTTGGAGCCGTCGATCCGAATAGTGGCTCATCCGCGATGTTGGAAATCGCACGTGGTTTCGGTCAATTGTTGAAGCAAGGCTGGAAACCGAGGCGAACGATCATTTTAGGCAGTTGGGATGCTGAAGAATACGGCTTGATTGGATCGACGGAGTTTGCCGAAGAGTTTGCCGCGGATTTGCGCGACAAAGCAGTCGCTTATCTGAATCTTGATGTTGCCGTTGCAGGACCAAACTTCGGAGCATCATCCGTCCCGTCATTGTGGAAATTGATTCGTAGTGCTGCTCGCGACGTGAAGGATCCCAAAACTGACAAGAGCGTTTATCAGCAATGGAAGGATCGTTTGACGGCAGAACGTTCGGACAATGATCAAGAGCCGCCGACAGAAGTCAGGATTGGACCACTTGGATCCGGTTCAGATTACACGCCGTTTCTCCAGCATCTCGGCGTGCCATCGACTGACATGGGATTTGGTGGTGACTACGGCGTTTATCATTCGGCATACGACTCATTTTATTGGATGGAGAATTTTGGCGACCCGGGCTTCGTCTATCACGTTGCGGCGGCACAATTGCTCGGTACTATGGCTTTGCGACTTGCCGGCGCCGATGCGTTGCCGTTTGACTACACAGATTACGCAAATCAACTTCGCGATTTCTTTTCGGAATCGATGCGGCTAGCTAAGCGCCGAAATCTGGCGTCGTCGCTGGATGAGAAAGGGATGACTTCGGCTATCGATGAATTCTCAAAAGAAGCGGCGCGAGTTGAACAGCTCCGGCAACGGTCGATTCGTGGCCGCATTAACAACGTGCGACTACGCGGGCTTAATGATGCGTTGATACGGGTCGAGCGACAGTTTATCGACGAACGCGGATTAAGGAATCGGACTTGGTACAAACATCAGATCTACGCGCCAGGTATGTATACCGGATATGCGGCGCAACCGCTGACGGATTTTCGCCAGGCGCTCGATGATCATAATTCGGCAAACGCACGCGAGTCGTTAGCGCGCATCGTGGATGCAATCAAGCGAGCGACCAGCGTGCTACGACAAGTAAGTGACGACTAATTTGGGTAACAAGCGAAAGGGAGATTAACGATGTTAAGAGCTTTTAGAGCATTTGCAGTTTTGGCGGTTCTAGTTATCGGGCTTTTGTCACTTTCTACCAGCTTTGGACAGACGCGGCCCGCGCCTAACCGGCCGGTCAGCGACTTCAAAGTCAAATACAAAGTGACCATGAACGCTGGGGGTCAGGTCCAATCAAGTGAGACGGTGACCATGATCAAAGGTGCGCGTGAACGTAGCGAAAGCAAGATGGGTTATTACGACAGCATCAACATCACTCAATGTGATCTCAAGCGCACGATTCAGATCAATGACAAAGTAAAGAAGTACTTGATCACGCCGATGGAGGTGGATACTACGACTGCGAGCAGCACTCCTGCAGCTCCAGCAACGCCAACTCCAACGACTCCGTCGCGTACGGGCGGCATCGTCACGTACGTCACCACGTCAGTGGATACTGGGGAACGACGTGAGATGTTTGGCTTTACTGCCAGACACGTAAAGACTTCAACCTCGATCCAGTCGTCACCTGATGCGTGTAATCCAAATAACATGCGAACCGAGCTCGACGGTTGGTACATCGATCTGAGCGTCGACTTCAACTGCAACGTTGGTGGTCCAGCAGCAACCTACAGCCGCCCAGCCGCAGGAGGTTGTCGCGATCAGGTGAAGTTCCGTCGCGAAGGGAACGGGAAGGTCGGCTATCCGTTAATTGAAACCATGACGATGTACGACGCGTCTGGCCGAGCAACTTTTTCGAACACGAAAGAGGTGCTCGAACTTTCGCGTCAGTCGCTCGACATTGCTTTATTCGATATCCCCGCTGGCTATACGCAGGCGATGAGTCAGCAGGAGATGTACGCTGTTCCGTCGGCCGCTGAGATGATGGGGAATACGGAAGCAACGCCAGGCACTGTCCCCAGCGCATCTGCTACATCTCCGGCAGCGAACGAAGCGAAACGACCTGGAGCAATTCGTGTCGGTGTGGTCCAGATCAATAACAAGTCGGGCAAGCCGGTGGCTGCTGACACATTGCGTCTGCGGCTGATTAGCGAAATACAGGGATCCGGCATTGATGCGATAGCTCTGAACGGCACATCGGCAGCAGAACTGGATGCAGAGGCCAAGGCAAAGCAGTGTGATTACATTCTGTATTCTGATCTCGCCACGCTGAAGATGAGCAAACTCGGCGGGTTGTTTGGGAGTGTGACGGGCGCTGGAGGCTTGGGTAAAACTGAATCCAAGATGGAATACAAGTTATTCGCTGTTGGGGAAACTTCTCCTCGACTGCAGTCGTCTTCGAGTGCAAAAGAAGAAGGAGATGAGAACAGTGCGGGCGTCGCTATCAGTGCCGAAGCACGCGCGGTGGTCAGTGAAGTGAAGAAGCGGAAAGGCTGAGGGCCAAGCGCGAAGAGCGAAGGGCTAAGAGCAAAGCGTAAGAGCGAAGCGCGCGGGTAGCTGTTGTTTGCCCTTGGCGCTTCGCTCTTTGCACTTAGCACTTAGCGCTTAGCTCTCTTCGCGCTTGGAGGTTACTGCTTATTCTTGGCCTTCTTCTCAACCTCGGGCGGTAACTTCTTAGCGGCTTCCAAGATTGATTGGGCGTCTTCGTTCAGAAGTTCGAAGCTTGCGATCTCAGCCTCTGTCTTTGCCTGACCCTTCAGTGGCGCAAGCTGCGACTGAACATTGTTGACCGATTGCACCAACTTGCGTAGTGCTTTCGGAATCAGTGGGTTTCGTTCATCACGAGCGCTAACGTCGTCGATGTTGGTGATCGCTTCGTCGAAAATGCGCGCAATGTCGCTCACCAGATCGGCCCGAGAGCCTGTTGGCAGCTCTCCCCATTTCTCCGCATCCTTTTTAAGTTGCTTCGCATTTGCCGGAGCAGTGCCATTCATTGCCATGAGACGACGGTCAATGGCCTTTATGAAAATTTCAATGCGCTTATCGAGGATCTGAGCTTCTTTCACCAGATCGATTTCCTGAGCTGTCAGGTGCTCTCGCGATTGTGCGTAAGCAGTAGCTGTAAGCGAGCACAACAAGGTTAGAACGCAAGTAAAACTGAGAAGAGTTTTGTAGTGGGTCATGGTTGTGGAGTCTTTGGTCCAGGAGTAGGGGTTGGTTTCTCGTCGGCTTTTTCACTCGCGCTCTTATCCTTCACGACCGTATGACCATAGAAGGAGTTAAGCGCTTCGGTTCGACCGTCACGTGCGAAGTCCTCTGTCTTCTTGATCCAAACAGCGAACTCAATCGGTGTGATGCGTCGCATAGCCGTCAATCGTGGACCATGCGCGCGCAGGGACAACTCAAGACGTTTGTAGGCGTCGCGCGTTCGCGTACTGTCGCGCTTGAGAGCGGCAAGAAGGTTCAGAACATCCTCGATCAGAGCGTGATATATACCGACTTCCGCTGACGCTTGTTCAAAATTTGATTGCGCCGTGTGTCGCTCGGCTGTCTCGAGATGAGCCAATGCAAACTGTATTGTTAGCTTCAGCCGATCCTTTGTGTCTGTTTCGGCTTGGAGTTGTGCTCGCTCTTCTTTGGGAATGACTTTCATCGGCGGTGGCGCCGGCAGCTGCGGGTACTGCGTATCTTGAGCAAGCGCGGGAATTGCGAAGGCTGCCAGCAAAACTATCGGCGCCAAGGCAATAAATAAATACGGTCGTTCAGCTGTCATCCTGTCTAACGGAGCGGTTTCTTCTTTGCGCCCTCGCCTAGTTGGATCTGTCTGCGCAGACTGGGAAGTCGTAACTTAACTTTGTCGATTTCGAGTTGATTGATTTTGGGGTCAGCCTTCGCTAGAAACTGTTCGTAAGCTGAAAGTGCGTCTGGATATTCTCCAAGATAGTCATGCGCAGTTGCAATGAAATAGTAAGCGACAACCACATCAGCCTTCGCTGAAATAAGCCATTCGTATTGGGGAATCGCGTCTGCGTATTGCTTCATCTGGTAAAGCGCCGTCGCCAGATTAGCGTGAGCCCCATAGTGATCAGGATGCGCTTTCACCACCTCGCGAAGAATACCCGCCGCATCAGCAAAGCGACGCGCTTGGACCAGTGCTGCGGAATATCCGATCGCATAGTCTGCAGAATTGGGTTCAATCTCAACAGCGCGCCGGTATAACTCGAGAGACTTCTCGGGCTGATCAGTGCGATACGAAGCTCCGAGCTTTGCGAGCAGGAAAGCGCTGCGTGGGTTCTTCTCAATCAACTTCTCCAATGCCGGACGTGCAATGGTAGGGTCGTCGCTGTTTGCCGCTTCAATCTCTTCCGGCGTGCCGACTACGTTTGTTCTTCCAGTGCCGGTGGCAACCTCAACTTTCAAGCCAGCCGCTTTTGCTGCGGCATTTGCTTCTTCGACGCGTCCGGCCTGCTGATAAACGTAAGCGAGCCGCCAAAGAATTG
>Ga0207708_10000339_pt1 | contig 36860 bp, 37 predicted proteins | sample KBSK5101metaG_FD_184340 | JGI IMG/M metagenome (GOLD analysis project Ga0207708, IMG submission 184340) | Corn, switchgrass and miscanthus rhizosphere microbial communities from Kellogg Biological Station, Michigan, USA - KBS K5-10-1 metaG... | ecosystem: Host-associated > Plants > Roots >... | reverse complement strand
TCCGCCCCGGTCACCACCTTGCCGCCGGGGACGAGGATCCCGATCTCCTTCGCAATCGCTTCGGCCGTGTCCTTGTAGTCGCCGGTGACCATCACGGTCTTGAGGCCCGCCTTGCGCGCGATCGCCACCGCCTCCTTCACCTCGGGGCGGGCGGGGTCGATCATGCCGAGGAGGCCGACGAACGTGAGGCCCTTCTCGACCGACTCGGGCGTGGGCTGCGCCGGCACGCTGTCGAGCCCGCGGTAGGCGACGCCCAGCACGCGCAGCGCCTGGCGCGCCATGGCCTGGTTGGCGGCGAGGATCTCCGCCTTCTTCTCGCTCGTCAGCGGGACCGGCTTGCCGTTCTCCGTGCCCGACTATCTTTCGCAACCGGTGAGCGACAAATTCTTCTTCATCACGTATTACCGCCTGTTCATGGTGTCCGTCGTGGCGGTGGCAGTGAGCGGATTATTCCTGTTCCTGCGTTACTCACGCCTCGGCGTGCGCATACGCGCAGGCACCTTCGACCTCGATACCGTGTCGTCGCTCGGGGTCAACGTGCGCGCGCTGCGCAGTTTCAATTTCGCGCTGGGCATTTTTCTGGCGGGCCTCGCCGGCGTGCTGGCCGGAGGGCAGTTGAGCCTCGAACCAACCATGGGTGCGAACCTGCTGATGCCGAGTTTCGTCGCCATCATCGTTGGCGGCGTCGGCAGCCTGACGGGCACGCTGCTCGGTGGCCTCCTGATCGGTGTCGCCTCTGGCATCACGACGGTCTTCTGGCCCGCCGCCAGTGACGCCGTGATCTACGTAATGATGGCGGTGGTGCTGCTTCTGCGGCCGCGCGGCCTGCTCGGCGAAGAGGGGCTGCTGTCATGACGACCAACAAGTCACATATGCTGAAACTCGGCGCAATCTGGATGCTGTTGCTGGCGATACCGCTGTGGCTGCCACTTTTCGGAGGGTACCTTGCCTTGGGCACGCGCGTGCTGGTGCTGGGCCTCGCGGCCATGTCGCTCAATTTCTTACTCGGATTTACCGGCGTGCTTTCTTTCGGCCACGCGGCGTATTTCGGCCTTGGCGCATACGGCACCGGACTGGCATTGAAACTCATGACCCACAGCACGCCCTTTGCGCTAGTGTGCGGCGTTCTCCTGGGCGGCATCGCGGGCGCACTGCTCGGCGCGCTCATCGTGCGAAGGCGCGGCGTTTACTTCGCCATGGTTACGATTGCCTTCGGGCAAGTGTTCTATTTCATCGCCTTCCGCTGGAATTCGCTGACCGGCGGCGACGACGGATTGCGCGGCTTCGAACGCCAGCCGCTCGATTTCGGAGCGTGGACCGCGGACATCCTGCGCGACTCCACGATGTTCTTTTACTTCGTGCTGGCGCTGTTCGCGCTTGCGGCCGGCGCGATGGGCCTGCTGTTGCGTTCACCGTTCGGCCGCTCGCTGCTCGCGATCCGCGAGAACGAACGCCGTGCCCGCTTCCTCGGTATCCCGGTCGAGCTGCACATCTGGCTCTCGTTCACCCTCTCGACTTTTTTCATCAGCCTGGCCGGCGGACTTAACGCGCTTCTGAACAATTTCGCTGATCCGACCATGCTCAACTACACGCAGTCGGGCGAGATCGTGATCATGGTCGTACTGGGCGGCATGCGTTCGTTCTGGGGTCCGCTCGTCGGCGCGGCGGTGTTCGTTTTGTTGCAGGACTATCTTTCCAGCCTCACCACCAACTGGATGTCGTTCCTCGGTGCGATATTCGTGATCATGGTGCTGTTCTTCCCGCGCGGCGTGCTGGGCTTGAACTGGCCGGAATCCCTCCGCACCGTACAGGCATTCTTGCGCAAACGCGGCACCCCGGGCGGCGGGGCGCAGCCGTGAACTTGCTCGAAGTGCGCAATGTCACCAAAACCTTCGGCAGCCTGGTTGCGGTAAGCGGTGTGTCGCTGCATGTTGCACCGGGCGAACTGCGTGCTGTTATCGGTCCCAATGGCGCCGGCAAAACCACGTTCTTCAATCTGATCAGTGGCTTTTTCCCACCCAACGCCGGCGAGATCATGTTCGACGGCAAGGACATTACGGCCGTCTCGGCCTCCGCGCGCGTGCGGATCGGCATGGCCCGCACTTTCCAGATCACTGAGATTTTTCCGGAAGTGACGGTACGCGAGAACATTCGCATTGCAGCCGAAGTCGCCGCTGGCTATCGACTGCGCCCTTGGATTGCGCGTCATGAGGCCGCTGAGATCGGCAGGCAGGTAGATGAAATCCTCGAACTGTCGGGGCTCGCCTTCAAAGCTGGGCGCCTGGTCGGTGAGCTCTCCCATGGCGACCAGCGCGCGGCGGAGATTGCAATGGCGCTCGCGCTCAAGCCCCGGTTGCTTCTGCTCGACGAACCTACAGCCGGCATGGGCGACCAGGAAACTTTTGAAATTTCGTCGCTGATTCGCCGCTTGCATCGCAACAGCCGTTACACCATCGTATTGATCGAGCATGACATGCGCGTCGTGTTCCACCTCGCCGATCGCCTCACGGTACTGGATCATGGATGCCTGCTGGCCGAAGGTACGCCGGCAGAGATTGCCGCCAACGAGGCGGTCCAGGCCGCCTATCTGGGGAAAGCGGTATGAACGCGCTCGAAGTCGAAGGTCTGCACACTTTCTACGGCAAGAGCCACATTTTGCGCGACATTGCACTGCGCGTCGCCGAAGGCAAGATTACTACGCTCCTCGGACGAAACGGTGCTGGCAAGACCACGACGCTGCGCAGCCTCATGGGCCTGACTCCACCCCGGCGCGGAAAGGTCACGATCCTTGGTCAGGATACGACTCGTTGGCCTCCGTATCGCATCGCCGCGCTTGGCGTCGGGTTCGTTCCGGAAGGCCGGCGAATATTTCCGAATCTCACCGTCGAGGACAACCTGCGGGTCCCGATTGTGCGCAATGGCCCGTGGACGCCAAACCGACTCTATGAGCTCTTCCCCCGCCTCGCGGAGCGCAAGAACAACCTGGGTCGCCAACTCTCCGGGGGTGAGCAGGAAATGCTGTCCATCTCGCGTGCACTGTTGCTAAATCCTCGGCTGCTGATGCTCGATGAACCTTCGCAGGGCCTCGCCCCGCTTGTGGTTAAGGAGGTATTCAGGATCGTGGAGCAGATGCGATCCGAAGGCATGTCCGTATTGCTGGTGGAGCAAAACGTGCGCATGAGCCTCGAGATCGCCGACTACGCCTACGTCCTGGACAATGGCAGCATCGTTCACGCAGGCCTTGCATACGAACTTGCTCAGGACGAGGCCCGCGTTCAGTCGTTGGCTGGTGCCAGCGTCGAGGATTGGACGATCAATGAGGCGACGTCGACTTGATCGTTGATGCCTGCTACGGCGAAATGCACTATTAGCCCGTTTCATGGACGGCCAAGCAAGGGCTAGCCGGTCCCGTTCTCGCGATTCAGTCGATGCGTGCTGATAGAATTGATCGCCTGGCTTCCCGGACTCGAGTGAATAAATGGTCTCGACGGTGACAGAGATTCCTTCAAAAATCGTCCGCACCATGTGCCCGATGAACTGCCATCCCACGCTCTGCGGCATGCTGGCGGAGGTGCGCGACGGCACCTTGGTGGGTGTCAAGGGGGACGAGTCCAATCCGGACAGCCGGGGTTTCCTCTGCATCCGGGGACAGGCATCACGCGAGGTCATCGATAATCCCGCACGCCTGCTGCACCCGCTGATGCGGGATCGCCGCTGCGACGAGCTCCGGCGCGTCACATGGAACGAAGCGTTCGACCGCATCGTCTCCGGCATGGACGACCCGGCGGCCGTGGGCTTCTGGCCGGGCCACGGCGTCTTCACGACCAGTTATGGCACTCGCGTCAGCGCGCAACTCCTCGCCCGTTTCGCAAATTTCCACGGCAGCCAGTTCTGGAATCCGACCATGATCTGCTGGGGCCTGGGGGCGTTCGGACTAGGGCTCACCGGCATGCTGGAGACCAACACCAAGGAGGACATGGGCGAGCATTCCCGGCTGATCCTGCTGTGGGCGGCCAACCTCGCGAGTCAGCCGAATACCGCTCGGCATTTGCTCGCCGCGAAGCGCCGCGGCGCACACATCGTGACGATCGACGTGCGAAACACCGAGGCGGCCGCAAAATCCGACGACGTGCTGATCATCCGGCCCGGCACTGATGTTGCGCTGGCGCTGGCGATGGCGCACGTAATCTGCTCGGAGCAGCGGCACGATGCCGCGTTCGTCGCCAAATATACCGTTGGCTTCGACGCGCTCGCCGCGCATGTGAAAACGTACACGCCGCAATGGGCAGCCGAAATCACCGGTGTTGCCGCCGAGCGGATCGTAGCACTGGCGCGGCGCTATGCGGACACGCGGCCCGCGATGATCGTGCTTGGCGGGAGTTCGATGCACAAAGGCGCCAATGGGTGGCAAGCCTCGCGCGCAATCGCCTGTCTGCCCGCACTCACTGGCAATGTCGGCATTGCGGGCGGTGGATTTGGTCCGCGCCACGGCAGCGCGGCGCATGGGCGCGGCCTGGGCAGCATCATCGAACCCGGTCGCAGAACACAAAAGCAGTCCGTTCCAAATCAGATGGCTTCGGTTACTTCGGCCTTACGCCAAGGGCGCATCAAGACGCTGTTCCTGATGGGCACGAACATGCTGTCTTCGTATGCCGATGCCGGCGAGGTGGCGCTGGGGCTGGAACGCACCCCGCTGGTGGTCAGTTATGACCTTTTCCTGAACGAAACGGCACGCCGCTTCGCGGATGTCGTTCTGCCGGGCACGGCCTGGCTCGAAGAGGTGGGATGCAAGATGACGCATACTCATCTCTATCTCATGGAGCAGGCGCTCGTCCAGCCCGGCGAGACGCGTTCGCTCTATGCACTGATAAAAGAACTGGCCGAGCGCCTCGGCCTCGACGGCTTTCATCCCTGGGCCTCGGAAGAGGCGATGTTGGACGCCATCCTCGATGATCCCTGCACGGGCCACGCGACAGTGGCGGCATTGCGCGCAGAGGGCGGCATCCGCGCACTCAACGTGTCGCATATCGCCAATCCGACCCTCGACTTCGATACGCCGTCGCGCAAAATCGAATTCTTCTCGGAGCAGGCAGGGCGGCTCGGTCTGCCAACGCTGCCCATGTATGAAGCGCCAACAGGGCAGGCCACTTATTCCCTCGTCCTCGCGCAGGGACGTACGATGACGCACTTTCACAGTTTTTATAACAACGGCCAGGAATTGCCGACGCTCGCCCGCCGGGGAGCTGAGCCGACATTGTGGATTTCCCCCGACGACGCGGCGACACGCAAGTTAACCGAAGGCGCGGCGATCCGCATCTTCAACGCGCGCGGCGACCTGATGGCTCGCGCGCATGTCACCCCTCGCATACCCGCCGGCACCGTCTGGATGCGCGACGGATGGCCCGGCCTCAACCGGCTGACGACGGGAGCCGCCGTATTGCCGGATGCCGCGGTCGACCTTTTTGCGTTTTCGGCGGGACAGGGTACGTTCGATGCGATGGTCGAAGTGACGCCAGCGTAGTTGGCCCGGAATTTTTCAGGAAAATTTGCGCATCTATGCAGGCCTGACCCCGAGGCTGGACGTTGTGGGCGAACGGCAGTCAAGCCGCATCCCTGCTGTTGGGTTGCTGAGTTGGTAACGTACTCGTGGTCCGCGTGGCAGCCGCCTCTTGCATCGTGGCGGCCAGCACGCCATAGACCGTTGCCCAGGCCTCTTTCGCTTTTGGTGTGAACTCCGCGCCCAGACCCTCCTTGAGCGTCCAAAGCAGCGCGGCACCGACCGTGTCGTAGTGATGATCCTTGACGCCGTAATCGGCGTGACGCCTCCCCAGATCCCGGATCGCGGTGACAATACGTTCCAGGTGGCTAAGTCCGTTCACCGCGGCATCGATTATCTGCATGAGCTTCTCGCCTTGCTCGCGCAGGTCGCCTCGAAATAGCGGCCTGAGCGACGGATCCATTTCAAAAAGCCTTTTGTAGAAGAGCTGTGCCGCGATATCCTTGATAGGTAGCACTCTGACCCAAGTCGATTGGACGATACGAATTTGTTCGGGCGTCATGGCATCGCTATGAATCAGGCAAGGGTTGCTGCGATTCTAGAGAGCAAACGAGTCAGGGAAATTTCACCGAGAGGCCAGTTTTGTTTCGTTTGTTTCAGCGCTTGGCGCTTGCTGAGCCGTTGAAGGAACGGACCCACAAGCGAGTCCGGATCAGACCGAAAGAATGGGCAGTGCGTGGTCATTCTCCAGGCAGCAGGCCCGGCAGTTCGAAGCGCTGGCGCGTGGTGCAGTAGCGGTGGGCATAGAGCCGGCCGACGGGGCGATAGTGCTCGTCGGCAATGCGCTTGGTGCGGGGGTCGATCAAGCCGTCTCGGGTATGGACGTGAACGACTTCGCCGACTATCAGATCGCGCTCCCGGCCGACTTCAACCTGCTTGAACAGCCTGCACTCGAAACTGACTGGCGCCTCGGCGATGCGTGGATGATCGATAACGCGGCATGACGCCTCGGTGAATCCGGCCTCGGAGAATTCGCTCACGTCCTCGTCGACTTCCTTGCTGGAGATGTGCATGCCGTTGGCGATGCCCTCGTCGACCAGGTTCACCACGAACCCGCCGGTGCGCAACAGATTGGCCAGGGAATGTTTCATCTTGCCGTCGCTGCGCCGGCTGAAGCTCACGATCACCAGCATGGGATCCTCGCAGATGGCATTGAAGAAGGAATAGGGCGCGCAGTTGGCCACCCCGTTTTCGCTGCGGGTCGAGACCAGCGCAATCGGCCGCGGGAACACCAGACCAACCAACAGCTTGTAGCGCTCGGACGCGGATAAGGAAGACGTGGGCATTTCCATGGGTCATGAGGTGTAAGAGTAACCAAGGACAGAGTTTATCTTGATCGCCCGATGTCACGGGGTTCGGCTTTCTCAACTGGGCGCGATAGTATTCAGGCGCCGAAAGGAAGCAGGACGAAAAATGACGGAACCGAAAATCACGCAGATGCAAAGCGCCTTTTCATTGTCGTGCCTGGTTGAGACGAATATCCAGGCACGAGCTGAAAGCATCTGGAAAATCCTGACCGATGCTAGAGACTATCCGCGGTGGAACTCCATGATCACCAGAATAGAAGGGGAGATTCGGGACGGAGCGCGGCTCCGGCTTCACGTTCCCGGCACGGATCGCACCTTCGCGCCCTTGGTCGCAGACATTGTGCCCAATGAACACATGACGTGGACCGGCGGTTTCGCTCCCGTATTCAAGGGCGTGCGCAGCTTCGATCTGAAGCAACGCAGCGACGGCTCGACCGATTTTGCGATGAAGGAGCACTTTGCCGGCCTGATGTTGCCGCTGGCAAAGGGTTCAATGCCGGATTTCGGCCCGGTGTTCGAACGCTTCGCCAGCGACTTGAAACGCGAGGCGGAACTCCGCAGAGAACCATGAACCGTGGAGTAGCGCGAGGAGGCGGGCCTTCAGGGCACTATTCGATCATTCATAACCGTTCGACTATTCCATTTGGATCCTGGCGTCTTTCACGATCTTTGCCCATCGAACCGTCTCCGCCCTCATATGGGACGCAAACTCTTCAGGGGTGCTTGGTATGGTCTCGCTGCCCAACGAGTCGATCCACGCGATAAATTCCGGCTGCCTCAACGCGGCAACGATTTCCTTGTTGAGTCTTGCAATGATTTCCGGTGGTGTGCCGGAAGGGACAAGAAAACCGTTCCAGCCTGCCAAGTCGAACGCCGGGAATCCCAGTTCGGCGGCGGTCGGTATGTCAGGTACCGCCGGTTTGCGCTTGGGTCCAACAATTGCGAGTGCGCGTACTTTTCCTGCCTTGATGTGAGGAACCGCCACGGACGCAAACTCTATCGCCATGTCAATCTGGCCGCCTATGAGATCTACCATCACTTGTGGTTGATTCTTGTACGGCACGTGCACCATTTCCACGCCGGTAAGTTGCTCCAATAGTTTCGAGGTCAGGTGCTGTGACGAGCCAATGGACGGAGATCCATAAGTCACTTGTCCCGGCCGGGCTTTGGCGTACCCGATGAATTCTGCAAGTGTCTTGACCGGCAGGCGGGGACTGACAAGGAGGATGGGATTGCCCCCGGTGCCCAAAGTAACGGGTGCGAAGTCTCGAACGGGATCGTATGGGAGTTTTGCGAACAACGCGGGGTTTACGCACAAGACGTTCAAGGCGGCAAGAAACACCGTGTAGCCATCCGGCTTCGAATGCGCAGCAGCATCTGCGCCGATGAAACCATTGGCTCCAGGGCGGTTGTCCACTATGACAGGCTGACCCAAAGAGCGACTTAACGTATCCGTGAGCCTGCGAACACCTACATCCAGTACGCCGCCCGCAGCGGCCGGAAGGATGATCCGAATCGGTCGGCTCGGATAAGCCTCGGCGAGTGCTTGCTGGGAAAACCAGAGAAGTGGAACTGTGAATAGGACAGCGAAGAGCTTCGTCTTCATCTGCGTCACCTCCCCAAAGCGGAACCTCTTTTATCTAGTCGTATAGCATAACCCTTAAAGCAATGCTCACTGCTTCCAGCACATACGTTACAAGGCTTCGAATGTGGCGGGGAGGGCGAGGAGAGGGTTGAGACCCGGGGAGAAGATCATGCATGCAGCGCGCATAGACGTCGAAGAACCATGCAAAGCATGGTCACTCATTCCTTTAGTATCGAGCGGGGCGGATCGAAGCTCTCTCGAGAACAGTAGTGGTTGGCATTGAGCTGGCCAACGGTGCGGTGGCGCGTCGCTAACGCGGGGTCGACTAAGCGCTCGAGTACAAACTTTGGGCTCTTTCGACAATCACAGCAACTTATCTCTATGCGAGGTGCCGATGGCTTGATCAATGATCAACCCGTGAACGCTTCTCGATAGTCGGAGAATCAGGGAACGTCCTTAAAGACTTCGTTCGAAAAGGCACTCTCACGTCCAGCTGTATCGACGGCGGTCACAACGAAATAGTACCGGATTCCACTACTGAGCCCCGCGACTGTTTGGGTGGTAACATTCCCGATGTTGAGTCCGTGACCGTAGGACTGAATATACCTTCCAGAGGCTGTGCCATAATAAACACGGTAGCTGTCGACATTTGAGACCGGTACCGCATCCCAGCTCAGAACAGCCGTATTGGGAACGGTCGAAGTGGGAACGGCGGAACCCACCGATTCCCTGCCACCACTGCCGCCATCATTACCGCCACTGCCACAGGCGACCAACAAGCTGGACAACGCGCATAGCAGTAGGGCGCTCAGATACCTCCGCGCTGATTCCTGCACTCTGGCGGTAGTTGTCATCTCCGCGATTGCAGTCCGCGCGCGCCTGATTGTACGAGTTCCTCTTTTTGGATACGCAAACAGCGCTGAGCCATAGGATCCGTGCTTGACTTCAATCGATTCCCCGCTCGACTCAACGTGTGAACTCGGCCAAATTCGTATCCGCATCGTTTTTCCCACCTGATATCAATGGCCGGGCGGATGAGCGATATTCGTGCCCGCAGGACCTTGTTCGAGTGGGATTGGCACAGTTACCACTTACGCACCCAAGATATCCATTTGCAAATGCAGTTTGCGGATAGTCCGCAAAGAGCCGCCGAAGGCGAGTGCGTCGCGCTCTCAGACGGCGATTACTTACCGTGAAAACAGAACGTCAGAGAGTGAAGCGGGAGCAACTTCTCGTGCGGCCATTAGGAAACAAATCAACGACGATGTGAGATTTTCTGATTGCATCCGTGCCAAGAATATCCCCGCTACCTACGCCTGCTTATTTCTGCTTTCTTGTTGTGAAGGCATTGGTTTTGTCGCTAGATCACGACGAGCAACGCAAATATTGGCACCCGCGCAACGGGCGCTCATTATTCCCAAGCTTCCGCCTTCCGTCATGCGCAGAGTTGTGAAGACTCGGCCTGTAGAGAGCACAAGATGCAAATGGACTGGCACGGAGAAATCTGGTTACACGAGAAAAGAGAAGATTGGATCACGTGAGAAAGTGGGTCACGAGAAAGCGGGCCAGGACGAAAAAGCGCAAGACGGATATCCCGGCAAAGACCACTTATCCGTCGACATTGCTGGTGACGAATTGCGACGACCAGTCAATACCTTTGGGAACTCAATGCTGCTGGCATTACTGCCGAACGCGCGGAGCGGCTATCATGCGACCTACCTTCCGGACCCGCCATTAAGGAGACCTCCATGATCGAACGCCATCTTGTGCCCGGCCAGCCGAAGCCATTCAGCCACTACTGCCACGTCGTGCGTGCCGACCGGCACGTTTGGGTTTCCGGCGCGGTTGGCAGCAGGAAGGATGGAACGGTCCCTGAGAGCACCGTCGAGCAGTTTCGTATTGCGCTCGACAGTGTGGACGCTTGCCTGCGCCACGCAGGCGCGAAGGCCGCGCATGTCGTCAAGGTCACGATTTTCATGACCGATGTCGCCGAGCGCCCGCTGATCAATCCACTTCGGATCGAATATTTCGGCGAGAATCGACCAGCTTCCACCTTGGTGGAGGTGAGCGCGTTGGTGGACCCGCGGCTGAAAGTGGAAATCGAAGCCATCGCGTACATAGACGGTTAGCGACGCGAGCAAGTCGCGCTCGTTCGATGAACCCTATGATTCTGCGGATCGTCGGTTCGCCTCGAAGCCTGGAATTGAAAGGCACAATGCTAAACTGCAAGGGTTAAGACTGTCTTAAGCAAATCAGGTCTAAGATGGGCCGAGGAAGACCAACCTCAGTGTCGACGCTCGGAGTTTCGCGCCCGCGTTTAGCAACGGATCCCCCGCCTACCCGCCCCGATTCAGCAACGAAACATCCTCGTTGCGCTGTCCGCTCCCCTAAGCGACAAGGCCGTTTATGCAGCCCATATGTCCAGTGAGTCCGCTCGAATATTTGCGTCCAGATAGGAGCAATAGCTGCTTGATCTGCATCAAGGATTGGCGCCACATGTCCGGTACGCTTCGGTCATCGTTCTCACGCAACCGGAGTAATTCATGCTAGAGCGGGGCATCGACCAGCTGCCGCCGCTGGTGACCGCAACAAGCCCGGAATCCGCGCATGTGGCCGAAGGCGCCTGGCGCACCGGAAGCAGGGCATATAGGTTCGCTTGGCTAATAGCAGTGCTCTTGTTTGTCGCGAGCGCCTGGTTTGGCAGCCTCGAACTGCGGGGGCTTTTCGCGCCCGACGAAGGGCGTTATGCGGAGATCCCACGAGAGATGCTGGCAAGCGGCGATTGGATCACTCCGCGTCTGAACGACCTCAAATATTTCGAGAAACCACCCCTGCAGTACTGGATGACGGCGATTTCCTTTCGACTATTCGGAGAGGATGAATGGACGGCGCGCCTGCCAGCCGCAATGGCCGGGTTTTTCGCAATGCTGATGGTGGGGTTTACCGGCTATCGACTCTGGGGTGAGCGCACTGCGGCACTGGCAGCCGCTGTGCTGGGTGGTTCCTGGGCTTATTTCCTTTCCGGGCAATATCTGACGTTGGACATGACGCTGACGGCATGTCTCACGGTTTGGCTTTGTTCGTTCCTGCTGGCGCAAACAGACAACCGTTCATCGGGCAGAAATGCGTGGATGGTCACAGCATGGCTGGCGGCGGCACTGGCGGTCTTGAGCAAAGGGTTGATAGGTGCCGTACTGCCCGCTCTGACCCTCTTCGCTTACATGTTGGTCCGACGCGAGACCAGGCTTCTCAAGCGGCTCAATCCGTGGGTTGGTGGCGCGCTGTTCCTACTGGTCGCGTTGCCCTGGTTTGTAGCGGTCCAGCTCAGCAATCCGGAATTCTTCGATTTCTTTTTCATTCACGAACACTTCCATCGCTTTGTCGAAACGGGACACAATCGTCCCGGCCCCTGGTGGTATTACCTGCCCGTCATGATCGTGGGGCTGATGCCCTGGACGCCCGCCCTGGTGAAGGAGGGCTTGAATTGGTACCACGAGCGCAGGCCTCGCTCCACTGGATTTTCTCCGGAGTTGTTTTGCGTCTTATGGATCGGTGTGATCGTGCTTTTTTTCAGCGCCTCGCGTTCGAAGCTTCCTGCCTACATCCTGCCTGCGCTACCGGCGATCGCTCTCGTATTCGCGAACCGCATCCAGACGCGAGGACCCAATAGCCTCAGTTGGTCCGCTTGGGGAACGTTGCTAGTCGGGATCGCGCTGATCGGCGTGACCGCTTTCCTGCCTCATCTCAGCGCGGTTGCGGCGCTTGGCCAGGACACCGTGAGCCAGATTCCATGGTTCTATGGCGCGGCATGCTCCATGGTTTTGACGGGGGCAGGCACCGTATGGGCTCTTCGCAGCAGGCGGCAATTCACGGCGATCATGTTATTGGTTCTCGGAACGTTCGGCTCCTGGAACGTCGTTTTCGGATTTTTGCATGCCACAGACGCAAACTTTTCCTCCGAGCGACTCATCGAGAGTCTGACCGACAAGCACAAACACAGACCCTTTCGTTCGGCCCAACCCTTCTATTCGATTGCGCAATTCGATGCGTCGGTGCCGTTCTACCTCGGACGTCCAGTAACGCTGGTCGATACCCGGGGCGAACTCAGTCCAGGCATCGACGCTGAGCCCCAAAAAGTTATTCCAACCATGGAACTGTTCGAAAAAATCTGGCTGAATCAGAAGGGACAAGCCTACGCGATCATGCGGCCGGAGACGTATTCCTATCTTCGCAATCGCGGACTACCTACGGTGGAATTGCGGTCTGACGGCCATCTGGTAGTTATAAGCAGGCAGCTCGAGAATCAGTGATAGTGACCTGGCGAGCAAGGGGCCAGGTCCGGTTGCGAGGGTCCATCTCGAATTCAGAAGCGCAAGAGGCACGATTCGTAGCTGTCTGTTTTTGATAGTGACGATGTGTGCCGGGATCTTGCCGTCCGCGGCTCGCCGGCCGAATCGCTGCGCGATGGCTTCGGCCGCAAGTTCGGTTGCTTCGCCGAGTCGCGAGGCATCGCGCGCCTCGATCTCGAAGGCGAGAGCTACCGCCTTTGCCCCGTACAATGAGCAGGACCGACCGATGGGAGCGGAAAGTTCGACATGAGCAAGGGCCCGGTAGTGGGTGTCGCTGGTTGCGGCTCGATGGGATTGCCGATGGCGCAGGCGCTGCAACACGCCGGCTATGAAGTCTGGGGGCTCGATGCGCGTCCTGCCAGTGAGTTTGGTCTCTTCCAGTCGCGCATGGTCGAGGATCCTGCGGATTTTGCCAGTCGCGTGCAGGTTGTCATCTCAGTAGTTCGTGATGTCACGCAGAGCCGCGAACTGTGTTTCGATCGTCAGGCCTTGTTCACGCGCGCCCGGTATCCGCGCACGTTGATCGTTAGCTCCACCTTGTCGCCTCGTTTCCTGCCGGAGTTGCGCAGCCGGCTTCCGGTAGACGTCGCCCTCGTCGATGCGCCCATGTCCGGCGCCCCGCATGCGGCGCGACTGCGCAAGTTGAGCTTCATGCTGGGCGGACCCGACGACGCCCTTGACCGGTTGACGCCACTATTCCAGGCCATGGGTCAGCATGTGTTCAAACTCGGCCCCCTTGGCGCCGGCATGACCGCCAAGGTTCTGAACAACTACGTGGCAAGCGCTTCCGTCGTGGCCGTGCGCCGTGCCTACATCCGTGCCCGCGAACTGGGCGTGGACCTGGAAGTTCTGCGATCAGTCATGAAAGCGAGTTCCGGATCGACCTGGTTCGGCGATCACTTCCACGACATCGACTGGTCGCGCGAAGGCTACGAACCCGATAATACGATCGGAATTCTGGAGAAAGACATCCGCTCCGGGCTGGATGCAATGTGCGGGGCGGAGTGCGCGGAGCCCGATGCGTTCGACGCCGCATTGCTGGCGGCGATTCACGCGATGGAGCCGTTTGAATTGCCGTGACGATCGCGAGCGACTGCGAGGAGGTCGGGCTTGCGCAACTGCAAGATCAAGTCTTGAGAATCGACCGAGACACAGTTTCTACCTCAACATGACAATCAACTCGATTTGCAGGGAGGGGGCCGCGCAGATGAACGCCCCTCCAGAATCTCTCGTGTGCCGGCCGGATTTGGAAAACCTGGATCTTGCGGGTCGCCGTCTGCGCTGCTGGACCGATTCTCTGGACTGTCACAGCAACTGCATTTGGGACAGCGGCAAGTCTGAAGAGATGCGAGTGCGGGATCTTACGCACGATCGGGATGTGGTGTCCCTGCGCGAGCTGAATCAACCGCGCTTCGCGGACGGCTTCACCTCACAGGGAGTTAGCGGGCTTACCGAGAACCGGATCAGCCAGCGATATTACGGCACGCCTGTGGGTGTCGGACAGGGGATCCTGCGTTGGCTCATTTCGATACCGGATCCGGAGCGCTTATAGAAAAACGGGGCGAACCCGAACCACCTTTGGGGACCATGCGGGCAGTTCTTGAAGCGCCGAACCATGTTCGCATCCAGACAGGCTGGCGAAGGGACAGCAATACGGGAGATATCGACGCAATCGGCAGTGTCTCCGGCAAACACCGCCAGCATATATCCACGTTGGCGCAATGCCCGGTCGTCGGGATCTCGCCGGATGGAGGATGGCTTGTGATGAATGCGTTCGAACAGAAGACGTTACGCATATATCGCGTCACGCCTTAGCGACCGACAATCAGGATAACGGGGTCGGGCACAGGCCCTTCCGTTCGAACAAACTGCGCTCACAACGCGTCAGGTCGCCGCTGCCCTGCGCTTCGCTTCGAAATCGCGTGTCCGTGGGATGATTCTTAAATCAGCTCAGTAATTCGATGCCACGCTTGAAAGCAGGCGTGGACGGCTGGGCAGCTGCACGATCTTTCGATCTACCACTGTTGCCTGGATTTGCGCACCTTCCACCCAATCAACGATAGGCCGGAATTGTTCGCGCTCCGATTCCGATATTGCCTCGTCCATTTCGAAGAGTCCCAATCCGGATTCCACGGCCTTGAGATAGACGTCCGAATCGCGAAGGCGGGTCAACAGCGGCAGACTGAGGGATTTGAGAAAGCGTTCGAGCGGCTCGTAGGTCGGCATGGAATTGCGAACCTTGTTGGCCACCACTCCCAGGCGGATATTGCGCATGCGGATACGGCCCAAAAGCAGCAAATCCCGAATGAAGTTGGCGGTGGCATGGATATCGATTGCCGAGGGCGCCACGGGGACCACGATGCAATCCGCGCGGGCAAGCATTTCCTGGAGCAGAAGGCCGGAAGCGCCTGCAGGCGCGTCGATAATGAGTTGTCGCGTGTCCGGCGGCACGTGCATCTCGATTCCGCGCAAGCGGTTGCCCTTTGGGGGTGCCGCATTGGCGGCATAAATCCGGTTCCGAAGCGAGTCGCGCAGACGTAGCCAGTTTAGGCTCGAGCCCTGGGGGTCGTAATCCATCACCGTGACGGGCACCGACCGGGCGGCAAAATAGCTGGCGAGACTGGTCGTGACAGTAGTTTTGCCCGAGCCGCCCTTCGGATTGATTACCAGGGTGCAGTTCATTCGCATGATCGATGCTCGAAATTATTGGCCTGAATTCCCCAGGCGCGGCGGGGGAAAATAACGCTCTCCTCCGCCTACAAAGTCGCACTTATCGTGCCATCGCCAGACTCACATCCCAAACAGGTACTTAGACTGTTGCCAGCGTTATTGTCTGTCACTCCCAAGCGACGCCAAGGCCTACGCACGGCAGTGCGTGAGCGAAAGGATTTGTTGCATGACGGAAAACTAAAATATCGGCTGAAATCCACCAAGCTTTAGCCTCAGAGGTGGCTGGATTAACAGGTACGCTTAGGCGGCCCTCCACCTTGCTGGAAGTGAGAGCGTTGGTCGACGCACGGCTGAAAAGGGGAAATCGAAACCGTCGCGTATTTAGACGGGGCGAGACCGATCCTGAGGCTTAGAGATAACGCAAGGAGTGGGGTTTGGTAGGGCGCACAGAGTGCCGGATGTTAATTTCGCGCGCCTGTCAGGTCGCTTCGCTCGTTCGCTCCAGATAGCTCTGGAATACGGCGACATGCACGAGGGCGGGATCAGCGGAGTTTGGCCAAAGGTCTTCACTGCGAAAGCGCACGTCGTAAGTCTGCTCATCTGCCGCCTTCACGCCGTGAGCATGCGCGTCGGGAAACGGATAGGCCGGCGATTCGCTCACAACGATGCCGCTCTTGCCGCGAATGTAGCCTGGCATGCGCATGTGGCCGGGAACATAGTCGCTGCGCACGCGCACAAGGTCGCCCGGTTTGAATTGCTCGCGCCCGGCAACGTTGGAACGGCCGGGCGCGCTCGGCGCAGAAAGTGGAAAAGAACCTTGCGCACGCCGTTCCAGTTCTGCGTGCGTGACGATGCCCTTCTCGACACAGAGCGTCGCCAGGCTCGTAAGCGATCGCTCGTAGTAACTGGCTGAAAGATAGTGGCGCGGTTCCATGCGCTCGATGGCATGGCGATACTCGTCCATGTTGAAGATGCCTAGTTTCACCGCAAGCGAGTACAGCGCATTGACCCGCTTCTCCCACGGCTCGTGGAAAACCCGGGCATTCAGCGCATAGCGCACGCGGCCGAAACCTTGCTTTCCACCCAGATCGTGCATGCCGTCCATGATCGATCTTCTCCTAGAGCCGGGCAACGCCGATCATTGAATCCTTCGTGACGATCGCCGCAAGTTGCTGTTCCGACCACCCGGCGGTGCGCGGCGGCCGCACCGGAAGCACCATGTAGCGCGTGTCCGCCGTAGTGTCCCATACGCGAATTTCGACCTCGGCCGGCAGGTCAAGTCCCATTTCCTTGAGCACTGTGCGCGACTGGCGGACGATGCGTGCGCGGTATTCGAGATCCTTGTACCAGTCCGGTGGCAATCCGATGATCGTGAAAGCAGTACAGGAACACAATGTGCAGCAGATCACGTTTTGCACCGTCGGAGTGTTTTCCAGCACGACGAGATGCCGATGGTGCGCTGGCATTGTGAGCCCGAGTTCGGTAACCGCCTCGCGCCCATTGGCCAGCAAGCGCTGCCTGAAAGTTGGATCGGTCCACGCCTTGGCCACTACCCGCGCGCCATTTTCAGGGATCCACTTCTCTTCAGTCAGGTGCTCGGCTTCTGCTATGAATTCGGCGGCTTTCAGCCCGCGTACTTCGAACGCAGCCTCGATGGCATCGGTTCGCTGCTGCACCGAAGCGGTGGCGGAACGGGCTTGTGTCTGGTCGGGCATGGTGGCGGGGCTCCTCAGGGACCTGGCGAATATGGTAACCGGAAAATGGATTGACGCAGCGGCTGGGGATTTGATGGCGCGGACGTCACATGATGCCGTGACCAATGCGGTCCTAGTTGGGAAAGCATGCGGGCCACGCACAGCGGTACCAAGCGCGCCCGTGTCGGACGGGTTGTCAGGCAGCGCTGGCTTTGCCCGGGTATAACAGCTCGAAGAGCTGGGTTGTTCCAGGTGTCATGTCCGCATAGCGAGGACGCACAAAGTTCTCCTCCGCGACAAGCACTTTTGCGTAAATGGCTTCGTATACGCGCTTGATGACTCCGGGTTCCACCACTTCTTTGTCGAATCCCGGAATGATTCCAATCAGCTGCCAACCCAGGCGTTCGAACTTCGTCTGCATATGGGGCACCTTCAAGGTTGCCAGGCCGTAGACCATGCCCATGCCCATCGCATGGCCCATCGTTTCTATCAAAGCCGGAAATCTCTCGCTCAGATTCAATCCTCGGTGTTTTGGAGAGACTGCTCCGATTCGCCCGTACAATACTTCACTGTCACGGTCACGCTCGATCGAGAGGACGCCCACGAGCTCTCGCCCTTTCTTGAACAGCACCACGAAAAAATCCCGCTCGGACTCGTCGTCAAGAACAACCTTTTCGTTGTAAAAGCTCTCGTTGAGATGGCAGCTTGAATTGCCCACGACAATGCCCGGATACCAGTCGGCTAGCGAGCGCACCACATCCGCAATGTCCGCGCGTGCGAGTCGTTCGTAACGATAGCCCTCTGGAAGCGGTACTTTGGTTGAGAGGCTGTCTACGTTGGTCCATGGCATGTCGTATTCCTCCGATTCAGCTTGATGCCGGGATCATTGCCCAAGGTTGGCTTTGAGCTTCCCCTTTTCCTTGCGGCGGGCTTCCCAAGTATCCCGGTTACGTTGTGTGTGAGATGAGGACGATACGGGCAAGGACGCTGCGGCTCTGTGACCTATTGCATGGGCTGACCGTGAAAAATTACCGGATGCCGTAACTTGGGGGTGGCCCGTTTATGTACAAGCCGGACAATGCCGGCTGGTATGCTTGCACGATCATGAATCGGCAATGGGATGCGCGCTCTCCCCATTTTCTGGGCCTTAGCTCATGACCCCCACGGCACTCGCCACGCTCGGCCAAATCGTCGCTCGCGTGCTTGAGATGTATGGACTCGATGCTCGGGCGATGTTCAAGCAGCACGGCATTGACCCGGCACTTCTCAGCGACCCGAATGCGCGGATTCCGTCCCGCACCTGGGGTTCACTGGTACGTGATGCGGCCTCGCAGATTCCGGACCCGGCGTTCGGACTGCGTGCCGCCCGGTGTTGGCATCCCTCGAATCTTGGTGCGCTGGGCTATGCCTGGCTTACCAGTTCGACGCTGCGCACCGGGCTCGGACGTGTCGCGCGCTATTGGCGTCTGCTAGGAGAAGCGTCCTCGACGCGATTGGAGGAATCTTCCGCCGGATTCAAGATCACGCTGTCCGGGCAGGCGCGAGATCCCGTATCGAGCGCCGTCAGGGCGGATTTCGTCATGTCGCTGCTGGTGGACATGTGCAGGATGAACGCGGGCTCGTCGCTGCGGCCTGTGGCGGTCCGACTGCGGCGTGTGCGACCGAAGGACAACGCGGTGTATCGGCGCCATTTTGGATGCGTCGTTCACTTCGCCGCGGACGAAGACAGCTTCACGCTCTCCCGGAGGGACGTCGATCGTCCCCTGCCGACATCGAACCGCCAGCTCGCGGCAACCCTGGACCGGATCCTGTTCGAGCAGTTGGCGCACCTCGACAAGAACGACGTGGTGGCTCGTTGCCAGGCACACCTACGTGATCAACTGAGCTCAGGCGAGGTATCGGAAGACGGAATGGCGCAGCAACTCCACATGAGCCGTCGCACGCTCCAGCGCAAGCTCGCCGAAGCGGACCTTACCTACCAGAAGCTGGTCGACGACACACGGCGGGATCTCGCGATGCGTCATCTCGAGGACCCGAGGCACTCCATCACCGACGTCACTTTTTTGTTGGGTTTCTCACAGCAAAGCGCCTTCACACGCGCCTTCAAACGCTGGACGGGCATGTCACCCAGCGAGTTCCGCGCGCAGCGTTCCGTGTCCGCCTGACGGCGCGCTTTTGGCCGGGCTGACGTCGGGGGACGTGCCCGTATCCTCCTGTCGCATTCGGACAAGCGGTTGACGCCTCTGGTCAAGCGCTCTGCATTGCATCCACGGACACTGCACTTCCGCGCCGGCCTTCCCGATCGGTGCGCATCGAGCGTGCCCGCCCGTGAGGCAAACAGGAGCTAGGACCATGGAATACCGAGTATTCAGCATGTCGAGTGGCGAAGACGACGATAGCACCGAGGCACACGTTTTCGCACGCGCGTACCGCTGGGCGTGGCGCTCCGTGCACGGTCGCGAGCCGGCGGGACGACACCAAGTCGATGCGTTGGAACTCGTTATGGACTTCGGCGAACCGGCTCCGGCGCGAGCCGGCACTTTGTACGCAGGTCCGGCGCCCACCGCGTCGCGCGTCGAACCCGCGTCCACCGCTTTGGATGTCCCCCCTGAAGGCCAACATGAAAACTAACCTCTGGGCACAGGTGCGACGACTGTTTAACAAACGCATGCCATCGCACGGACTCGAGCAGGTACTTGCTGGCTGGCGCGCGGAGGAGCCACGGGCAATCTCGAGGTCCGCAGAAAAGCGCGAAATGCTGCACCCACTGAAAGGATGGGTGATGGATAGCCCCGAACGGGCTCCGAATGAGGAGAATCTCCGGGGGATGGCCCGGCATCCAGCGCACGGCCGGACCAGGGTAAGGTGATCAGGCATGCAGCAGCGCTCATCGCCACCGGCACCGCGGGCTTCCTCATCAGTGGTGCAACGGGCGCTTGCGCCGTAGTGGTGGCCTGGACGATCGTGCTGACCGCACGTTGGTGGCTCCGGGTGCGCAAAGCGCAATCCCTTCCGGTACCCACCGAGCAGCCAGTCCCCTCTGTCTATGCAGACATCGAGGAGGTCATCGACCGCCTCGACGACCTCGCGCGGGAACGCGACTGGGACCTTGGCAAGCGCTTCGAAATCGCCCGCATGGCGTGCGAGAACCGGACGTTGACATTCGATCAGCTCGAGCGCCGCTACGAGCTGGGCTTCAGATCCGCGCCTGACAAGAGCCGACAGGACGACTCGGAACAGCCGTAACAGCCAGTCGGTGTGACTGGCGTCTGGCGGTTGATTGGACTTATACGGTTCATGTGCGGGAAACACACGGGAACACAATTGAAATCGGGTCAGTCTCGATTTTCTTTGCCGGTCCGAAATAAGGCAGGTTTTTTTTATGTGCGGACGCTACGTAAGCTCGACCCAGGCCGAGATGGAGCGCTACTGGGAACTAACCGACGTCGAGATAAGAAGTCCGCTGTCTCAGCGCTTCAATGTCTCGCCGACGATGACCGTACCGGTGATCTACCGTACGACAGAAGGCCTGTACCTGGTACCCGCCAGATGGGGAATGGTTCCCTTCTGGTGGAAAGGGGCGAAGCTACCGAAACACACGTTCAACGCACGATCTGAAGAGGTTGCGACGAACCCAATGTGGCGTGTCGCGGGCAGCAACTCGCGTTGCCTGGTCCCCGCACTGGGCTGGTATGGATGGAAAGAAGTTGAACGAATTCATCCTCCGACGGGCGAAGTAAGGAGGCAGCCCTACCTTATCCAGAGGACGGACCGGGAGCCAATCGCCTTTGCCGGTCTGATGTCGCGCGGAAACCAGGACGGCGACACGCTGGAATTTACCTGCACGATCCTGACGCGCGATGCGGCGGGCGACGCCTCTGCGATTCACGAACGCATGCCTATCGCGCTGCCAAAGGATGCGGAAGCCGCCTGGCTGGATCCGGGGATGACCGACGCTGCCGGTGTGGTTGGCTTTGCGCGTGATAACGCCATAACGGACTTCACCGTGCACCCGGTCAACCCTCGCGTCAGCCATTCAAACAACGAAGGCGAAGAGTTAATCGAGCGGTTCGCGAATCCGGCTTGATCTGAAGTACTCTGGCCGACCCCAGGCTTCGCCTCACCTGCAGTCGAGTTCAGCCCCGCTTTTAGTGCTATCTTTGGCGTGATCCTCGCGGGCCCATGCGTGGGTACAATTGCCAAGACGGATACCCCGATCATGAATCAGAAGCTGGTTGCCATCACTGTCATCGCCGTTGCGATTTTCGCATCGACTCCGCCGGCAACTGCGGCCGAGGTGGCAGGAGCCTTCGGCAAGGACAGCACACAGTTGGCGATCACGGCCGGCAGCGGCCATGCATTCGATGAATCCTACCTTGTCCTCGGGTTGGGCGTGAACTACTACGTGATCGATGGACTCAGCGTCGGCCTGTCTTTCGAATCGTGGTCCGGGGCGGATCCCAGCATGTATAAGATCACGCCTTCGGTGCAGTATGTTTTTTACCAGGTGCCGCGGCTGAAGCCTTATGTCGGCGGATTTTATCGCCGCACGAATATAGACGGTCTACCGGACATCGACTCCCTGGGCGCGCGTGCGGGCGTCTATTTGACCGCCGGCCGCAATGCGTACATCGGTATCGGCGCGGTTTATGAGTCCTATATCGATTGCAACAAAAGTGTTTACCACTCGTGCAGCGATACCTATCCAGAGGTGAGTTTCACGATCGCGTTTTAGCCTGCTGGAATGGCTTGGGGCCCGGACTTAAGAGTAGGCCGTTCAACTCTCCTTCCCCTTCAAGGGGAAGGTTGGCGCTTAACTCTCCTTCCCCTTCAACGGGAAGGTTGGGATGGGGATGGGGAGACTTGTACGTTGAATAGACAATTCACCATGCAGAATCCGCCGCTGATTTCCAACTAGATAGAGACGCAACAATGCCTTCGGCCATCAAGATCAACGCTGACGCGCAACTCGTGGAGCTGGAAGACGGCTCAATCCATGTATTGTACGAAGGCGTCAGATACGCCAGAGAGCAGTTCGTCCCGTTCCATATTTTCGGCGTGAATAGCAGTGCGGCCAGACATACCACCGCGGCGCAATTTGTCACCGGCTCCATGCTCGCCAAATACGGCGAAGACCACGGGAAATGGCCCGCGATGGCGCTCAAGTTTCTTTTTTCGAGAGACACGCGCTGAATCGTAGACATTGCCCGATCCCACGCCTTCCCGAAATCAACGAAGAACTTTCCCATGCCAGACAAAAATCAATCGACACTATTCATTTCAGTGGCCACCGTCCTGGCATTGTGCAGCACCAACGCACGCGCGGAGGCGGACCCGCCGCCGGCCAACGATCTTCCCAACCCATACCAGACCATCGCGCCTTGGGGCGATCTTCCGCGAGGGCAGACATGGGGGGCGCTGAGCGCGGTCGCGATCGACAATGATGGAGAGTCCGTCTGGGTGGCCAATCGGTGCGGCGCGAATCCCGACATTCCTCCCGGAGAATCCCCATTCGCGTACGACAGCTGCGCCGGGTCCGCCGTAGCGCCGGTGATGAAGTTCGATGCGTCGGGAAAACTTCAGAAGAGCTTCGGCACCGGCATGTTCGTTTTTCCGCACAAGATCTACGTGGATGCGCAGAACAACATCTGGGTCGTCGACGCCCGGAGCTTCAACGCCAGGGAGCGCAAGAAGTATCCGGATGAAAAGCCGAAAGGCCATGTGGTGGTCAAGTTCAGTCCGGAGGGCAAAGTGCTGATGACCATCGGCACGCCTGGTGTCGCGGGCAATCCGCCACAGGCCCTGACTGAACCGTGCAGCGTCGTGATTGCCCCCAACGGCAATATCTTCATCGCCGAAGGTCATGCGGGGCAGTATCCCGGGCAGGGCCCGGATAGTGTCGGGCGCATCTCGAAATTCACCAGGGACGGCAAGTTCGTCAAATCTTTTGGGCGGTGGGGATCGGCGCCGGGCGAATTCAAGACGCCTCACGACATCGCCCTGGATTCGCAGGGCCGGCTGTTGGTCGCCGATCGCGGAAACATGCGCATCCAGATTCTCGATCAGGAGGGTACGTTCATTGCCGATTGGAAACAGTTCAGCCGTCCAAGCGGCCTTTACATACGAGACGACATGATCTATGTCGCCGACTCCGAATCGAACGGACTTCCCTTCGCGGCCCACCCGGGCTGGAAGAGAGGAATTCGCATCGGCAGACTTCACGACGGCAGTGTCCTGTACCGTATCCCGGATCCGCTCGAGATGGAGGGGACCAGCGCGGCGGAAGGTTTGGCGGTGGATGCAAAGGGCAACGTCTACGGCGCAGAAGTCGGACCCAGGCAATTGGTAAAGCATGTCAAATAGCAACAATCCAGGAATTTCGCTTTGGGCGGAGAACAGATCGTTGCTGGAAAGCAAGGGGAGCCTATGCAGAAAATTGAAGGGATCTTCGATAATCAGGAGACCATGCAGCGCGAGTCCTGGGTAGCTGGCGAGCTGAGGGCTCATTGGCCGGCGATTGCTTGCGAAGACATGGCACAAACTCTGGTGCCGTGGGAGCGCCGCGTGCTTGAGAAACCGTGGGGCTTCTATCCGAATCCGCCTCTTGCTCCGAAGTAACTCCAATAAGAGAGCGGATGAGTTCCTTCTTGAGCAAACTTCCACTGCGGGAGGAAAGACGGGTCAGCCTCGAGTCGTATTCGCGAGTGATTTCGAGGCGTTTAGAAAGGGCTCACGGCGATGCGCGTGAAAGTTCGCGCAACGCCTGCGCTGCTTCCGGCCGCGCAGGTTGGACTTGCTGCAGTTCGACCAGCAACGCACGGGCCGCGGCGATATCGATGCGAGCGAGCGCGGTCGCCATGCGCAACAGCGGGTCGTATGCCGGGCGAAACTCAGGGCTGATCCGCAGCACCGACAGTAGCGGCTCGCGCACCTGCGCCAACATGCGCCGTACTTCGGACGTGGGTTGCACGCCGCGGCCTTCCTCTATGAAGCGATTCCTGGCTGCCCAGTATGCGGCCAGCCGCGATGCCCATGCGGAATCGCTGCGTGCCAGCAGTTCGTCCGGTCTGATCACGACTTCGCGCAGCAACGCAGTCAGTCGATCGCGCGGCAGAGTGTCGGAAACATAAGTGATCCGCGGCGCGCGATAGGCAACCACCGGATGGTCGTCGGTGTTCAGCGGCGCGCTGCCGGCAAAACGCGCGAGGCTGCGCGGGCCGGCGATGAAGCCGCCCAGCAGCGATAGATCGTCGTCAATGCCGAAGTCGGCGAGGCTGCGCCGCATCGCAATTGCGGCCAGCCGTTCACGAATCTGTCCCACATCGAAGGCGTCCTCGTCCGCGCGCGCGACTAGTCCCAGAACGGGCGTGTCCAGGCTGTTGGTGGCCAGTACCGCCCAGCCGCGCGGATAAACTATGACGAAGGCCTGCACGATACTTCGCAATGTGTCGAGATCGAGTTGATGCAGGGGCAGCCATTGGCAGAGCAGGCCGCCTGCAGCGAGACGGGTCTGCACGGCCTTGAAATGCTCCACGGTGTAGAGCGAGCCGGATCCGCTGCGCGCCGGGTGGAAGTTGTCGGACACGATTACGTCGTACCGATCGCGGGTCGCGCGCACGAAGCGTCTTGCGTCTGCGTTTATCACATGCAGGCGCGGGTTGCGCGCATCGCCCCAGAGCATCCGTCTGAAATAGGCAGATGCGTCGATGACCTCCGGCAGCAGTTCCACCGCGTCCACCTGCAGCCGCGGGTCTTCGGCCGCCGCTGATGCGGTGACGCCGGTGCCGAGTCCGAGGAAGAGTGCACGCCTGGGCGAGGGATGAAGCAGAATCGGCAGCAGCCCCTGTCGGGCGTCCGCGAAAAGCGTCGCGCTGCTGCCTTCCTGCTGCCGGTTGTCGATGTGCAAGGTCGCCCTGCCGCTGGCGTCCTCCACCACGCTGACCGCCGTCATCACGCCTTCTCGATAGCTGACGAGCCGCCCGCCTTCGGGCACGTCGACGATCGCGAGTGTTGGAGCCCATATTGCCAGCGCAAGAGTCGCGGCCAAGGTTGCCCATTGGGCCGGCCCCACCCAGGCGCGCCGCGACGACAAGGCAAGGTAACCGGCAGCGACGAGCAACACTGCGAACTTCGCGCCGAGTCCGGGCACCAGCAATACCCCGAAGATCAGGGGCGCGAAGGCAGCGCCCAGCGTATTGACACCGAGCGCGCGCCCGAAGCTGACGCCGGCTGCACGCGCTCTCGTGCTGAGGTGGCTGAATAGTGCGCCCATGACAATGGTGGGCAGCAGGAATGCCGCGGTTGCAAGCACAGCTTCGGCCGTCAGCGCTGCCACCATGTTGATCCCCAGCGCGTGCAGCACCCACGCCTTGAGGGCTTTGGCGCCAGCCAGGCTCAGCATTCCGAGCAGACAGGTGGCTGCCAGCATTCGCAGCAACCGGTCACGCAACCGCTCGGCGTCGCTCAAGTTTGACAGCCAACGGCCGTATGCCGCGGCGCCGACCGCCGTGCCGACGAGGTAGACAGCTAACAAGATCGCGAAGGTGTACACGGTGTTCTCTGCGACCTGGCTGAGCACCCTGACGACGAGCACTTCATAACCGATCCCGAGCAGGCCGGTTGCAGCGAGCAGCATCAGAATTCCAGACGCATCGGAACGCTCAGACGCTGGCGCGTCATTCACAGATCCCGCAAACAGTTTCGAAGCCAACGCAGCGCACAGAATGTTGAGGACCGCGCACGCAGCCGCAGTGAACGTCAGGCCGAACTCCGGGACCAGCACGAACGCGGCCGCGAGTACGCCCAGGACGGCACCGAAGGTATTGCCCGCGTACAGTGCGGCGATCGACAAACCTTGCCGCCGAATTTTTGCCAGGACCCTCTCCATGGCCGGCAGCGTTGCGCCCATTGCCGCCGTCGCCGGTAACAATAAAAAGAAAGTCCCGCAGAAAGCGACGGACCAATGCCACCAGGGAGAAGGTTGCACACCGATAAAAGCGAGGAGCCAACTCGTAACAGGCGCCATCAGGAAAACGAGCGCCACACTCCACAATCCGATTGCCGCCTCGCATCCAGCGTACCAGTAGGCGGGTCTCGCGCTGCGATCGATGCGCGGGCTCAGAACCAACGCACCCAGGGCGAGTCCGCCGAAGAAAGCCGCCACGACAGCGAGCACGGCTGCCGATTCGTGGCCCAGCCATAGCGCGCCCTGCTGCGTCCAGACGATCTGATAGCCGAGGGCCGCGAAACCCGACGCCACCATCAACGCGAGCGCGAGGAGTGGGCGGCTGTCGGGCTGCGACGCGGTGTTCACAACGGCAGCGGACGCCGGAATGGTGGCCTGTTGCAAAAGAGGCTATCCGCTGAAGGAGATCTTGTAGCCCCAGGAATCGAGACTGGTCGGAATCGCATTGAAGGACATGGTGATGCGCCGCTCACCGGGGTTAGGCGGCACCGCGTGCAGCAAGTAACTTGGGAACAGCACGATGTCACCTGGCTCGGGTGGCATGCTGATCCACTTGTCGGCGTTATACGGTCCCGTGATTACTGCTGCGTGATCGTTCTTGAAGGAAAAGTCGGTTCCGCCCGGTGTCTTCATGAAGACCGTTCGCGCTTCCGGATGCGTTCGCGTGAGGTAGACGATGCCGGAGATGAAGCTGTTGGCATGGTTGTGCATCGCCTGACGGCCACCTGTGTCCGACACGTTCACCCACATCTCTTTCAACGACCAGCCCAAACGCTCGCCGAACAACACCGCGCCGAAGTCCGCCAGGAGCGGCGTGATGCTCGTCGCCGCCTCGACGAGCAGCGGACTGTCGCCGGGACGCAGCACGGCCGTGTGCGAAAGATTCGCGGAGGAGTTGTTCGCCTGCTGCGCGGTGGCGCTGAAGTGCCCGACCAGGCCCGCGACCAAGTCGCTGCGCAGCGCGCCGGGCACGCGCATGAGAGGCGTGGGGAAAAGGCCGATGACTTCTTGCATGCGACGATGTCTCGACAGCCGTTTTCAGCGAGGCCTGCGTGTCGTGGGCAAACCCGCATTCTACGAAAGCGAATGCGACAAATTTGTGACAGCGCGGTCCGAGGTCGACACGCACACCTGTCCCGATAGAAATTTTTTTACATGATCCCGTAACGACGAATCAATCGATCGTTCATCGAGCCGTCATTTCGGCTCGCTACGATTCCGGTCGCATAAAAACTCCGCGGTTTCTGCAGACCGCGTCGGCGTTCGTCCTTTAAATCCAGTCTAGAAGAGGGAGATTTTTCATGAGTCTTGGATTCAGCAAGAGCCAGATCGCCCTGGCCGTAGCCACGGCGCTTGGCGCCACTGCGATGGGCATTTCGTCCGGCACCGCCAGCGCAGGAAAGTCGGGCAAGACCGAGGGGACTTATGTCTCGGGCGACTTCCACAACCATACGACCTGCTCCGACGGCTCGATCTCGATGCAGAAACTGGTCAAAAAGGCGACCGACAAGGACGACACCCCCTGGGGACTGGACTGGTTTGTTCAGGCGGGTCACGGCGGCAACGGCAACCGCAACTGTACGCTGGTCGAGGACGCGACCCTGGCCACGCCGGCCTACCCGGTGGTCTTTTCGACCACGGGCGAACTGCAAGGGCCCACTACCACGTGGCAGAACACCAACCCGCCTGTCCAGCCCAAGGGCGCGGTCAACGGCACGGCACCCAACCAGAACATGTGGCGCTGGCAGTCGCTTCAGGAGTTTCAGTACCCGCTACTGGAGTACCTGTCGGCCTTCCTGAACGAGCCACTGTTCATAGGCGTCGAGTCGGTCGTCGCCGGACACGAGCACTCCTCGATGTCGGTCATCACCGGCCAGATGCCCAAGGCCATCGATTTTGAGCGGCTGCCGCGCGCGCCCGGCTACACGCCGATCGGTAACGCCTCCGCGCTCGCGCAGTGGGAGTATTGCTTCGACCGCGCCGACGCCGACACCAGCCGTGGCAACACAACGACGACCAGTGGCGTGGGTAACAACTGGGACTGTTCCAACCCCGCCAGTGGCGCCTCGACCGATCCGGCCCTCGGCTGGAGCGATGCTGCCAGGAAACTCATTCAGCCCGGCGGCACCGGCAGCGGCACGAAGGGCCACCTGAAGACGGTCGAAGCGGTGAAGTGGATGGCGGAGTTCCACCCGAAGGCGAGTTACTATGTTCCCGCCCACCTGGAGCGCGCCGGCCCGTTCAACCCGAACGGCAATAACGGCTACAACATCGAGAGCCTGCGCGACTTCAACAATGCGGCACCAAACACGGCTTTCGGCATGGAGACGCAACCGGGGCACGGTGCTTCGGATGCGCGTGGCGAATACACGATCCGCCGCAACAACATCGGCGGTGTCAACATCGACTCCGTCGGCGGTACCACCTACGGCGGCACGGGGGTCTATGGCGCGCAAATCGGCGGCGTATGGGATGCGTTGCTTGGCGAGGGCCGCAATTTTTGGTTCTTCGCCAGCTCCGACTGGCATAACCGCGGCATCTTCGGCCCCGACGACCGGCGCTCGACCCAGGACTTCTATCCCGGCGAGTACCAGCGTACCTACGCGATGGTTCGCCCCGTCGGTCCGCGTCGCCGTCGTCATCACTTCGAGCGCATGGAACTTCGCCCGCAGGCGATCGTTGACGGGCTGCGCTCCGGCAACGCTTTTTCCACCTCCGGCCAGCTCATCGACCGGCTGGCCTTCGTGGCCTGTGTCGGACATGGCGACGAGGCGGAATCCGCAGCCGTGGACGCGGCGCGTGACAACAAGGACGTCGACAGCGACGATTGCGCCACGATGGGCGATAAACTCGTGGTGCGTCCGGGTGCAGACGTTACCGTTGCGATCGTCGTGCGCGACCCCTCCGGTACGAACTATTCGCCCTATACGTTCAACAACCCGTCGCTGGCTCAGGTCGGCATCCAGCAACCGCTGAACAAGCCGGTGCTCGATCACGTCGACGTCATTCGTGGCATGGTCACAGGCTATAAGGTGCCGGGTGCTGCGGATTACTCGGGGCAATGGCCAAGCGATTGGATCACCCATCCCGACCTGGCCAACGTGCCGGCGGGGGCCAAGAACACGACGGCGGCGATCATCAAGACCTTCAATGACCGCACCTGGGAGACTGGCAGGCACGATCGTGACTACAAGGTGATGACCTTCCGCATCCCGAAGGTGAAATCATCTCAGTACATCCGGCTGCGCGGCACGAACCTGCCGCCGAGCCTGCCCTTCGAGACCGACGGCGATGGCAACCCGTTGGCCGATCTGGCGACGAACGCCGCAGCCGTGAACCCGACAACTTCGGGAGGCACCGATGGCATGCCCGCGAATGCCAACCTGCGGATACCTTGCACGGTGACCGGCACGAATGTGCCTGCCAACGGAGTCACGTACACGGGTACGGGCATCGACGGTTGTCCGAATCACCTGCCGGTCAAGGATGGCAGGAAGTACGTCGCCTACGACGTTGCGGCCTGGTCGGACTTGTGGTTCTACAGCAATCCGATCTACATCGAGGTCTACGGTTCGGTCCAGGTCGCCGGCGTCAAATAAGCCATAGTCCCAACGGGGCGCCGCGCGGTAACGCGCGGCGCCGTTGTTTTGCCCAGGGGTGAATGAACCATGTCCACAGTTCTTCCCAAGTCCCATGTCGAGAGACTCGGATACTCTCTGCGGCGCGTCAATCTGCCGAGCTGGTTGCGTGAGCCGCTGTTGCATTTCCTCGTGCTCGGTGCTTTGCTCTTTGCCATCGACTACTTCATCGTCGGCCGTGACGACGACCCGCGCACTATTCTGATCGATGCCAACGTGGACAGCCAGGCCAGGCAGGTGTTCAAGGACGCGCGTGGCCACGATCCCAACGACGAGGAGCTTTACGCCCTGAGACGGGTTTGGCTCGACAACGAAGTGCTGTATCGCGAAGGCCTTGCATTGCAGGTCGACAAGGGCGATTCCGCGATCCGCGAACGCGTGATCTTCAAGGCGTTGAGTGTCGTCGATGCGGGACTCAAGCTGCCGCACGTGGATGACATAGTGCTGCGCGAGTGGTTCGAGCGCAACCGCGCCAAATACGACGAGCCGGCGCGCTACGATTTTGAGGAAGCAGTACTCAGCGGCGAGACCTCGGACGCCGCCTTGCGCGATTTCGCGGCGTCCCTGAACGCCGGCGCGCCGGGTGAGGCCAAAGCCGGTCTGCGCGTATTCAAGGGCCGGCCACACTCCAATCTCGTGCAGAGCTACGGCACCGAGTTCGCACAAGCGCTGGAAACTTCGCCCGCGGGAGAATGGCGAGTCCTGCCAAGTCGCGAAGGCTCGCGCGTGATCCGGCTGCAATCGATCACGAGTCCCAGGCCGGCGGTCTTCGAGAATCTGGGCGGCGTGGTGCTGCAAGACTGGGCCGATGCCACCATGGCCGAACAGCGGACTGCCGCCGTGCGTGTTCTGGCGAAGAAGTACAAGGTCAAGGTCGAGGCCGCGACCAAATGAAGCGCGTCTTGCACATGGTGATGCTTGCGACGCTGGCGTTGATGGCCAGTGCGGTCGCGGCCCACGAGATGACCATGGCCGAGATGGAGCTGCGGGAGAGCTCGCGCGGCGAATTCCTGTGGCAGTGGACGGTGAGCGGGAACAAGCCGGCCAGCGAGGAGCTAACGCCTGTTTGGCCGGAAGACTGTCGCGCAGACGCGAGCGTTTTGCGCTGTGGCGAGGCCGGGTTACGCGGCAGGCTCGCGATCGAAGGCGTGGGCAAACGCTATTCGGCCGCCATGGTGAAGGTCTTCTGGCTCGACGGGCAGAGCCGGGTCTATACCATCACCGCGGGACAGCCCACGGTGCAACTCTACGGATCGGCCGAAGACCAGCGCGGCATGGGCGAGATCGCCCGGGCCTACACGGTGCTGGGCATCGGACACATCCTCAGCGGCTTCGACCACCTCTTGTTTGTGTTTGCACTACTGGTCCTGGTCGGCTTCAACCGCAAGCTCGTTCTCGCGCTCACCGCGTTCACTCTGGCGCACAGCCTGACGCTGGCCCTTGCCGCACTGGGCTGGCTGACGTTGCGCCGTCCACCGGTCGAAGCGGCGATCGCGCTGTCGATCGTGCTCGTCGCCGGCGAAGCGCTGCATCAAAGACCGACCCTGTCGCGTCGCTGGCCAGCACTGGTGGCGTTTCTCTTTGGATTGGTTCACGGCCTCGGCTTTGCCGGCGCCTTGAAGGAGATCGGCCTGCCGCAACACCACCTGTCGGTGGCCCTGCTGACGTTCAATGTGGGCGTCGAACTAGGTCAGCTTCTCGTGGTTGCCGTTGCCTACCCGGTCTACCGGGCCTTTGCCGGCAGTCCGAAATTCGCCGTTGCCCGCGCGCCCGCGCTATACGCCATCGGCGGCGTTGCCGCTTACTGGTCGATCGGCCGCATCGTCAGTATCGTTGCCTGACTGCGCCGGCGTGCATGCTTGACCGTGGTGCGCAGGTGACTCGATGCGCCCTCGGCGACGGCATTTAGTCCGCGACCGCGGTATCCTTGTCAGCAGGACATGGAGCCATGGTTCGTTGGGGCCTGACACGAGGGCGCGGAGGAAGCGATGAGCAAACTGTTGGTCGGTATGTGTTTGTACCTTGTATCGCTTTCGGTTTGGGCCGACGAGATGGCGGCGCCTGCCGATGTCAACGATGCCACGGGAAGACCGGTTGTCTCTTCCCACGGGATGATGGCGGAATTGCAGGGCTTTATGCGCCAGCAGGGCGTCGAGGTGAACCGACTGAGGGCCGATGCAATGGTCAGGGTAATGGTTGACTGGTATCGGTTTACGTCGGCAAGCAAAACCGAAGGAGCGGCGGCGACCGGAGATGCGCTGGTGTATCGCTATGGCGGCTGGTCGGAGGGTTGCGCGACGGCATTCAAGCTGAGCTTGCTCAGGAGGGTGACAGTTCACCACGCGAACGAAGCCGACACCGAACGATTTGCGGGCATCACACTGATGTTTGAACCCAGCGGGCAGGCGGAGCTGATGCCATTTACCGCGGTTTCATCCGACGCCAAATCCATCGAAGCTTTTCTGCAGACCATCGAAAGCTCGCCGGCGTTCAGGGAACTTGCCGACGCGACGCCTATGGGGGTGCTGGTCGAAGGCGGCGGGCTGCGGTAACTGCTGCCGGCTGCGCCAGGGCGCAGATAGCCTAGGCAACCTTTCGCGCGGCGATTGCTTTTACTTCGGCGGCCGTCAGGGGCTGACCGCCGATGGCCCAGTCGCCACTCTTCACTTCCTCGACAATGCACCAGGTGACGGAGCGCAGGGCTTCGCCTTCGATCTGTATCAGAGCTTCTGTCAGGGATTTTGCGATCTGCTTTTTCTGTGGTTCGGAAAAAACACCTTCGATGAGTTTCACATTGATGAGTGGCATGGCTTGCTCCTTTGCTGAGGGTGATTGAGTTGGGCGTGCTGCCGGGTGCGTTGCCGACGCACGGCCTCGCGCTCGATGCTTTTGAAGACATCCAGCTGGATGCGACTTCCTCCCGCGCCGTCGAGCAGTGGCTGCAGGCCCGCGAGCAGGGCGGCGGCCTCGGCATAGCGCCCTTCGGCAAAGGCGCCAAGGGCGTGCAAACCCGGCAGGGTGATGGTTCGTGCGCGCAAGGCTGCGTAGTCGCTGCCGTGCGCGCGCTGCTCGATTGCCCGTTCCAGGCGTTGTGCCCGCGCCTGCTGACCGGCGGACCAGTGCGCGATAGCAGCGTGAAGGTCGACATAAGGCCAGAATCCCGGAGTCAATGCCTGTTCGAAGTCTTCTGAAATTCTGTCCCAGCGTCCTGCGTCCTCGACTCCCTCGGTTGCGAGACGCCATAGCAGAGCGGTGGCGTCGCACGCATCGAGTGGCGATTGCCCACAGACCGGAAGCAGCCATGCGTCGAGAATGCCCAGGGCTGATTCAACGTTTCCTTCCTCGGCGTCGAACATGGCGAGATGCCAGGCATTGTGCGTGCGCATGCGGCTCTCGCCAGCCCACTGCGCGAGCTGATCGCGCATCCACTGCGCACCTTCCCGATGACGCCCGGACTCCGCCATTGCGTGCGCCACGGCGTGCACACCCATCGGGCAGGCAGGGTCGTTCGCCAAAGCTTTGCGCCCGAGCAACTCGGCGTACGCTGCATCACCGCTTTCGGCGTGCGCGAAGGAGGCCATGGCAATAACAAAATCGAAACCACGCTGATCACGGCTCCACGCCGGCTCCACCGCTTCGATGACGTCGAAAAGCCTGTCATGCCAGCCGAGGAAGAAGTAGCACGACTGCGCAAGCCGCAGCGCCAGCAAGTCACGGGGCCACTTGTTCAGGATGGAGGCATAGCGTTCCGCGGCGAGAATCGGATTTCCCGTCAGCCATGCCTCGGCCGCGGCCAGGTGGGCGCGCGTTTCCGGCGGTACAGCCCTTCCTTCGGCGCTCCGGATCGCGTGGGCGATGGCAGGGAACGTGTCCGGGTTCTTTGCCAGCACGCCGGCTGCGGCACGAATGGTTTGCGCCTGATTGAATTCAGGATGTCCGGGAACGATATCTACAAGCTCGACGACGGGATCGCCGACTGCGCGCAGGAGGTGGTCGAGGGCCAGAGAGGTCGTTTGCATGATGATGAATTCTGCAGGCAAGCCGGGGTCGCCGGCTTGATGCAGACGCCGGCGTTCTTTGCCGATACTCCGGTTGTGCTGCGCTTACAGATGCATTGCCTTTTCGCCGGCCGGCGGCTAACCCGGATATTTCGCCGGGCCACCCGTGTTTGCTCGCCCGGTCCTCCGCAACAACGAGCCAAGTACAATTTCGCTTGTCTTGGCGAGTTTCGAGCGAAGCGGCCTAATTCCGCGTCCCAATGAAATATCCGGGTTCGAAAGGTCCTATGGCACCATGGAAAGAGGGGATTGGCTGCATGAGCAACACCGGCGACATCGAAAAGGTGCGAGGCTGGGTGGACGAAGCCGGGCGTTTGGTCGTGCTCACGGGTGCCGGCATCTCGACCGAATCGGGCATTCCGGACTTCCGCGGGCCGCAGGGCGTGTGGACCAAGAATCCGCTCGCCGAGAAGCTTTCCAACATCCACTACTACATGACCGACCCGGAGGTGCGCAAGGCATCCTGGAAGGCGCGACTGGAACACCCGGCCTGGAGCGCAAAACCCAATGCAGGCCATCTCGCACTTGCGGCGCTGGAGAAGCGCGGCAAGCTGCACGCGCTGATCACACAGAACATCGACGAGCTTCACCAGATGGCGGGCAATTCTCCGGAGAAGGTGCTGGAAGTGCACGGCACCGTGCGCAAAGTGATGTGCATGGCCTGCGGCATGACAGCGCCGATGCAGAAGGCGCTGGACCGCGTGCGCGCCGGCGAGGACGATCCTCCTTGCCGCGACTGCGGCGGGATACTCAAGAGCGCCACCATTTCATTCGGCCAGGCCCTGGTACCCGAAGTAATCGAGCGTGCGATGCGCAGCGCCGGAGAGGCCGACTTGTTTCTGTCGATTGGCACCAGCCTGCAGGTTTACCCCGTTGCGGGGGCAGTGGAGGTGGCGAAAGCAGCGGGAGCTAAAATCGTGATCCTTAATGCAGAAGCGACGCCTTTCGACGAAATGGCCGACGCCGTGTTCCGCGATCCTATCGGCTTGCTGCTGCCGCAATTGGTCCGATCTCGATAACACGACCCCACGCCGGAGTTCAGACTTGTTGATGCAGCGCGTTCAGCCGCAGTATTGCAATTCGATCGGCGGCGTTTTGTCTGGACTGCCTGCGGTTCGTCGTCCGGTCAATATTGTTAGAGGTAGCATTCGTTGATGCAACCTCCTTTTTCGGGAGACTGATTCTTGCGTTCCCCCCACCGCCTGGAACACGATCTGCTTGGAGAACGTGCCGTTCCGGCGCAGGCATACTACGGCGTCCATACCCTCCGGGCGCTCGAAAATTTCCCGATCAGCGGAACGCCGATTTCGATCTACCCGGAGCTCATTAACGCATTGGCATGCGTGAAGGAAGCAGCCGCTCTGGTCAACAATGAGCTGGGGTTGCTCGACGATGCGCGCACCGAGGCCGTGGTCAAGGCCTGCAGGGAGATCCGCGCCGGCGAACTGCTCGATCACTTCGTAGTGGACGTGATTCAGGGCGGTGCCGGCACGTCGACCAATATGAACATCAACGAGGTCGTGGCCAACCGCGCGCTCGAGCATCTCGGCCACGCCCGCGGCGAATATGGCTACTTGCATCCGCTCGAGCACGTAAACCTGAGCCAGAGTACCAACGACGTCTATCCGACAGCAGTGAGGGTCGCATTGCAGTTCACTATCAAGCGGCTGCTGGGCGCAATGGCGGAGCTGCGCGCCGCCTTCGACAGCAAGGCGACCGAATTCTCAGACGCCGTCAAGATGGGCCGCACCCAGTTGCAAGACGCAGTGCCGATGACGCTTGGTCAGGAGTTCAGCACCTACGCCGTGATGCTCGGCGAGGACGAGGAGCGGTTGCGCGAGGCCGCACAACTCATCCGCGAAATCAATCTGGGCGCAACCGCCATCGGCACCGGCATCAACGCGCCTCCCGGCTACACGTCGCTGGCGTGCGCGCGACTCGCCGACATTACCGGCATCCCATTGGCCGTATCGGCCAACCTGGTCGAGGCAACGCAAGACGCAGGCGCCTTCGTGCAGTTATCGGGCGTGCTCAAGCGCATCGCAATCAAGCTATCGAAGGCCTGCAACGATTTGCGGCTGCTCTCGTCCGGACCGCGCGCGGGTTTCGGAGAAATCAACCTGCCGCCGGTGCAGGCCGGCTCAAGCATCATGCCCGGGAAGATCAACCCGGTGATTCCGGAAATGGTCAACCAGGTCGCCTTCGAAGTCATCGGAAACGACGTCACCGTAAGCTTCGCCGCGGAGGCGGGTCAGCTCCAGCTCAATGCCTTCGAGCCCATCATCGCGCACAGTCTTTTCAAGAGCCTCAATCATTTGCGCCAGGCCTGCATCGTATTGGCCCAACGTTGCGTGACCGGAATCACGGCGAACCGGGAACGCATGCGCGACAACGTCGAATACTCTATCGGCATCGTTACCGCGCTGAATCCCTGGATCGGTTACGAGAATGCCACCATGCTCGCGCGGGAAGCTTTGGCAACCGGCAAGCGGGTCTACGAACTTGTGCTGGAGAAAGGCCTGCTCAGTAAAGCCCAACTCGACGCCATCCTCCAACCGGAGACGTTGACGCGAACGCAGGTCATGCCGACACGGGAATAGGGAGACCTGAAAGACCGTAAGGAGTGAGGAGTCAGGGGTTAGGGGAAGGTTCTCCTCACCCTCCCCCTGACGCCTTTCAAATAAATCGTATGTCACTTCCCCTGATTTCAGTGTCTTCTTTGTGCCTCGGCGGGCACGGCAGTTGAGTCTTCCTGCCTTTCCGTATCGACCGGGGTCGTGCCGCCCGCGAAGGCTACGTGTGGATTGCGCATGCGCAGCAGCCACAGACGGAAGGATTCGCGCGCATGCTGCAGGCTGAACATGACGTAGAAAAACTTGAATAGCCAGAAGCGCGAGCGCACGCCGATATCGCGGAATACGTCGCCGGCGAGCAGCGAGGTCACTGCTTCCTGCACGCGAAATGGATTGCCGGGGTTCAGCATCAGGCTGCGCATGCCGGGCGAGTTGAAGCGCCAGATGAACCAGGAGAAGACTTT
>Ga0207708_10000335_pt1 | contig 37085 bp, 29 predicted proteins | sample KBSK5101metaG_FD_184340 | JGI IMG/M metagenome (GOLD analysis project Ga0207708, IMG submission 184340) | Corn, switchgrass and miscanthus rhizosphere microbial communities from Kellogg Biological Station, Michigan, USA - KBS K5-10-1 metaG... | ecosystem: Host-associated > Plants > Roots >... | reverse complement strand
CTGGCCGGCCATATCGGGCATGCCCGTCTTGCCAATAGAATGATCTATTGGCTGCGCCGGTCGAGCCCGATCTGTCTCGCCTAGTCCTCCGCCATAATTCCGCGTCCTGATGAAATATCCGGGCTAGCCCTCCGTCGGTTTGGCCATGTGGCGCGCGGCCGTGAATAGCTCCGGATCGCGAAACATCTCGGTGCACTGTCGGCACTGGAACGCCTCGGCGGCGACGCTCGTTGTTTCCGGTCCCCATATCCGGACCTCGCAAATGGCTGTGTCATATCCGCAGATCGGACACTCGAGAAAACGACGCGCCACGTGATGACTATGTTCGGTAGCGTACAGACAGTCGCCCGACGATTGGAGAGAGTGTGCTTAGGTGTTTAATCGATCATCCTTATCTCCTCCCTTGGATGAACTCGGACCTCGAGTCCGGATTTAAGCATCGACCCGACAGTGTCTTTGACATCCCCTGTCGGGTTTTTTTTGGTGCCGCGTCTCTCGAACGCGAACACGGAGAGCCAGGCTGAAGGTCGAAAGCCGCTGCCCCTTTCTGATGTGCCCCACATTGCCGGAAACGGGTTGCCGTGAAAGCGGTTACTCCGGAAGCCGGCGTACATCACATACCGTTTTGCCGAATCCCCAGCGAGAGCAAGATCAATAGTTCGTAACTGTGCGGACGGTTCCGCGCATGACAACTTACCTGGGGTTTCCACCTATGTGTCCTACCGGACAGACGCGCCCGGCGTGCAAGCGAACACTGGGATCACTCGGCCATTCTCGGGGCCGAGCCCCTTGTCGCCGCTATTGAGCGGAACGATCCGGTTCTGGAGTATTTCATGTCCCTTCTGCCAGAGGACAGCCAATGAGCTAACTCCCGCGGTGCATCGCCAAACGAATTGCAATCAACTACTGCCATTGAAGCAAGAGGTTGGCTAATTTTCAGCCTCCTTCGAAGCTTGCGAAGCGGTCCCGCTTGATGTCCATCTGGAGAGTGCAACCGAAATGAACATGCCTTCCGATCTGCACTTGTTCCGGAAAGCCGGCAAACAAGTGCCGCGGCCCCGCAAGCGTCGCCACAAGAAATTGCGCGGGGCCTATGGAACGGTCAGTCCCTATGTGGGGGCACTCGGCGTCCTTGTGCTGCTTGCGATGCTTCTCGGGACGATCTATTTCACCTGGCTTGAAGTCGGGTGGGTGCCCTTCCTCTCGGGGATTCTTGTTGCCGCGACGCTGGCCCTGGTCAGCCGCGCCTCTCGGGCAGAATGGATCATCGGACGCCGCACGGCACAACTCACATCGCTTCGCGAAAAACTAGCCAAAGAACTCTTGCTGCGTTCGCGGGCGGAAGAACGATTTGCCTCGGTAAAAACCAGCGTCCATTACCTCGATCAGGAAATGCCGGCGATGCTGGCGTACGTCAATGCGGAGCAATGCTTGCAATATCACAATCGCGCGTTCCGCACCTTCAGGGGCCTCAGAAAGGAGAACATCGACGGACGCCAACTGCGTGAGGTGTTGGGGGCCGCAAATCATGCGGAAATCGAAGATAACGCCAAGCAAGCTTTGTCAGGTTCCATGGTTCTGTTCGAAGGCACGCAGCGGGCAATGGGCAATACGGTCTTTCGACTTTCCACGCAATTTCTGCCTCACTTTGGAGACGGGGGAAAGGTGCTTGGCTACTTCTCCGTGGAGACAGACATTACGGCGGCAAAGGATCTGGTTGCGCCAAAGTCCGCTTTGACCGTTCAACACGAGCAAGGCGGCGCGCAAAAGACAAACATCAACGCGAAGACAGAGGAACTCCTCGACTGGAGCGACCCCGCCGCCCGGCTGCGGGCCGCGCTCGACAATGACGAATTCACGTTGTACTGCCAAACCATTGTGCCCACGGCCCTCACCTCGAAGGCGCTGCCTTTCTACGAATTGCTGATCCGATTGAAGGAGGAGGAACAAAATCTTATCTTGCCGGGTTCGTTCCTCCCGCTCGCCGAAGAGCACGGCATGCTTCCCGACATGGATCGATGGGTGGTCCGCTATCTGCTGAAATGGGCAGTCCACACCGCGGGCCTTCCGAAGGCGATCTATAGCGTCAACATATTCGCGGAAACGATCAGCGATCCCGATTTTCCCGGGTTCGTGCGCGGACAGATTCGCTCCAACCCTCTGCAAGGCAATCATCTCTGCTTCGAATTTTCGGAAGCCCATGCGCTGGCGAATGAGCAGGCGACAGCGAATCTCATTGGTGAACTCAAGCCTATTGGCTGCCTCTTCGCCATGAGCGGCATCGGTCCCCATCCGATCGCCCCCGATCTGTCGGTGCGCATGCCCGTGGACTATCTCAAAATATCCGGCGACCTCGTCCTCAATATCCTGCGCGATCCCGTAGATCTCGCGAAGGTCACGGCAATCAACCACGCGGCGCACAGCATGGGTATCGCCACCATTGCGGAATTCGTGGAGAACGAACAGACACTCTCCAAGTTGCGTGACCTGGAAGTGGACCTTGCGCAGGGCTTCGGGATCTCACGTCCTCGCCCGCTCAGCGACCTGGTGCAACCCGCGAAGCGGCGTGGTTCCTGACGAATTGATTGCTGGCCACGTGAATAGTGAAGGACGAGTACGCATTGACTGAGTTTCAGATTGAACTATTGCGTGCGGTCACTCGTGCCGAGGCTATGAAATCCCCACATACCAGCGATTCCCGTGAATTGAGGACGCTGCTGAAGATGGGATAGGTGACGACGCACGGGACCACAGTCGCTCCGGGGAGGAACTCTTCATTTCGCATCCAACCCCCAGCACTTCTATGAAGCACTTCTATGAAATGCCGAATCGAGACTCGCCCTTGAAAAAGATATTCCCGTACTTCCTGCTCCTTATGGTGCCGGGCATGGTAGGTTCGGGTTGTTTCGGCGGCAGTTCCAGCAGCAGCGCACCGAATCCGGTGCCCACATCGCAAGGCCCAACAACACCCACGCTCAGCGCGAGTGCCTCATCGCTGGCGCTCGCCGTCAACGACCCGGCGCTATCCGCCAGTTTGACCGGAAGCCCACGCACGTTCACGGTGACCAACACCGGAGGCGCCGCCGCAACATCCGTCGCGTTTTCGTTATCCCCCGCACTGCCGACCGGGACGACGATCTCGCCGGCAAATTGCGGTGAGCTGGCGCCTGCCGCGAGCTGCACCATCACCGTGACGCCAGGGGCCACTCCGAGTCCAACGCCCGTCTTCCTGGCCGTCGCCGGGACCAACACGAATACACTTAGCTTGTCGATTGAGGTGCTGAGCTATGGCAGCGTCCATCAGGCGGGGTACATATTTGCCATCGACGACACCACGCCGAGTACCGGAAACATCGGTGGAAAGGTCGCGGCGCTCACCGACCAAGCACCTGATTATCCGAACGGAATAATATGGAGCTCCAACGGCAATAGTGCCAGCAGTGGCGATGCCGTTTTTGACAACATTCTCGGGATTAATGAATCGTCGACCACTCCTTCCAGTGCCTGCAACGGCAGTCTGGACGGTGCCTGCGACTCGCAGGTAATCGCGTCTTTCTACTCTCCTCCGAACTCGGCCATCAACAGGTCTTACTATGCAACCGGCCTTTGTTCCGCAAACATAGGAGGTTTTACAGACTGGTATTTGCCCGCCATTTGCGAAATGGGATACGACGTCTATGGGACTGGCAGCGGGTGTGGGACTGCAGCAGTCCCGACAATGCAAAACATGCAAACCAGCTTAGTGGACAACGGCGGCAACGTGGCCGGCTTTGCCGACTATTATTGGAGCTCCACCGAGCATTCGGGTAGTCCTGATACAGTTTCATTTGCGCAATATATGAATCCCGGCAACCCCCAGAATTTCTCGAACAGCAAGGACTTTCGGTTCGGGGTTCGCTGCGTGCGGGCCATCACCAACTAACTCCTGCCACGAACCCGAAGGGCATACGGCGCTGGTATGCAAAATGCGGAACGACCCAGGATCGGCATAAACCTCCTAGTGCTTCGGATACGTCCACCCCAGTACACCCAGTACCGCACCCACCAATTCAATTACGTCCGCAATCCACTTGGCTTGTGTATCGTTCATTGCGCGGTTTGTCGCACTCGTGCAAGTCTTGGCATCCGGCAGGCGGCGTGTCATCGCACGAATCAGGTATTGGCGAACCGTTCGATAGTTCGAACATGGAGACTCTCCTGGTCGCGGTAAACTATGCTGACAATCAATGATTCTTAAAAACCACGAGAGCAGACTTGGGAGGATGAAATCGTGAAAAAAGAAAAGACAGAATCACGCAAGGGCATGGCTGACCGCCTCGCGGCAGCACTCGACCGGGAGGAATTTGTCCTTTATTCGCAAAGCATTGTCCAACTACAACTCGAAGAACCTGCAGGTCCTTTTCAGGAAGTCTTTATCCGTTTCAAGGAAGAGGATGTGAAATTGCTTCCTCCAGGTGATTTTTTCCCAATCCTGAAGGAACACAATCTTTTGCCCGACCTGGACCGCTGGGTAGTGGATAGACTCTCCGTTTGGGTGAGCGCCGCACTTCGGATAAAACCGGATTGGACGGTCCCAGTCAGCAATATCAACTTGTCTGACGCAACCGTGGCAGACCGGGCCTTCGGCGAATATGTCCATCGTTATGTTGATGGCTCCTCACTGTCAGATGGAGCGCTCGGATTTGAAGTCGACTGTGATACCGCAATCCGCCTTGCCAGCCCGCTTGAGAATTTGTTGAAAGAAGTCGTCCCCTTTGGCTGCCGGTTGACGTTGGCGGACTTCGACGGAAGCGATACTGCCTTTTCAGCCGTGGAGAAGTTTGCACCGGAGTTTGTGAAGATCAGCGCAATAGGTCTTGCCTCGCCAACAATATCGGACATCAGCCAACGCTGCCGCAACATGGGCACGCAGACAATAGCTCAATATGTGGAAAGTGCCGAGAGCCTAGATCAGTTGCGCGACATGAAGGTAGATTTCGCTCAAGGCTTGCACCTCTCTCCAGTCCAGCCTCTGTGATACACGGAAAGGAGATGGGTGCCCGACTTCGCTGGATACCGGGCTGCGCATAATGAGCGATGGGTTAAAGGTTTTTATACCCATTACCCGTTCCCCATCGCCCGCTTGTTTGCGCGAAGAGGCGTAACGCCAGAAATACGCCAGCCAACCTCAGAAGCCGAAACCCGGAGACCTGGGTTCTCCCGGGTCTCGTTGGCTTACCTTGTTTCCTTCAGAGGGGACATGAAGTATTTTTGCACGTCTTCGGCTCGCGGGCCGACAACGGCAACTGCTTCTTTCAACTCCTCATCCGTTACCCCGAACCTCCTGGCCCAATAACTACGCTCCCATCGCCCATTCAAGGTCACCCTATGAGGGTCGGGCGAATCTTTCGAGAAATCGTCTCCCATAATGCCTCCCTTGGCCAATTGTTACTGTCGGCTGATGCCGAACTCCTAACTAATTTTCACTCCTATTTCAGCATAACCTCACTTGCGTATTCCAATCTCGCGGCCCATGCGGCCATTCCGAATCTGCCTAAGTTTGAACGCGTAATCAGGGTTCTTGTGGCGGCATCGCCAATCAAATATCCAAGATTGTTGGCGAATTCATCACGGTCTAGTCCATACCCCCACAGGCAGCAATGCCGCCTCCGCTCACCCCAGAGGAATTCGTTGCCGCGAGGTTAACGTTACTTTGCCAGGTGATACTGGGAGGGTTGTCGTGGATCAACCCGTTGCCGCGGTCGATCAGCGGGACGTATGCGCCGCAGAAACTCCGCAAACAGAGTGCGGCACGGAACGCGGATCTGAATGGCTTATCCGCGACGCGCGAAACGTCTTTCATTATTGCCTCCCTTGGCACTGTTCTGATCTCGTCAATTTCCCGGACACGTCTTGTCGCGTGTCTCAACGAGTTGCCCCTCAGATGACAATAAGATATTCCGTTAATTGAAGTTTGGGAAGGGCTTTCTGACACCGCGGCGGGGAAACCTTAAAAACTACGGGGAATCATGCCTACTGGTGGGTTCTCTCTGGCGAGCAAGCATCATTTGTTTGGGGCGAACAAGGGATGCGTTAAGTGCGCTTGTTCGCTGGTAGCCCTAGTTCGCGGCCACGATCGATCGCCTTCGATCCGATCAAGACATGCGACATTCGTGCCCGGAGCGCGCGTTGCACATAGTTGAATTGATTATTTGCCGCCACCAAGAACTTGCCTGACCTTCTCGCCGAGGCTTATCTGGTTAAACGGTTTCAACAGCAGATTGACGCCTGGATCAAGGCGGCCATGGTGGATTATGGCATTGCGGGTATAGCCGGTCGTAAACAGCACTTTCAGGTTCGGAAGGCGTCTGCGGAATTCATCTGCAAGCGCGCGCCCATTGATTCCGCCCGGTAGCCCGATATCCGTGAACAGCAATTGAATATCCGGATTCTCTTCGAGCAAGCGCAACGCCGAAGCTGCATCGCGTGCGGTCAATACTCGATAGCCCAATTCGCTGAGCACTTCTGCCGTGAACTGACGCACGTCATCCTCGTCTTCGACCGCCAAAATGGTTTCGGTGCCGGTTCCAGCAGAAGCGAAACGAGGGTTCGGTTGATGCTCGGCAACGGGCGAACCAGGAATTCGCGGCAAATACAATTTCACCGTGGTGCCTTCGCCTGGTTCGCTGTAAATCTTGGCGTGACCGCCCGACTGCTTCATGAATCCATAGACCTGCGAAAGGCCCAGGCCCGTGCCCTGGCCAACTTCCTTGGTCGTGAAAAAAGGATCGAAAGCCTTGTCCATGACCTCTTTGGTCATGCCCGATCCGGTATCGCTCACGGCGATCATCACGTATTGACCCACCTTCACGTCCGGGTGTGATGAGGCATAGCTCTCGTCCAGAAAAGCATTGGTCACTTCGACCGTGAGCTTCCCACCCCTGTTCATGGCATCGCGCGCATTGAGCGCAAGATTCAGGATCGCCGTCTCAAGCTGATTGGCATCGGCGTTCACCCACCAAATGCCCGCGCTCACGACGGTCTCGATTTCGGTGCTCTCCCCCAGCACTTGCCTAAGGAGGGTAGTCACGTCGACTATGAGGCTATTGGGATTGATCGGCTTGGGGTCAAGCACCTGGCGGCGAGAAAATGCAAGAAGACGCTGCGTCAAACTTGCCGCGCGGTCTGCATTTCGCTTCACCATGTTGATGTATTCGCTGACATCAGGCGCATTGGCGGGCAACCGGCGCTGCACGATCTCTATGGCGTTTCTGATGACGTGAATCAAATTGTTGAAATCGTGCGCGATGCCGCCTGTGAGCTGGCCGAGCGCGTCCATTTTTGCGTATTGCGCCAGTGCCTGTTGCTGCTGGACCCTCTCGCCAATGTCGCGCGTGATCTTTGCGAAGCCCACGAGCTTGCCTGAAACGTCCCGCAAAGGATCGATCAAGACGCTTGCGTAGAATCTGTTGCCGTCCTTGCGCACACGCCACCCCTCCGCCTCGTATTTCCCCTTCTGGACGGCTGTTTCGAGCGCATGCCGGGGAACGCCGGCGTTGCGATCCTCTTCTGTATAGAACCGCGAAAAATGCTGCCCTATGATCTCCTCTGCCGTGTATCCCTTGATGCGCTCGGCGCCCGCGTTCCATTCCATTACATTGCCGTCCACGTCGAGCATGTAGATGGCGTAGTCGGTGACACCTTTTATGAGCAAACCATATCGTTCGTCACTTCGACGCCGCGCCGCCTCTGATCGCAGAATATTCCTGAAGGCGAGCAGGACCATTGCGACACCGACTACAAGAACCGCCAGCGCCAGCACCCCGCCCGCGACAGCAACCTTGCGCCCTTCTTTCTCGTACTCTTCACTACGTCCCAGGCGCTCGGCCAAAAGAACACGCTCGGTATCGATTGCGGCGTCAATCACCTTGCGTGCGGATTCCATCGTGTTCAAACCGATATTCGCCAGCACAGCCTGTTGCGCTGCCTCCGGGCCTTTGCGCTCCCGTATGTCGAGGTTATTCTTCAATTCGGCAAGCTTGCTGTTTACCTGCTCCTGGAGCACTGGTATCCGCTGTTGCTGCTCGGGATTGTCGGCGGTAAGCGTCCGCAGCTTTTCGACGAGGGCTGGGGCATCGTTGCTGCCCTTCCGATAGTCCTGCAGATGCGCTGCATTTCCGGTGATCAGGAAACCGCGCTCTCCGCGTTCTGCGTCCTGCAATGCCCGATCGATATTTTGCGCCGTCGCGATAACCTCGTAGGTGTGGGCCACGAGGGCGGGACCCCGCTGCAACTGCGGCGCAACCTTTACACCTCGGTAAATCTCCAGCCACAAATGCAAGAGGCTGGACGCGACGATCAACGCCATTCCCAGCCATAGGAGCCGCAGCAGGTTACGGATTGTCATAAAGTCAAAGCGCTGCTCGTTTTGATTGTTTTAGGGTCGAATGCCCAAAGACTCTCGCGTGAGACTGAATCGCGCCAGGAAATTTCGTATCGCTCATTCAACGGCCGGGACAATCGTATGGACAAGTCAGGGTTTCCACCGATCTCGCGATAGGCAATCGTTCCAGAACTGCCCGTTCGGAACCCCGGGTTCAAAACCTGTATCTCACTTCCACTCCGTACTCCCGCGTCTCGTTTTGCGGTTCTTGCACGCCGAATCCGAAGCCGACGGGGACAATATCCGAATCCTCGATGCGCCAATATTGAATCCAGGGACCGAAAGCCCATGCACCCTTCTCTATCATGAGGGAAGCGCGATAGCCGTAACCTTTATCCTGCTTGTTGGACGCATCGGAAAGCCCCAGTCCGGTATCGGTGAGCTGCGAATCCTGTCTGCCTTTGATGAAGTAGTCATACTCAATGGTCGGGGAGATCACCCACTGGCTGGCGATTTTGGTTCGCAGGGTCAATCCGACCGGTGCGTAGAGGTAGTTCGAAAAACGCTGATAACCGATCGCGCCCGTGCTGCTTGTCCCTCTCGAATCGTTGTAGAGGTAGCGGTAACCCAGCCCCGCATAAGGCGAAAGGGAAACACTGCTGCCCGACAGAAAATCTTTGCCCACCACCACTCGCGTTTCGAATATTGAATCAGGTACCGAATCTTGTGTGCCCGAGCCCTCGTATTTGAGAGAACCGTATGCGAGGCGCCCGTCAAACTTGAGAAACCAATGTTCGGCACTGACAAATGTATAGGCACCGGTGACTCCCACCCTTGGGCCCCAAAGTTTGACCCCGAGCGTCGGCTCTTCGTATCGATAGTTAGAGAGTTGCCCTCCGATTTCCCAGCCCGCCGGGGTAGCCAATGGGTCGGCGGATTGTGCCGATGCGGATTGAAAAACGACGACGCAAAGTGCCGCAGTGATAATTGATTTCTTCATTTAGGCATCCTTACATAAGGAACGTCAGGTGGGCAGATAAAAAAGCGCTCGGTGACCGGTGCAAGTCAGCTTTTGCGGGTAGCGAACCTCCGCCCGCAAGGATGAACCGGTCGCGAAAGTGAATGTTATTGCGGCATTCGACCGTCTTTTGGACTACTGCGGCATTGTTCTCTAACGCCGCTGCAAGAACCTGGATTCTAGGGTGGCAAGTCCATTCTGCAATACGGACCGGGCAAGCAACAAACCGAGGCCTACGCCGCCGGAGTTGATCAGCATGTCCGAGTACTCGAATCCCCGGTAGTCGGTGAGCCCTTGGACATATTCAAGCACAATGCCCAGGGCAATAAACGCCGCCGCAAGCCAGAGTCTCGTGGAGGTGAACCGGTAAATCTGCGCAAACCAAAGCATCAGCCAGCTATAAGCCACGACGTGGCCAATTTTCAATCCTTCTGGCGTACCGAGGTCCGGCGGGTCCGGGGTCAAGGATAAATAGATAACCAGAACAACAAATCCAAGCCCAATAGTCACCCAGATCCGATGGAATTTAAGCGGCACTCTTTGCACGATGGGACTCCGAAAACCGGTACTCAAACGCAAACCCAACGCGACAAGTGGTCGGCAGGTGATTTGGCCTTTCCTGGCATCGGCCACTTGGGCGCGCTGCCGTAGCCGGGAAGTTTCTTCCCTCCCCAGGATATGTTCAGGCAATCGGGAAACGCTCGCCAGGTCAACATCACGCCAGGGCACTTTAGTCGCAGGCGGTATTCAAAGACCAATTCATGAAAAATTCGAGAGGTTCGATGGGCCGGCAGGATACGCCCTCGGTGCGGTGTTCCGCGCCCCATCAATTGACCGCGGCTTCCAGTTTTTTCCAGATACATGCGCCCCTGGTCGACTTGTCGATGTCCTCGAGTTGCCGCACATGTTCGACGAGTTCCTCCGTTGTGGCGCGCAGCACGATCAACGTCAGGTCTGCCGTGGAAAACGCGCTGTCAAACACCGGCGAAGATGACTCCACGAGGTCCATGAGCAGGCTTTCCTGGCCCCGCGTCATGGACAGATAGACTTCCGCCAGCAGACGCGCATCCAGAAGCGCGCCGTGCAGCGAACGCGCCGCATTGTCGACCTGATAGCGCTCGCACAGGGCATCCAGAGAGTTGCGTTTGCCTGGATGCAAGCTCTTGGCCATCTTGAGCGTATCGGTCACTATCGAACAATAATTTCGAATCGGCTGCAAATCCAGCAAGGCAAGTTCGTAGTCCAGGAAGGACACATCGAACGACGCGTTGTGAATGATCAGTTCCGCGCCTTCGATGAATTCGAGCATCTCCTTCGCCACTTCGCGGAATTTGGGCTTGTCCGCGAGAAATTCGACGGATATGCCGTGCACCTCGAGCGCGCCGGCATCGATTTCCCGCTCCGGATTGAGATACCGGTGATAGTGCTTGTCGGTGAAACGGCGATTCACGATTTCCACGGCCGCGATCTCGATGATCCGGTGGCCTAACGCAGGATCGAGACCAGTGGTTTCCGTGTCGAGAATGATTTGGCGCATTCGCGTGAGGGGCTAGGGGGCTATGGGGCTAGGGAGTTTTTTCATATTCCGTGAGTTGGGCCCTTTGACAGTTTTCTTCCCTAGCCCCTAGCCCCTAGCCCCTGGCGCTTCGCGCCTGGGCCAAACGCCTCTTCGACGCCGCGATTGGCAAGCTCGTCGGCTTTTTCATTACCGGGATCGCCGGCATGCCCGCGAACCCAGACCCACTCTATTTTGTGGCCACCCACCAATTCGTCGAGTCTTTGCCAAAGGTCGACATTCTTGACCGGCTTCTTGTCGGCCGTGCGCCAGCCACGCTTCTTCCAGTCGTGAATCCAGATCGAAATCCCGTCGTGTACATACTTCGAATCGGTATGCAAACGCACGGTGCAGTCGCGTTTGAGCGCACTCAGTGCCTGGATTACCGCCATTATTTCCATGCGGTTGTTGGTTGTTTGCGCCTCGCCTCCGCATAATTCCTTTTCGTGACCGCCCCACTTCATCCATACGCCCCAGCCGCCAGGTCCCGGATTGCCTTTGCATGCACCATCGGTATAGACATCGACGATGTCGCTCATTGGGGATCGCCGGCCGCGTGGTTGGTGCGAGCCGCCATCGCATCGTCCCGGCCGTTGGTTTTGTGCGGGACCGCCGCCAGTGCTTTCTTCTTCACCTGTACCGCCTTCCATTGCGGGGTGATGAGGCGCATGCCCTGCACCCGCTTGATGCCGTGCAGATAGTAAACTCCACCCGCAAAGGGCCACCATCGATCGCCGGCCGCTTCCATGAAATCCCACCGGCGCGCCCATTTTTCGCTGGAAAGAGGAGGTGCGTAGCTGCACATGCGTCCGCCGGCCAGTTCGAATCCCAGCAAAGCCATCCAGTCCTTGATCCTGGGAAGGTTGATGAACTGCCCGCACCACGGAAAACGGCCGGCGCGACGTGCGCGACGCACCGTGAGCCGACGCGCACCCCACAGACTCCATGGATTGAACCCGGACAAGACCACGTGGCCCTCCGGCATCAAGACGCGCGAGACTTCACGCAATACCTGATGCGGGTTGCTGCTGAATTCCAGTGTATGCGGCAAGACGACGAGATCGACCGAAGCAGTTTGCAGCGGCAGGGCGCACGGATCGGAACGCAAGCCGACCGGTCCCTCGCTGCCGGTCACACAGCGAAACGGAATACGATTTGCGCGCAGAAACGGATATTCGGGCAGGCCCAGCTGAATTGCGTTGAAGCCGAACACATCGGCCAGTTCGCGATCAAAGTAAGCCAACTCCGAGTCGAGAAGACGCGCGCCCAATGGCGTGAAAAACCATTCCGAAAGACTGACCGGCTCAACCTGGATTGACATTCAGATCTACGAAATAAAGGATACCGGCATGGACGTGCCCACCATCATTCCCCTCCGCGCATTTCAGGACAACTACATCTGGTGCTTGCGCCAGGATTCCGCTGCCGTCGTCGTGGATCCCGGCGATGCCGCCCCGGTGCTGGACTATCTGGCAAACGAGGGCGTGCGACTCACCGCAATACTCACGACCCATCATCACGCCGATCACGTCGGCGGCAACACCCGTTTGCTGTCGAAGTATAACGTACCGGTATTCGGCCCGGCGCACGAGAAGATACCCGGGATCACGCAGACGCTGCGGGAAGGCGACACCATCGAAGTCCCCGGCATCAGCCTGAATCTTCGGGTTCTGGACGTCCCTGGACATACCGCGGGCCATATTGCCTACTACGGCGGTGGCGTGCTGTTCTGCGGCGACACCTTGTTTTCGTGTGGCTGCGGAAGATTGTTCGAGGGGTCGGCCGCGCAAATGTACTCTTCGCTGCTCAAGTTCGCCGCGCTCCCTGCCGATACCTTGGTCTACTGCGCCCACGAATACACGCTTTCGAATTTGCGCTTCGCGCGTGCCGCCGACCCGGGCAACCCTGCACTGGATGTGCGCGAAACCGCGGCGCGAGCGGCACTTTCAACAGGGAACCCCTCATTGCCTTCCACTATCCAATCCGAACTCGCGACGAACCCTTTCCTGCGCGGTGGCGACGCCGGCGTAGCGGCTTCTGCCAGCCGTCATGCGGGCCGCAATTTGACGGACCCCGCGGAAGTATTTGCCACGTTGCGCAGATGGAAGGATGGGTTCTAGCCGTCCGCCCCAAGCGGCGCTTCGAACCGCGAGGAAGGCCTTGACTCGGCGATGGGCTCTGATACTATATATCAAAATATCAATATCTTGCGAACAACAATGAAGGAATTACTTTCGCTTCTGGCCGGGCTCTGGATTGTATTTGCCGCGCCAGATCTGCTCGCTGAGGAACCCGTTGCGGTTTCCGGATTAAGTGAGCTCACGCCGGACGCATCGCCCCTCCCCGCCCTGGACTCCGGCGATGCGAAACCAGCTCCAACGCTCGATGCACATGAAGTGCCCCCTCCAGTCACCGTATTAACGCCAGCCCCGGACAGCCTGTGGGAGCGCGTTCGCAACGGATTCGCGCTGCCTGAAATCGACAGTCCTCTGGTCGCGCGCCACGAGGCGTGGTTCCTGAATCACCCCGACTACTTTCAGCGCATGATCGAGCGCAGCCGCCTTTATCTCTATTTCATTGTCGAGGAAATAGACAAGCGCAACATGCCCATGGAAGTCGCGCTGTTGCCGATGATCGAAAGCGCCTACAACCCGGTCGCGTTTTCGCGTGCGCGCGCCGTAGGAATTTGGCAGTTCATGCCCTCGACGGGCAAGCGTTACGGGTTGAAGCAGAACTGGTGGTACGACGGGCGCCGCGACGTAATGGCCGCCACCCGCGCCGCCCTGGACTACCTCGAGAAGTTGCACTCGGAATTCCATGACTGGCAACTCGCGCTCGCCGCCTACAACTGGGGAGAGAACGGCGTCGCGCGCGCCATCGCCCAAAACAGGGCCAAGCGCAAGCCGACGAGTTATGAATACCTGAGAATGCCCCGCGAAACGCGAAATTACCTGCCCAAGCTGCAGGCCATCAGGAACATCATCACCAAGCCCGACCAGCTCAGCTTCCCCCTCGAGGATATTCCCAACCAACCCTATTTCACGACCGTATCGACGCCGGAACACATCGACATGCAGATTGCCGCGCAACTGGCGGAAATGTCGGTCGACGCATTCCGCTCGCTGAATCCTGCCCACACCCGTCCCGTCATCATGGCCAACGGTTCGCGCACACTGCTGCTGCCCATCGACAAGGCCGGCATTTTCTCCGCGAATCTCAAGGACTATGACCAGCCGCTGGTCTCCTGGCAAACCTATACGCCCAAAAAAAATGAAAGCGCGGATTCAGTCGCAGCGAAATTCGGTATTTCACTTGTGCGGCTGCGCGAGATCAATGGCATCAATCGCCATGTCCCGGTTCGTCCTGGCCGCTCACTGCTGGTGCCGATGAACGAGGACGTCGAAGACTCGAATCTGGAAGAAACATGGAACAGCCCCGAATTCCAGGCACCGGAAGACCTGTATGCCAGCCGCGTGGTTTATCGAGTGAGAAACGGCGATAGCCTCTACTCGATCGCGTTGCGACACAGGGTCACCGTGGCCGCCCTGAAGGAATGGAACCACCTCTCGGGCAATGCGCTCCGCACAGGCCAGCGACTTACCATCTTTAGCAGACCGCGCCTGGCCCGCCGCTGACCTCGCGGTTTCATCGCCTTGGACACGTGTCGTCGATTTCAGCTGGATACGATCATCTCTTCCATGCCGGAAATATCGATCCTCGGCACCGCTGACAACAGCGACTTCGTGTATGCATTTTGCGGCCTGCGCAAAACTTCCTCGGCACTGCCCTGCTCGACCACTTTGCCGAGATACATGACGGCAACTTCGTGGGCCAGGAACTCCACCACCGACATGTTGTGCGTTATGAACAGATAGGCAATGCAAAGCCGGCTCTGCAATTCGCGCAGAAGATTTAGGATTTGCGCCTGAACGGACACATCCAGCGCACTGGTGGGTTCGTCACAGACAATCAGCCTGGGCTCGACGGCGAGCGCGCGCGCAATCGCGATCCGCTGGCGCTGGCCGCCTGAGAATTCATGCGGGTAGCGGTATTTCATTTCGGCGCCGAGGCCGACCTGCGCCAGTATCGCCTCCACACGAGCAGTGCGCGCCTGCCGGTCGCCGCCGACGCCCAGCGCGATCATGCCTTCCTCGACGATGTCGAGCACGCGCATGCGCGGGTTGAGCGAACTGTACGGGTCCTGAAAAATGATCTGGAAGTCGCGGCGCTTGCCCCTGAGCTCGCCCGCGGACAAGGACGAAAGGTCGACCCCCTCAAATCGGACGCTGCCGCCCGACAACGGCAGCAACTGGACGATGCCCTTGCCGACCGTGGTCTTGCCCGACCCGGATTCGCCCACCAGTGCCAGCGTGCGGCCTGCGCGCACCGACAGCGAGACGCCATCGACGGCTTTTACGTGCCCGACGACGCGTTTGAGAATACCTTTGCGGATCGGAAAATAGACCTTCAGATCTTCGACCGTCAGCAACAGTGCGTCCGTGTCCGGATGGACCGGACCGCAAGCTGCCAGCGCAGCATCGTGCCCTGCGCCGCGCACCCTGCTTTTTCCCGCCGCTTCGTCGTAGAGATGGCAGCGCACACCATGCCCGGATTCGACCGTGCTCCAGCCCGGCGCGGTCGTGCGGCACAAATCCCATGCGAAATCGCAACGATCAGCAAAGCGGCAACCCTGAAACTCGGTTGCCAGCGAGGGAACCCGGCCGCGGATTACCGCCAACGACCGATCTCGGGCCTGACGATCCGGCAATGAGGCGAACAGCTTGCGCGAGTACGGATGCGCAGGATTGCGAAAGAAGTCGTCGCGACGCGCGGATTCGACGATTTCGCCCGCGTACATGACGGCGACGTGATGCGCCATCTCCGAGACCACGCCCAGATCATGGGTGATCAGCAGGATCGACATGCCCATTTTCTTCTGCAGGTCACGCAACAGTGCGAGCACCTGGGCCTGAATCGTCACATCTAGCGCAGTGGTCGGCTCGTCTGCAATCAAAAGATGGGGTTCGCAGGCGAGCGCGATGGCGATCATGACGCGTTGTTTCATGCCGCCCGACAGCTGGAACGGGTACTCCTGCACACGGCTTTTTGGATCGGGCAATCCCACGGCATCGAGCAGTTCGAATATTCGCGCCTCGACTGCGCTGCCGCGCAGATCCGTATGCTGCCGCAATACCTCTGCGATTTGCGCGCCGACTGTCATGACCGGATTCAGACTGGTGCCAGGCTCCTGGAAGATCATGCCAATGCGGCTGCCACGAACATCGCGCATGGCGGATTCCGGCAACTGCAACAAATCCTGACCTTCCAGACGCACGGCACCCGACACGATCCGGCCTGCGTCGGGCAGCAATCGCGCAATCGACAGCGCCGTCATGGATTTGCCGCATCCCGATTCGCCGAGCAGCGCGAAAGTCTCGCCGCGAGCCATGGAAAACGATACGCCATCGACGGCGCGCGCCAACCCCTCGCTGCCCGACAGCCAGGTGCGCAAATTCTCGACTTCCAGAAGAGCAGGTGTGGCCATCTAGCGATTGGGTGCGGCTGGCAAATATTTGGAGAGAAAACCCGCTGTCGGCAGCCGGCCGCGTATGCGCGGATCAAAGGCATCGCGCACGGCGTCGGAAAATAAATTGGCTGAAAGCACCAGCATGAGCATGAACACGAATGCCGATGCCAGCGACCACCAGACCATCGGATCACGTGCCATTTCCATCCGCGCGGAATTGATCATCGTCCCGAAACTGTTCATGGTGGGATCGACCCCCACGCCAACGTAGGACAGCACTGCTTCCGCCAGAATCAGGCCGCTGAAGTCCATGACAATCGCAATGAGCACGATATGCATCACATTGGGCAGGATATGGCGAGTGATGATCTTGAAGTCGGACACACCGAACGCGCGCGCGGCCTGAATGTAGTCGAGTTCGCGCAGCTTGAGCGATTCGCCTCGCAAAAGCCGGCAAAGTCCGGTCCAGCTGGTTACGCCGAGAATCATGCAAAGCACGAACAGCCGGGCGTCCGCACGCTCGCTGGCGGTCTGAAACCAGTCCTGGTGGCGATCGAGGACCGACTGCAATATCAGCACCGAGGCGGCGATCAGCAGTACGCCGGGAATGGAATTGAGCGTGGTATACAGGTACTGGATCACATCATCCACCCAACCCCGCAGGTAGCCCGCGAGGATACCGAGCAGCAACGCGAACGGCAGCATCACCAGTGTCGTAAGCGTGCCGATGACCAGGCCCGTCCTGATGCTCTTCAGCGTCAGATAGAAAACATCCTGACCCACCTTGTCGGTTCCCAGTACATGATATTTGGCCGAAAGCACGATCATCGGCACGAATACAAGGAGCAACAGACCGGTGGTGACGAGCATCTCGCGCCACGGAACATGGGTATTTCCGCCCCATAAGGCACGCCAGGTCTCACGGACGCTGAGCGCATTGCTGTGCGCCAGCCAGAACGTCAGGCACAGCAGCAAGGCATTCCACGCCAATGCGGCAATCGCCACGCCGGCAATTGCGTGCTTGAGAATATCGCCGCCGCGCTCCAGTGCCGGATCCTTGAGGTGCGCGCCGCCGTGCATCAATCTTGGATACACGCGCGCTTCGGTTCCATCCGGCAACTCCACCGTTTCCTTGGAAAACAGGTACGCTGAGAAAGGAGCCGAATAGGTTTTTTCCGGCCGGGTCCTGAGCGGTGCCGCGATCAGGTCGAACACCGACGTAACATCCACCGCGTAGTTTGGCTTGCCTGTCGCGGCATCGCTGGTCAGCCGGGGCCGGAAATGCAGCGAATCCAGGAACCCCACGGTGACGAAGGCCAGCATGATCACCGCGGCAATCATGCCGCTGCGGCTGTGCGCGACTTTCTTCCATGGCGCGCGCAGGTGTTCATAGCGGCTGATGTACCAGGCCGAGACGGCGACTACCGCCAGCAGCAGGAAAATCAGCGCATCGGTCGTCAGGACGACGGGCTTGAACGGGAAATTCATTGCAGGCGTATGCGCGGGTCCGCCACCGTATAGGAAATATCGGTCAGGATCAGGCCGACTATATAGAGCACCGAGCCGAGAAACACCATGGCGCGAACAACGGCGAAGTCCTGGTTGTTGATCGCATCGATGGTGTAGCTGCCCAAACCGGGTATGGCAAAGAACGACTCAGTGATCAAGCTGCCCAGGAAAAGCAAAGGGATGGCGACCACCGCCCCGGTCAGTATGGGAATCATCGCGTTATGCAGGACGTGCCGGAACATTACGCGCCGTTCGGACAATCCCTTGGCGCGCGCTGTGCGCACGTAATCTCGATTGATCTCTTCCAGGAATATGGTCCGATACCAGCGCGCACTGGCACCGATCCCGCCAATTACGCCGATAATCACCGGCAGCACCAGGAATTTCCACGAGCTCAATCCGCTTGCGTAGCCGGAAATCGGCACCAGGTTCCAAAGCTTGCTGATCAGATACTGTCCGCCAATGATGTAGAACAAGCCCGATACCGACATTGCAAAGATGCATAGCAGAACCCCCGCAAAGTCGATGTAGCTCGCCCGGAAAAAAGCCATCAACAGCGCAAAAGTAATATAGGAAAGCATGCCCACGATGAACACCGGAAGGGCAATCGCCAGGCTCGGCAGCATGCGGCTCCTGACTTCATGGGCGATGTCCCGGCCGTCTTCGGCATGTCCGAAATCGAACCAGAACAACGGCACCGATTTCTCGAAGAAAATCGTATTGGTCAGTTTGCGGCTGCCGTCCGCGCCGCCATCGAAAAAACGCGGTTTGTCGTAGCCCCTCTCCTGCTTCCATTTCAGCACCGCCTCATCGCTGACCCGCTTTTGTCCAAGTTGCATGCGCGCCATGTCGTCCGGGGAATTGACGATGAAGAACAGCAGGAAGGTCAACAGGTTCACACCGATCAGGATAGGAACCGCATAGAGAATGCGGCGGACGAGATAGCTGATCATGGCCTTTGCCTCACGCCGCCTGCAATTTGGCGCTTGCGCGCTCGCGGCGGCGGTACGACCGTATTGCCGGCAGCAGCGCGATCGCCAGCACCGCGAAAACGGCGGCAATCGGCCAGATGATCGGATGATTCCACTCGGCCCGTTTTAGCTCGCGCAGCCGCGGATCGATGCGCTGGTATTTAAGGCCGTTGTTTGCCATCTTGTTCGGCTTGCGGTTGTAGACCCAGGAGTGGGCCAGCGTGTAATCCTTGGGATAAAGCATGTACACCCACGGCGCATCACGCCGCAGGATCTCGACCATGCGATCGATCAGGGCCTGGCGCTCAGGACCGTTCTCCATGACCTGCATGTGTTCGAACATGCGGTCGTACTCGGGATTCTGATAGTTTGCGGCATTCTCGCCGCCCTTGGTCCGCGACTGGGCGCCATAGAACAGGAACAGAAAGTTTTCAGGATCCGGATAGTCTGCGTTCCAGCCGAAGAAGAACAACTGCGCCGTACCTTTGCGTATCTTGTCCTGAAACCGGTTGAAGTCGCTGTTGCGCACGACCAGTTGCAAGTCTATTTTCTGGAATTGCTTCGTCAGCCAGTCTATGCGCGACTTGCCTCCCACCCCGCTCAGTGTCGTATCGAAATAGATGATCAAGGGCTTGCCGCTAGCCTTGTCCAGTCCGTTGGGATAGCCCGCCTCGGCAAGCAGCTTTCTTGCGTACTCCACGGACTTGCGCTCAGGCTTGCCGTCTTTCCAGTCGTACACGTACGGATTGATGCCTTCCTGGCCATCGCGATGACCGAAAATTCCGGGCGGTATCGGGCCTTGTCCGGGAATTCCCCGGCCATTGGTAAATATCGAAATGAATTCTTCCTGGTCCATCGCGATGGAAATGGCCTGGCGCAGTTTGCGATTGCGCTCGGCTTCGCCTCCGACCACGGGATCGAGCATATTGAAGCCCATGTACATCACGGATGTGGCCACCGAAGTCTGCAGCCGGATATCCTGTTTGCGCATTTCGTCCGCGAGGGTAATGTCTCCGCTGGCGGTAATCTGCACGGTCTGGTCGAAACTGTCGGACGTGATGCCCGATGCATCGTAATAACCCTGCAGGAATTTGTTCCAGTAAGGAATGCTCTCCTTCTCTAGACTGAATACCGCCCGATCGATAAAAGGCATCATTTTCCCTGCGTCGTCGAGCAGTCCGGCTGCCTTGTCATCTTCCTCGCCGTCCGACGGGTAGGGCTCGCCGGCGAAGTTCGGATTGCGCTCCATGACCATCATCCGGTTCGGATCGTTCAGCGTCAGCATGTATGCGCCGGTGCCGACAGGATACCAGTCAAGGGAAAGGTTTTTGCCTTCGCTCATGCCTGGCTGCGAGTAAAAGCGTTCGGCCTCCCAGGGAACCGGCGAGAAGAAGGGCATGGCGAGCCAGTACACGAACTGGGGATACTTGCCCTTGAGCTTGATGCGATAGGTGTGACTGTCGACGACCTGCACGCCGTCGAGCGGAAATTGCATGAGGTCGAGGTAACCGTCAGCCGCCGGAGTTTTTGCCGCCTGTTGCAGCTTTTCCGCGTAAGACTTCAGGCCGACGATATATTCACCGATCAGCCCGAAAATGGGTGAATGCAATTTCGGATGGGCAAGGCGCCTGATCTGAAAAGCGTAGTCGTCGGCAACCAGTTCCCGCGTGCCCGTATACTTGAAATCGCGCAATTCGTAGATGTTTTTCAGGTCGGCGCGCTTGAGATTGTGATAGCGGTAGTTTCCGTGTTCGTCCTTGGCAAGCGCGGGATGTGGCTGATACATGATGCCGGGCTGTATGTGAATCTCGTAAACGCTGTAGGCCACTTTGCCGCCCGCTGCGGTATCGGGCAATATCCGGTCCTCCGCGTCGTAGTAGATGGGCCGGGGCACGTCAACAGCGGCCAGCGTAGTCAATTCGTATGGCCGCCTCAGGTAGTGATACTGCAGCGGGGGCATGTAGATCTGCGCAGTGAACACCGCCTCATTCTCGGCATACGACTGCACCGGATCCAGATGCTTGGGACGCTCGGAAAACGAAGAGTAGAGAATATTCTTGCCGGCTTCCTGTGCGGGATAGGGATCGTTCCACGGCCCGCTGCAAGCGCCGATCAAAGCCGGTAAAGCCGCCGCGATTGCGATTGTTATTAGAACTTTCATCGCGGTGAAGTGTAGCGGAATCTCCGGCGGCGGTTAATCGTATTGGGCACAGCCGCAGGGGGCCGGGCCCAGGTCAGCGCGACGGTGGGCGTGTAGTCGGTCCGTTATAATGCAGGGCACAACTACGGAAACCACCATGGCCTTTCTGCAGAACAAGAACATATTGATCACCGGCTTGCTCAGCGCCCGCTCCATTGCATATGGCATCGCCAAGGCGATGCACCGCGAGGGCGCAAAACTGGCCTTCAGCTATCAGGGCGAGCGTGTAAAAGACCGGGTTCTCGAACTCGCCGCCGAGTTCGACAGCAAATTGGTATTGCCGTGCGATGTGGCCAGTGACCCGGAAATCGACGCCCTGTTTGCTGGCCTCAGGGAACATTGGGATGGTCTCGACGGCATCATTCACTCCATCGCATTTGCGCCGCGGGAAGCTCTGGCGGGGGACTACCTGGATTCAGTCAGCCGGGAAGCATTTCGCATTGCACATGACGTCAGTTCCTACAGTTTTGCCGCGCTGGCCAAGGCCGGATTGCCGATGATGCAAGGCCGCAATGCGGCGCTGCTGACCATGACTTACCTCGGCGCGGAACGGTCTTTTCCCAGCTACAACGTGATGGGACTCGCCAAGGCCAGCCTGGAAGCGAACGTGCGCTATATGGCGCAGAGCTTGGGTCCAAAAGGCATACGCGTAAACGCCATTTCGGCCGGTCCGATCAAGACCCTCGCGGCGGCGGGCATAGGCAATTTCGGCAAATTGTTGGCGATATCCGAAAAGCAGTCGCCGTTGCGCCGCAATGTAAGCATTGACGAAGTCGGCAATACCGCGGCATTCCTCTGCAGCGATCTCGCCAGCGGCATCACCGGAGAAATCACCTACGTCGATGCCGGATTCAATACGACGGCGGTGGGCCAGATTGAATGAAAGCCGTGAATAACGTGAATGTCGTGCATGCGTGAATGTCGATCCAAAGCCGTAGCGCCTTTGCGACATTCACGACATTCACGATATTCACGGATTCACGGCCCTTAAGAACCCTGGTCCAGTTTCTTCTTGTCTATTTTGACGTCGGCATGCTCACGCAAGCTGGCGAGGTAGGCGATGTACTGCTCCTGTCCGATCATCTGGGTCAATTGCTTCGCAAGCGCTTTGCGTTGCTCGGGATTGGTATCGACGACGTCCTTGATTTTGGTAACGCGGTAGATCACGAACCGGCCCTGTGAAACAGGGGTGCCGATGTAGGCCGGAAGTTTGGCCGTGTCGGCGCCGAACACGGCTTGAGCGGCTTCGGCATGCAGTCCCTGGCGCTTCTGCAAAGTGACGGTCTGTGGGGCCGACCACTTCAGCGCCAAGGGTTCGCCCTTCTTCAGCTTTTCGAGCGCAGCCAGTCCCTCTTTTTCCGCGAGCTGCGTTGCGGCCTGGTCAGACAGATGCTGCACAATGTCCTTGCGCACCTGATCGAACGGCAAACCTTCGGAAGGTTTGTGTTCGGTTACGCGGGCGGCCAGCAGCATGTTCGGCTGGACCTCGATTGCCGACGTGTTGTGTTTGTTCTTGAGGACTTCGTCGGAGAACAGCGCCGCAAGCAACTTGTCGTTGTTGAGCAGCGGATTTGGATTCCCTCCGGCACGGCTTACCCAGTCGCTTTTCTGCAGGGTAAGCTTCAGCGCATCGATCGCAGGCTGCAGGCTGTCGAATTGCTCGTACACCAGATTGTTGAAGTTATCGGCGGCTTCGGCGAAAGCCTTGGCTACTTTCGGCTTGCGGATTTCCTCCACGATCTGCGCTTTGACGGACTCCAGCGGCGTCGTCTGCACGGCTTTGATCGCATCGAGGCGGATGATGTGAAAACCGTACTGTGTTTCGACCGGTCCCGCGATCTCGCCCACCTTCATTGAAAATGCCGCTTCGTCGAAGGGTTTGACCATCAGCCCCCGCGCGAAAAAACCCAGATCCCCGCCTTTTTCCGCGGAACCTGGATCCTTGGAAAACTTCGCAGCGACTTCGCCGAATTTCCTGGGATTCTGCCTGACCTGTTTCAACAGATCCTCGGCGAGGGCCTTTGCCTTGGCCTTTTCTTCGGGGGTGGCGCTCGCTGCGGCCGGGATCAGTATGTGGCTGGCGCGCCGCTCTTCGGCGGTCTGATAGCGGCTCATGTTGTCCGCATAGAACTTCCTGATTTCTTCGTCGCTGATCTGCATGCTGCGCTGATAGGCTTCAAGCGACAGCACCACGAATTCGACCTTCACGCGCTCGGGCACGAGAAATTCGCCCTTGTGCTCGGTGAAGTACTTTTCCGCATCGGCATCCGAGACTTCTGCTTGCTTGCGGTAATCGTTCGGATTGAACAAGACCTGGCTGACTTCCCTCTCCTGCTCGCGTATTTTCAACAACCGCTCGGCGACCGATTCCGGAACGAAAGCGGACCCGGAATACACGCTGCGCACCTGCTCGAGCATTATGTTCGAGCGCACCTGGTTCTCGAACGCGGCCGGGGAAAGCCCCTGGCCTTGAAGCAGCTGGCGATAGCGCTCGCGCGAGAATTTACCCGACTGATCGTGGAACGCTTCAACCGCTGCGATCATCTTCTGCAGTTCGGAGTCGGATACCGTCATGCCGGCTTTTGACGCATGCGACAAGGTGACCTTGTGTTCGATCAGTTCATTCAGCACGGACTGCCTGAGCTGCGGACTGTTGAGCATGGCCTGATCCGGATTTTTACCCATCATCTCGCGCATCTTCTCCTGCGCCTGGCGCAGCGCCTGCGAATACTCGGCTTCGGAAATGCGGGCGTCGCCAATTCTGGCTAGCGAGCCTCCGGTATCGGTATTGCGGAAATAGAAATCGATGCCGAACAGTGCAAAAGGCGGGACGATGAGCACCAGCAGCGCGATCTGCAACCAACGTTTGTGCTTGTATACGAAATCGTACATGGTGTGTCCAGAGTCGAAAGGTTAGACCGAAGCGCCAGAGTATGCCCCCGGCTGTCCCATGCGGATCGACCCCGCTGCGGACAGCAAAATGAAAAAGGCGAACGCTCGTTCGCCTTCCATGGACTGGCGGAGTGGACGGGACTCGAACCCGCGACCCCCGGCGTGACAGGCCGGTATTCTAACCAACTGAACTACCACTCCTTGTACTGCACGTTAAGTTCCGCTGGTGGGTGCTGAGGGGCTCGAACCCCCGACATTCGCCTTGTAAGGGCGACGCTCTACCAACTGAGCTAAGCACCCGTAGTGTAAGCGCCGCCATGGTGCTGCGAATTCGATGGTGCGAATTGTGAGATCAGATCCCGAATCTTTTGGTGCCGCATCGCTGCTTGCTTTCCATCGCTTGCGCGGAGCACATTCGCTACGTCTGAGACTTTGCGGCTGCCTTCTTGCAATAACTTTTGCTATGCGGTTTAACGAAGCGCGCTAGTTTACTGCATCCTTGAGGGCTTTGCCAGCGCGGAACTTTGGCACTTTTGCCGCCTTGATCTTGATCGCCGCCCCCGTGCGCGGATTGCGGCCGCTGCGCGCCGCGCGCTTGCCGACGTAGAAAGTACCAAAGCCTACCAGTGTCACCATCCCTCCCTTTTTCAGCGATGACTCGATCGCGGCCACAGCGCCGTCGAGTGCGCGGCCCGCGGCTGCCTTCGAAATATCGGCAGACTTCGCTATGGCCTCTATGAGTTCGAATTTGTTCACTGACATCCCCTTTCGCTTTTTCGTTGATGAGACTGCAGGACACCGTGTAGGACTGGGCCGAGCCAGAGGATTTTTTGTGTTTTGATCCGCCGATGAGCTTTATAGCAAGGCGAAAATCGGCATGTCAAGCGCGTTCCCAGCGAATGCCACGGCAACGGGACGGACGGCGCAAAAAAAAACGGGAATGCACTTAGCATTCCCGTCCGAGCCCTTGATCCTCGTTCAGTGCTTTACTGCGCCGACTGCCTCGCTGGTATCTACCTTGGGGATCGCAACCGGATCCGTCTTCTCCGGCAGCGGCTCCGGTTTTCGCTCCAGCGCGAGCTCCAGCACCTGATCGATCCACTTCACCGGGTGGATCTCGAGGCGATTCTTCACGTTGTCCGGTATTTCGACCAGATCTTTGACGTTCTCTTCCGGAATCAGCACTGTTTTGATGCCGCCACGATGCGCTGCCAGCAGCTTTTCCTTGAGACCACCGATTGCAAGGACCTCGCCTCGCAACGTGATTTCACCCGTCATGGCCACGTCTGCCCTGACTGGAATGCCCGTCAAGGCGGACACGAGCGAAGTCGTCATCGCTATTCCCGCAGAAGGACCGTCCTTGGGGGTTGCACCTTCCGGCACGTGCACATGGATGTCGCTCTTCTCGAATGCGTCGTCTCTGACTCCCAGGCGAGCTGCGCGCGAACGCACCACGGATCGCGCCGCCTCCACCGATTCCTTCATTACATCGCCCAGCGAGCCCGTCCGATGGATGTTGCCCTTGCCCGGCATCACCACGGCTTCAATGGTAAGCAATTCGCCGCCCACTTCGGTCCACGCCAGTCCGGTGACTTGTCCGACCTGGTTGTTCTTTTCCGCCAGTCCATAGGTGAAGCGGCGCACGCCGAGGTAGTGGTCCAGATTGCGGGCGGACACCGTGACGCGCGTCTCCCGCTTTTTGGTCAGCAACGACTTCACCACCTTGCGGCAGATCTTGGAGATTTCCCGTTCCAGACTGCGCACCCCGGCCTCCCGGGTGTAGTAGCGGACGATGTCGCGTATGGCACTTTCCGAAACCGAAATCTCGCCTTCCCGCAGCCCATTGTTCTTTACCTGCTTGGGCAGCAAATAGCGCATTGCGATGTTGATCTTCTCGTCCTCCGTATATCCGGACAGGCGGATCACTTCCATTCGGTCCAGCAACGGAGCCGGAATATTCATGGTGTTCGCTGTCGCAACGAACATCACATCGGAAAGATCGTATTCGACTTCGATGTAGTGATCGACGAACTTGTCGTTCTGCTCCGGATCGAGAACTTCGAGCAGGGCGGACGCCGGATCGCCGCGGAAATCCTGTCCCATCTTGTCGACTTCGTCCAGGAGGAACAGCGGATTGCGCACGCCCACTTTGGTCATGTTCTGCAACAGTTTGCCCGGCATGGACCCGATGTAGGTTCGACGATGGCCCCGTATCTCCGCTTCATCGCGCACGCCGCCCAGTGACATGCGCGTGAATTTGCGATTGGTGGATCGGGCGATCGACTGTCCGAGCGAAGTCTTGCCTACGCCGGGTGGTCCGACCAGGCACAGTATCGGCGCCTTGAGTTTGTCGACGCGCTGCTGCACCGCCAGGTACTCGACAATGCGCTCCTTCACCTTGTCCAGGCCATAATGGTCTGCGTCCAGAACTTCCTGGGCTTTGATAAGATCGTTGCTGATCTTGCTCTTCTTCTTCCAGGGCAAGCTGACCATCGTTTCGATGTAATTGCGCACGACCGTCGCTTCGGCCGACATCGGAGACATGAGGCGCAGTTTCTTCAGTTCCGATTCGGCCTTGGTCCTGGCCTCTTTGGGCATGTGCGCGGCCTTGACGCGTTTTTCCATTTCGTCAAGGTCGGCGCCCTCTTCCATGTCGCCGAGTTCCTTCTGGATGGCCTTGACTTGTTCGTTGAGGTAATACTCGCGCTGGCTCTTTTCCATCTGGCGTTTGACGCGCCCGCGGATGCGCCGCTCGACCTGCAGAATGTCGAGTTCCGCCTCCATCAGCGACAACAGGTGCTCGAGGCGCTTCTTGACCTCGAACATCTCCAGGACGGCTTGCTTCTGATCGAGCTTGAGAGGCAGGTGGGCCGCCACGGTATCGGCAAGCCGGCCCGGCTCATCGATGCCCGACAGCGACGTAAGAATCTCCGGGGGGATCTTCTTGTTGAGTTTCACGTACTGGTCGAATTGCGTAAGCATTGCCCGACGCATTGCCTCAACTTCCGTGGATTCGATCGCATCCGCCGGGATCGGCACCGCTTCGGCCACGTAATGCGTTTTCTCGTCCGTAACTGCGACCACGCGCGCGCGTTGCACGCCTTCCACCAGCACCTTTACGGTGCCGTCGGGTAATTTGAGCATCTGCAGGATGTTCGCGACGCTGCCAATGTCGTACAAGTCTTCCGGAGAAGGCTCGTCCTTGGCGGCCGATTTCTGCGCGACCAGCAGGATGCTCTTGCCGGACTCCATGGCTGTTTCGAGCGCCTTGATCGATTTCGGCCGTCCGACGAACAGCGGGATAACCATATGCGGGAACACCACGACATCCCGCAGCGGAAGCAACGGATACGTTACGGAGTTTTCAGCAGCTTCAGCGGGATAGGTCATTGGTCACCCTAAGTGGCATTGTTACGAAGGTTGGGGACGTCGCGGTTTTTTCAATGGCATCCGCAACCCTATGTATTACGACAGCTTCTTGCACCGGCAAGAGCAATTTGCCGCTTCTCAAGCGGAGCCCGCAACCTTCGGCTGGTCGGAATAAAGGAGGATAGGCTGCGTATCCCCTTTGATCATGCCTTCATCTACGACCACTTTCTCCACGTTATTGAGCGAGGGCAGGTCATACATGATTTCGAGCAAGACATGTTCGAGGATCGAACGCAGGCCGCGAGCACCCGTTCGTCTGGCTAGTGCCTTGAAGGCCACGGCCTTGAGTGCCTCGGTACGAACCTCGAGTTCGACACCTTCCATGCTGAACATGCGCTGATACTGCTTAAGCAGGGCGTTTTTCGGTTCAGTCAATATTTGGATCAGGGCGGCTTCATCAAGTTCATCGAGCGTGGCTACGACCGGTAGGCGGCCGACGAACTCGGGAATAAGCCCATACTTGATAAGGTCTTCGGGCTCCACCCCGCGCAGCACTTCACCGATATCCTTGCGATTGTCCTTGCTTTTGACCTCCGCGCCGAAACCGATACCGCCCTTATCCGAACGAGCGCGAATGATCCGATCCAGGCCATCGAACGCGCCGCCGCAGATGAACAAGATGTTGGTGGTGTCCACCTGCACGAATTCCTGATTCGGATGCTTGCGCCCGCCCTGTGGAGGCACGGACGCTATGGTGCCCTCGATCAATTTCAGCAGGGCCTGCTGCACGCCCTCACCCGACACATCCCTGGTGATCGAGGGGTTGTCGGATTTGCGTGAGATCTTGTCGATCTCGTCGATATAAACGATGCCGCGCTGCGCTTTTTCCACATCGTAGTCGCATTTCTGCAGCAGCTTCTGAATGATGTTCTCGACATCTTCGCCCACGTAACCCGCCTCGGTGAGCGTGGTGGCGTCAGCCATGACGAAAGGCACGTTAAGCAGACGCGCCAGCGTTTGCGCCAGCAGCGTCTTGCCCGAGCCCGTTGGCCCGATCAGAAGGATATTGCTCTTCGCCAGTTCGACGTCATCCTTCTTCTGCACCGTTTTCAAGCGTTTGTAGTGGTTGTAGACGGCAACCGACAGAATCTTTTTTGCGATGTCCTGGCCAATAACGTACTGATCGAGGCTCTCGCGGATCGCGTGCGGCACCGGGAGATCGGATTTGACGCCCTTGCCTGCAGTCTCGGCATGGCTTTCCTCGCGAATGATGTCGTTGCACAACTCGATGCATTCGTCGCAGATGAAAACCGACGGACCGGCGATCAGCTTGCGGACTTCGTGCTGGCTCTTGCCGCAGAAGGAGCAGTAAAGAAGCTTCTCGCCACCAGGTTTCTCAGACATATTTCCCTTCCCTTCTTCCCAAATCTGCGAGATCGATGCCTGCCTTAAAGCGCACGCACGTCAAATCTTCAGGCTGCAGCCGCCGCAGTCTCGCTGCGGCTCAGTAATACTTTGTCGACCAAGCCGTACTTTACCGCCTCTTCGGCACTGAGGAAATTGTCCCGGTCTGTGTCCCTCTCTATGGTCTCGACCTTCTGTCCCGTGTGCTTGGCCATCAGTTCGTTCAGGCGACCCCGCAGATAGAGAATCTCGCGAGCGTGGATCTCCACATCCGACGCTTGCCCCTGAAACCCTCCCATCGGCTGGTGAATCATGACCCGCGAGTTCGGCAAGGCGAAACGCTTGCCTTTCGCACCAGCAGCGAGCAGGAACGACCCCATGCTGGCGGCCTGGCCGATGCAAAGCGTGCTGACGTCGGGCTTGACGAACAGCATCGTGTCGTAAATCGCGAGCCCCGCGGAAACCGATCCTCCCGGGGAGTTGATGTAGAACGAAATGTCTTTCTCGGGATTCTCAGATTCGAGAAAAAGCAGTTGCGCAACGATGAGGTTCGCCGTCATTTCGGTAACCGGGCCAACCAGGAAGACCACTCGTTCCTTGAGCAAACGCGAGTAGATGTCGTAAGCGCGTTCACCGCGTCCGCTCTGTTCGATCACCATCGGTACCAGCCCCAGACCCTGCGGTTCGGGATAAAAACGGTCTTGCATCTTCATCATTTCGCATTCCCCATGAGATCGTCGAAGTTGGTCGGCTTGTCTTCGACCTTCGCGTTCGACAGCGTCCATTGCACTACGTTGTTCTCGAGCACCAGCGATTCCACTTCGCGCAGGCGTTCGGGTTGCTGGTAGTACCAGCGCACCACCTCGTCCGGCTTCTCGTAGCTTTGGGCGTACTCCTGAACCACCGCCTTGATCTGATCCGGTTTCGCATCGAGCTTGTGCAGTTTTACCATCTCGGCAAGTATCAATCCGAGGCTCACTCGCCGGAGCGCTTCGGGCTCGAATGCTTCCTTGGGCATCGGTATCTGAGCCGCCTTGATGCCTCGTTGTTCCATGTCGCGGCGCATGTTCTGCGTCAGACGTTCCACCTCCATGTCCAGCAGCGCCCGCGGCACCTCGACCTTGGTCGCGTCCAGCAACGCCTTCATCACCTGATCCTTGAGCCGCGTTTCGGACCTGCGCCTGACTTCGCGCTCGAGATTCGCCTTCACGTCGGCGCGCATTTTCTCCAGATCGCCGTCGGCAATGCCGAGCGATTTGGCAAACTCGGCATCCGCCGCGGGTACATGCGGCTCCTGGACCTGCTTGAGTTGGACTTCGAAGTGCGCTTCCTTGCCTGCCACTTCCTTGCCATGGTAATCGGCGGGAAAGTGCACATCGAACGCTCGGCTTTCCCCGGCCTTCATACCGACAAGGTTCTTCTCGAAGTCGGCGAGCAGTTGTCCGCCGCCAAGCACCGCAGTCTGATCGGCGCCGGCGCCGCCCTCGAACGGCTCGCCTGCAATGGTTCCGCGATAGTCCATGCCGATCTGGTCGCCAGTTTGCGCGCCACGCTCGACCGCGTGAAAATGTGTGCGCTGTTTGCGCAAGATTTCGATGGTCTTATCCACTTCGGCATCATTGATACTCACCAGGGGTCGCTCGATTTTGGCGTCCGCCAACGAGCCAATCGCGACGTCGGGATAGACCTCGAAGGTGGCGACATATTCGAACTGGTCCGCCGGCTTTTCACCCGGCTTGACTTCGATGCGAGGATAGCCGGCGACACGCAGGTTCTTTTCCTTGACCGCTTCCCCAAAGCTCTGCTGCACGGCATCGCCAAGCACTTCCTGGCGCACCTGGCCGCCGAATTGCTGTTCGACGATCTTCATGGGCACCTTGCCAGGCCGGAAGCCGTGCAGCTTCACGGTGCGCGCAAGGCGCTTGAGGCGCGATTCGACTTCATTGTTCACCTTGTCGAGCGGCAAGGTGATCGACAGGCGTCTTTCCAGGGAGCTCAGGGTTTCCAGGTTGGCTTGCATCAAATTCCGTTTTTCCAGTTGGTGGTGGCAGACGTCAGTGGCGTGATTTCCGCGGCTCTGGTGCGAAAGGAGAGACTCGAACTCTCACGCCTCTCGGCGCCAGAACCTAAATCTGGTGCGTCTACCAATTCCGCCACTTTCGCCCTCTCCACATTCTAATCCATAATCGCTCCCCGTCGTCACCCGAAAGCGCCGCGGCAAGGGCGCATCGCCAGTCCTAACTCCCGGTCTCGCCTTGTCAAAACCAGATGGCGCAGAATCACTACGAAAACTTTCCGGTAGCATCGGTGCTGTTGCCCGCCCATCTGCGGCGGCCGGTGCAATTGATCTATGCCTTCGCTCGTCAGGCGGATGACTTTGCCGACGAGGGCAACTGGCCAGCGCAAATCCGGCTTGCCAACCTGGCCGGATTTACGCAGCAGCTCGACCTTATCGAGAACGGTGCGACGCCTACATCTGCGCTGTTCGTCGACCTTGCCGACTCAATCCGGAAGTTTCAGCTTCCGATCGCCTTGTTCCGTGATCTGTTGTCCGCGTTCTCGCAGGATGTGGTGAAGACACGCTATGCGAACTTTGGCGAACTCATGGATTATTGCGCGCGTTCGGCCAATCCGGTCGGACGCCTGCTGTTGCACATTTACCGCGCAACCGACCCGCGCAGCCTGGCCTGGTCCGACAATATCTGCTCGAGCCTGCAATTGATCAATTTCTGGCAGGATGTGGAGATCGACTACCGCAAGAATCGAATCTACCTGCCTGCCGACGAAATGGCGAAATTCTCGGTGACCGAATCGCAGATCGCTAATCGGGACGCCAGCAACAACTGGCGCGACTTGATGCTATTCCAAATCGAGCGGACGCGGCGCATGTTGCTGGCCGGGGCACCACTTGGGCGAACTTTGCCCGGTCGCGTCGGCCTTGAACTGCGCATGATCGTGATGGGCGGAAGCCGGATCCTGGAAAAGCTGCAGGCCTGCGGCGGGGACGTGTTTCGCGATCGTCCCGAGCTGCGTTCCTTCGACTGGATGATTATGTTCTTGCGCGCATTGCTCGGCCGCCGATGACCCCCGAACAGTATTGCCAGGACAAGGCGGCCAGCAGCGGTTCGAGTTTCTACTACAGCTTCCTGTTCCTGCCGCCCGAGCGCCGTCGCGCGATCACGGCATTGTATGCATTCTGTCGCGAAGTCGATGACGTGGTGGATGAATGCGCCGACCCGGAAGTGGCGCGCACCAAGCTCGCCTGGTGGCGCAAGGAGATTGCCGGGACGTTCGCCGGATCGGCGCAACATCCGGTCGCGCAGGCGTTGAAGCCGGTGGTGCACACTTTCAATCTTCCGCAAGAGCGGTTTCAATCCATCATCGACGGCATGGAAATGGATTTGCGCTATAACCGCTATCCGGACTTCGCCACGCTGCAATCCTATTGCTACCGGGTCGCGGGCGTGGTCGGACTGATGGCTGCAGAAATTTTCGGATATCGCGATCCTGCCACCCTCAAATATGCCGAGAACCTTGGCACCGCTTTTCAGCTGACCAACATCATTCGCGACGTGGGGGAGGATGCGCGTCGTGGCCGCGTCTACCTTCCTCTCGAAGAATTGACGCGCTTCGATGTTGCCGCCACCGACATAATTCACCTGCACGACACCGCGGCGTTCAGGCGCCTGATCGAATTTCAAATAAGCAGAGCCGAAGACTATTACCGCCTCGCCCTCGGGTCGCTGCCAGAGCGGGACCGCAAGGCACAGCGTCCAGGCCTGGTCATGGCGGCTATCTACCAAAAGGTGCTTGAAGAAATCCGCAATAACGAATTCAAAGTGCTCGACCGGCGCACATCGCTCACGCCCATCCGCAAACTGTGGATCGCCTGGCGGACCTGGCTTTGCGCATGACAGCCGCTTCAAAAGTACCGATCCGCGTTGCGGTCGTCGGTGGCGGTTATGCCGGCATGGCCGCCGCTACCGAGCTGGCGCGCGCCGGTGTCCCCGTGACGATATTTGAAGCTTCCCGAGTGCTCGGCGGTCGCGCGCGGCGTGTCGAGACCACCGATAAGAGACTGGATAACGGCCTGCATATCCTCCTCGGGGCTTACCGCGAAACATTGCGACTCATCGATCTGGTCAAGGATCCCGCCGAGCCAACGGGACTTCTGAGACTCCCCCTGGAACTCACCATCCACAACGCCTTTCGCCTGAAGGCGCCCCGGTTACCGGCTCCGCTGCATTTGCTCGCCGCGCTGCTTTGCGCGAGAGGTCTGCGCTATCGCGATCGAATCGCCGCGATGCGCTTTATGTCATGGGCGCGACGCCACGACTTCCGGCTTGCAGCGGACATGAATGTTTCGACCCTGCTGATCGAAAGACGGCAACCGGCGCTGGTATCGCGCTACCTGTGGAATCCGCTATGCATATCCGCACTGAACACTCCACCTGCGCAGGCTTCGGCCCAGGTTTTTTTGAATGTCTTGCGCGACAGTTTGAATGGCACACGCGCGGACTGTGATTTGCTGTTGCCGATGCTGGACTTTTCCGCGCTGTTCCCCGAACGCGCAGCACGCTATGTTGAAGCGCGCGGCGGCAGCGTTCGCCTGGGCGTCCTGGTGGATGCGGTCCGGTGCACCGATCATGGATTCACAATCACTTCAAGCGCAGAGCGTTTCACCCACGCAATCGTGGCCGTTTCGCCGCATCGTGCCGGCGCCTTGCTTGACCCGCATGCGGAACTGAAGTCCATTGTGCAGATGATCAACCGCCTCACGTATCAGCCGATCTATTCGATCTATCTGCAGTACGCCCGTGAAAAGCGTTTGCCGTTTCGCATGGGGGGTCTGGAAAACCAATACGCGCAGTGGGCGTTCGACCGCGGACAGCTTTGCGGCCAGAATGGATTGATCGGCGTGGTTATTTCCGCCAGCGGCGCCCATCAAGACCTGTCTCACGACGATCTTGCGCACGCGATCCATGCCGAATTGGCCGGGAATTTCCCCGGTCTGGGTGAACCGCTCTGGCATCAGGTCATCGCGGAGAAACGGGCGACTTTTTCATGCACACCGGGCATGTTGCGACCAGGCAATGCAACGCCTGTCGAAGGACTCTACCTGGCTGGCGACTACACTGCATCGGACTACCCTGCGACTATCGAATCGGCAGTACGAAGTGGCGTGGCTGCCGCCAGCCTCGTGTTGCAACATGCCTGATCTTAGAAATTATCGGCCAAGCCGGGACTTGCTGAAGGACCGTGTCATCCTTGTCACGGGCGCCAGTCGAGGCATTGGCCGCGTAGCCGCGCTGGCATTCGCCGCACATGGCGCTACGGTCGTATTGCACGGACGGGACGTGGCGTCGTTGGAACGCGTGTACGACGAAATTGAAACCAACGGCTATTCACAACCCGCGGTTGTTCCGCTTGATCTGGACAAGGCAACGACACGCGATTTCGATGCGCTGGGCTATGCGATCGAATCACAGTTGGGCCGGCTCGACGGCATCCTGCACAACGCATCGCACCTGGAAAAACTGTCGCCCTTGCAACAGCAAAGCCCCGAAGAGTGGAACCGGACGCTGCGCATCAACGTCGTCGCACCTTTCGCACTGACTCAGGCGTGCCAGCGGTTACTGCAGCTCTCGACGGATGCCGCCGTTATTTTCACTTTGGAGAGCCACGGACAGGACCCGACAGCTTTCTGGGGAAGCTACGCGGTCGCCAAGGCCGGCGTGGAAGCACTCATGAAGATCCAGGCAGCGGAATGGCAGGACCGTGCCAATCTCCGCGCGAACGCCTTGCTGCCTGGCCCGGTTGCTTCGCCTTCGCGCGCCAGGACACATCCAGGCGAGGTCGCTGCCTCGCAACGCCAGCCCGAAGACCTGATGCCGGCCTATCTCTACCTGATCGGTCCAGACAGTCGTGGCGTTTCTGGCGCGGTAGTGGAATGCTAGGCCGTTACACGAAGTTGCTCAAGCATCCAGCCGGGAAGCGGCCGGGACTTGCCTTCCGAAATATCGATCCACACCATTACCGCATTCGCCTCGGCGTAAAGAATTGAGGGATCGCCGGCAAGGAACATTTCATGGAACATCATGAAACTGCTGCGGCCCGGTTTGCCCACATACGTCGTGACCTCAATATCCGCAGGGTAGACTGCGGGCTTGATGTATCTGCAACTCAAGCTTCCCAAGATCGGGCCTTCCGAGCCCGGGCGATAGTCGATCGCGAGCGTATCGAACCAGGAGATACGCGCCTGTTCGAAATAGCGAAAGTAGGAAACATTGTTCATGTGGCCAAGCGCGTCCATTTCGCCCCAACGCATCGCCACGCGGTCCACGCGAACCAGCTTGCCCTCTTCTTTTTTCATGGCGTTCGGTACCGGCACGCCATTCTGGCGGCGCGCGAAAGCGTTTATCATCCCGACGGTGAGATTTTAACAGCAGGGCATTTCACCGCCCGGCAGCGAGGAGAATGGTTTGGCAGAACGCGAATCGATGGAGTATGACGCGGTCGTGGTTGGCGCCGGGCCCGCGGGGCTGGCGTGCGCGATCCGCCTGAAGCAGCGCGCAGCCGAGCGCGGCAGCGAGGCGTCTGTTTGCGTGCTCGAAAAAGGATCCGAAGTTGGCGCGCATATTCTTTCCGGTGCGGTCATGGATCCGCGCGCACTCGCGGAACTCTTCCCCGACTGGCAAGCGAAGGATGCGCCTCTGAATGCGCCGGTAACCGAGGATCGCTTTCTTTTCCTGCGCGAAAGCGGCGCGATCAAAGTGCCCAATTTCCTGTTGCCGGCATGTTTCCGCAATCACGGCAACTACGTGGTGAGCCTGGGTAACGTCTGTCGCTGGCTCGCACAGCAGGCTGAAGCGCTGGGAGTCGAAATCTTTCCAGGGTTCGCCGCAACGCAGGTTCTATACAACGACAGCGGCGCTGTTACCGGCGTGGCGACAGGGGACATGGGGGTCGACCGCGATGGCAAGCCGGGACCGAACTTCCAGCCTGGGATGGAGCTGCAGGCGAAATACACGTTCTTCGCGGAAGGCTGCCGCGGGCAACTGGGCCGCCAGCTCCTGGACAAGTACAAGCTCGACGCCGGCCGCGATCCACAAGTGTATGGAATCGGGCTCAAGGAACTTTGGCAAATCCAGCCGGAGAAACACCAGAGCGGACTCGTAATTCACACGGCCGGTTGGCCGCTCGATGCCGACACCTATGGTGGGTCTTTCCTCTATCACATGGAAGACAATCAGATATGCATCGGCTTCGTGGTCGGCCTCGGGTATGCCAATCCTTATCTGAATCCCTACGAGGAATTCCAGCGCTACAAGACGCACCCCGCCATTCGTCCCTTTCTCGAGGGCGGCAAACGCGTTTCGTACGGGGCAAGGGCCATCGTAGCCGGGGGTATTCAGTCTCTGCCGAAACTGGTTTTCCCCGGCGGGGCGCTCATAGGTGACGACGCCGGTTTCCTGAACGTTTCGCGCATCAAGGGCAGCCATGCAGCCATCAAATCCGGCATGCTCGCGGCGGAAGCCGCGATCGACGCCTTATCCGCGGGACGCAGCGCAGATGAATTAAGCGACTATCCGGAAAAATTCCGCGTCAGCTGGCTTCATGAGGAATTGCAGCGGGCGCGCAACTTCAAACCATGGATGTCCAAAGGACTGTACACCGGCACCGCAATGGTGGGCGTCGATCAGATCGTGTTCGGAGGCAAGGCGCCCTGGACGCTGCATCACAATCACGCCGACAACGAGACGCTGAAGAAAAAAACGGAGGTGCAACCTATCGCCTACCCCAAGCCCGACGGCATAGTCACTTTCGACCGCCTGTCCTCTGTTTTCATCTCGAACACCAATCATCGCGAAGATCAGCCAGCGCATCTGACGCTAAAGGATGCCCGGATACCGATCGACGTCAATCTTGCGCTTTACGACGCGCCCGAACAGCGTTACTGCCCTGCGGGGGTATACGAAATCGTTACGGAAAGTTCAGGTCCGCGCCTGCAGATCAACGCGCAGAACTGTGTCCACTGCAAGACCTGCGATATCAAGGATCCGCGGCAAAACATCGTCTGGGTCGCTCCCGAGGGCGGCGGCGGGCCCAACTACCCGAACATGTAATCGGGGTGGCGGCGCGATGCGCTGCAAGCCTCGGCTAGGCAGAGATTCAATACCGCGGACGGTCCAAAGTGGACCGACGGACTGCCCTACTCCTGTCGCAGCCAGGTCTGGGTTCTTCCAAGCAGCGATATGCCGATGAAGCCCCGGACGTT
>Ga0207708_10000333_pt1 | contig 37173 bp, 33 predicted proteins | sample KBSK5101metaG_FD_184340 | JGI IMG/M metagenome (GOLD analysis project Ga0207708, IMG submission 184340) | Corn, switchgrass and miscanthus rhizosphere microbial communities from Kellogg Biological Station, Michigan, USA - KBS K5-10-1 metaG... | ecosystem: Host-associated > Plants > Roots >... | reverse complement strand
ACAGCGTCGCGGCGGCCTCTACGGCCACCCGTTCCCGATGCTGAAGTTCCGGACGATGCGCCTGGGCGCCGAACGCGAGCGCGCTGCGCTGGAAGCGCGCAACGAGATGGACGGGCCCGTGTTCAAGATGCGCGACGACCCGCGCGTGACGCCGCTGGGGCGGATCCTGCGGCGCGCCAGCCTGGATGAGCTGCCGCAGCTGTTCAACGTTCTGGCCGGCCAGATGAGCATCGTCGGACCGCGCCCGCTGCCCGTCGACGAGACCGCGGGGCTGACCGGCCGCCACCGCCGCCGGCTTTCGATCCGCCCGGGATTGACGTGCCTGTGGCAGGTGAGCGGCCGCAGCGACCTGACGTTCGCCGAATGGATGGCGCTGGATCTCGAATACGTCGACCGCTGGACGCTGTGGCTCGACCTCGCGATCCTGCTGCGCACCCTCCCCGCGATCATCAGCCGCCGCGGCGCGCGCTAGGAGCGCGTCAGCGAGAGGGGGCTTCGCGCCTGAGAACGCCCAGCGCGTACAAACAGCACGCGAGAAGCGCGGCCTCGGTGACGACGGTCGCGGCGGCGGCGCCGACGGCGCCCAGGACGCCGTCGAGCGCCAGGTTCGTGCCGCCGTTCACGACGACCATCGCGGCCGCGAACGCCATGTTCAGGCCGCCGCGATCGCGCGCGATGAAGAAGTGCAGCACGCCGCAGTTCACGAACTGCAGCGGCACCGCGAGCGCGAGCGTGCGCAGCGCCGGGACCGCACGCCCGAAATCCGCTCCGAACGGCAACATGATGATCGGATCCGCGGCGAGCGCCAGCGCCGCGCCCAGCAAGACGCCGCTGCCCAGCAAGAGCCCCATGATCGCGCGTTCGGTGCGGATCAGCGCCGCGCGCGATTCGTGGAACCCACGCGCGAGCTGCGGAAACGTGGCCGTCATCAGCAGGACCGGCAGCTGCTTCACGACCTCGACCAGCTGGCCGGCGGCGCGGTAGGCGCCCACCTCGGTGTCGAACGACCGCAGCTTCAGCAGCAGCACGTCGGCGCGCGCGTAGACGAGCGTGAACGCGCCGGCCAGGTAGAACGGAGCCGCCTCGCGCAGCATGCGCCGCGCCAGCGTCCAGTCCGCGGGCCCCGCCCACGGCCCGTAATTGCGGCCCAGCAGCAGGAACCCGTATGCGGCGCCCGCCAGCGTTCCCGCCAGGATGCCGAGCGCCAGCGCGGCGATGCCGCCCGCGCCGGCCAGCAAGCCGGCGATGCCGCCGCCCATCCCGAGCACCGCGATGGCGGTATTCAGCTTCCCCTCGTCTCCCAGACGCTCGTTCGCACGGAATACCGCCCGCGCGTGATCGCACAACCCGCGCGCCAGCGCCGCCGCGCCCAGGGCGAGCACCGCGACCGCCAGGCCTCGATCCTCGACGGCCAGCGCGACTCCGGCGAACGCGGCCATCACGACCGCCGAGGCGGCGAGCCGCATGCGAAGACCGGTCGCCAGCAGCGGCCCGGTGGCCTCGCCCCGGCGGGCGAGCGCCCGCGTCGTCCAGATCGTCAGCCCGAGGTCGGTCGCGAACGCCAGCACCACCGCGAGGCTGGATGCGAAGGCGAACCGGCCGAAGCGCGCCTCGCCCAGCGTTCGGCCCGCGACGATCACCATCGCCAGCTGCGCGCCTTTCTCGACGGCGAACGCCGTCCCCTTCGCCGCCATGTTGGCGACGACGCGCCGGGGCTGTTCGATCGCGGCCGAGGTCACGCCGTCAGGCCCTCGCGCGCGCGCCGGGCGTCGTCCACCCACGCGGCGAAGCGCCGTTCAAACTCGTCGCGATCGAACCGCTGCGCCATCGTGCGCAGCTGGCCAGGCGCGAACGTCGTCTGCTCGAGGCGGTCCAGGGCGGCCGCCAGCGACGCCGGCGTCGCTTCGTCAAACACCACGCCGCCCTCACCGTCACGGATGGTGTCGGCCGCGCCGCCCTCCGCGAACGCGACGACCGGCCGGCCCGCCGCCAGCGCCTCGACGGGGACGATGCCGAAATCGTCGATCGCCGGATGAATCACCGCATCGCACGCGGCGTAGAGCCGATCGACCTCGTCGTCGGCCACGCGGCCGCGCAGCTCGACGTTCGGCGGCGTCATCCCGTTCAGGCGATTCCGGTCCGGGCCGTCGCCGACGACAATCAGGCGCCCGCGCCGCCCCACCATCGCGCGCACCGCCAGCTCGACGCGCTTGTACGGGACCAGCGCCGACACACACAGGTACGTCGGCCCAGCGCCGTTCCACGCGCCCGCGGGATCGGGGATGCGCGCGAACCGGCGCGTGTCGACGGGCGGCTCGATGACGATCGCCTCACGGCCGTAGTAGCGCTGGATGCGTTCCTGCGTGTACGTGCTGTTCGCGGCCAGCGCGACGGCGCGATCCGTGACGGCGCGATCCCAGCGGCGCAGCCGCCGCGCCACCAGCGCGAACGCCGCGCGACCGAAGATCCCGCCGGGGACGTGCGTCGTGTAGGACTCCTCGGCCTCCCAGACGTAGCGCATCGGCGAATGCACGTACGACACGCATAGCGCGCCGGCGGCCGGGCGGGCGCCCTTCGCGACCGCGTGACTGCTGGAGATCACCAGGTCGTAGCCGTCCAGGCGGAACGATTCGATCGCCGCCGGAAACAGCGGGAGCAGCACGCGAAACCCGGCGCGTCCCAGGGGCAGCATGCGCGCCAGCCGGTCGACGAACGAGGCCGTCACACGGTGCGACGTGATCTCGGGCGACAGGTTGCGCTGGTCGTAGCGCAGCGTGAAGACGTCCGCGCGCGGGTAGATCCGGCACAGCGATTCGAGCACGCGCTCGCCGCCCCGCATCGAGACCAGCCAGTCGTGAACTATGGCGACGCGTGGTTCCGGCATGGCTTCACGGGAATGATCTCTGGCGGCCGATCTCGACGGCGGCGGTTCCGCGGACCGCCTCCAGCTTGCGGACCGTCTTCAGCGTCGTCTGCGCCGCCGGCAGATCGAAGAAAAGCCTCAGCGCCCGGGTGGCGTCCAGGGCGGCCTCCGCCTCGGCGCCCAGCGACAGCTTGGCGGCGGCGCGCGCGGCCCACGCGTGCGGCGAGTATGGCTCGATCGCCAGCGCCCGATCGGCGGCCGCGAGCGCCGCGGCGCCGCGATCGATCCGCACCGCGACCTGCGACGTGCGCAGCGCGATGTCGAACCGGGCCACGTCGAGGCGCGGCCCGCGCGCGGCGCGTTCCAGGCATGCCAGCGCCGCCGCCGGATCCCCGTTGCCGTCGGCGCCGCCCCGTGCCAGCGCGGCCCGGGCCTGACCGCGCCAGTACGACGACGCGAGCATCCCGTATGACAGCCACCCGCCGGCTACGACGATCGCGATTCCCAACGCGGCCGCCGCTGCGAGGACGGCGCGTGGCCGGGGGGCGGGCGCGGGCCTCGCGCCCGCGGGCGCCAGCGCGTCGATGACGCCCAGCGAGACACCGAATAGCAGCGCCGTCGCGGGCATCGCCAGAGGAAACGCGGTCAGCCCGCAACCGAGACACGCCGCGACGCCGCCCGCCGCCGCGGCCGCGGCGTCCACCTCGGCGATCGAATCATCCGGTGCGGGGCGTTCGCGCAACGCTCGGGCTTCCGCCGCCGCGGAGGCGATCGCCGCGACGAACAGCGCGGCAAACGCCGCCAACCCGAGCGGCCCTGTCTCCAGCAGGCGTTCCAGGAGCTCGTTGTGCGGCCGGCGCGCCACCATCGTCGCCGACATGACCCCCTCCGCGGCCGCGCCCGGCTCCGCGTGCAGCGGGAAGATCACGCTGAAGTTCCCGGGTCCGACGCCCGCCAGCGGGTGCTCCCCGTACATGGCCAGCGTGCGCCGCCACAGGCCCAGGCGCGTCCGCGCCACGGGCGACGCGGGATCGAGCGCATCCATGACCACGCGCGATCCCGATTCGTAGCGCTTGGTATCGTTGGCGTCGCGCGCCTGCCATCGTCCCGGCAGCAGCGCCGCCGCCACCACGACCGCGCCGACGGGCACCAGCCACAGCGTCCGTCGCGTCAGGACGGGGCGCCGCACCACGAAGAAGACCGCGATGCCCAGCGCGCCGCCGATCCAGGCGCCGCGCGCGCGCGTCACCGCCAGGAACAACAACTGCGCCAGCAGCGACGCCACCACCCAGGCCGTCCGAACGCGGTTGTGTCGCAGCTGGGCGACCGCCGCGAACCCGAACGGCAGCGCGAGCGCCACCGCCTCCCCGGCCATGTTCCGGTTCCCGAACGTCGACCCGGGAACGCTGATGACCGGCAACGGCAGCGGCAGCAACTGAAGGTGCTGGACGAGCCCGAGCAGCGACACGATGCCGGCGGCGACGTGAATCGTGTCGAACAGGCGGCGGCGCCAGACTGGATCGCGCGTCGCCTGGGCGGCGGCCGCGGCGACGCCGGCGATCGCCAGCCAGCGCACGATCTCGGCGAGCGCGTACGGCGCGCCCGGTGGGCGGCGCGCGGCGGCAACCGCCGCGGCGAGCCCGGTGGTCAGAACGACGGCCGCCAGCGCGGCGCGCACGGATCGACTGCCGCGAAACGCGCCGTCGCGCAGCCGGCCGATGATCCAGGCTGCCATCCCGATCGACCCGACCAGGAACAACAGCGCCAGCTTGGGATCGGCGAACGGCGACTCGGCCGCGGGGATGTAGAACAGCGGAACGGCCAGCGCCGCTGCGACGATCGCCGCGGGTCCGATCGCCGCGCTCGTCATTGCCGCGCTTCCGGCGCGGCCCAGCGCTCCCCGAACGTGCGCAGGCGCTTCGCGAAGCTCTCCAGCACGCGCCGGCGGTGGTCGGACAGGTGCAGCTTGAGGATTCCGGGATCGAGAACGAGGTCGGGCCGCGGCGCGCTCGCGGCCCGGCGCCCGAGGTGGTAGCGCCAGCCGACGGAGAGCATCCGCTCGATCTCGTCGCCGACGGGCCAGCTCAGCGCGCGCTCGACCAGACGCTGCCACCGCGACGGCGCCAGCGTCGCGCCGGGCGGACGCGGCAGGTACGCCGGGTAGAACGCGCGGACCCATTCTTCGTTGGCGCGCACGAACGCATCGAACGTGTCCATGCCGGCGATCGGAACCAGCGAGATGGCCTGGTGCGCGGTGAACAGGTCGTGGTGATAGGCGATGCGCAGGTGGTTCTCGTCGACGAGGTAGTTGGGACACAGGATGCCGCGGCGGCGCGTGAGGTAGCTGGCCAGGAACAGCATCGTGTACGCCGTGTACGCCCGTCCCGCCGTCGCCACCACGAACAGATCGATGTCGTCGCCGCCGCGCGCGTTCTTGTGCGCCGTCCCGCCCGAGAGCGCCAGCATGCGCACGTACGGCAAGCTGGCGAGCGCGCCGATCACCTTGTGGTGCAGGTCCAGCAACTCGGCGGTCCGCCTGACGCCGTCCTCGCGGAGCGCGACCAGGTCCTCGCGGCCCCGCAGCGTCAGGATTCCCCCCGCATTCAGCGTCAGCAGGTCCGACAGCGGCGGCGCTCCGACCCGCTTGCGCACCTCGTCCGCCGACAACCTCGCCCCCAGCGCGGTCCGCGCGACCTCGTCCACGCTGATCGGCGCATCAAACAGGTCCGCATAGACCACCGTCGCCAAGATCGCCCACTCCCCACTCCTCCCCTCGACGTCGAGCACGCTCTTCAACGCCGACGCCGACGCTGACGCTGACGCTGACGTTGACGCTGACGTTGACGTTGACGTTGACGTTGACGTTGACGTTGACGTGGACGTGGACGACGACTTCCTCGCCGCCACCCACTCCTTCCTCCCCGCCACCGTCTCCCGCGCAAAACGCCACAGCTGCTCGGCGCTTCCCTCCCAGCTGAACGTCGCCGCGCGTGCCAGCCCCTTCGCGCGCGCCGCCGACCGCGCCTGCGGATCGCCGACGATCGCCGCCACCGCATCCGCGAGCGCCGCCTCGTCGCCCAGCGGCACCAGCACAGCGGCGCCGCCGCTCACCTCCCGCAGCGCCGGAACGTCCGTCGTGACCACCGGCGTCCCGCACGCCATCGCCTCGACGACCGGCAAGCCGAACCCCTCGAAGTGCGACGGGTATGCCAGCACCTCGGCGCCGCCGTACAGCGCGACCAGGTCCTGCTCGGGAACGTACCCGAGCGTGTGCAGCCGTCCGCTCGCCTTCCGCGCCGCGATCTCCGCCTTCAGCTCGCCGTCGCGCCAGCCCCGACCCCCGATGACGACCAGATCCAGATCTTCGGTCGGCGTGCCGGTGCGCGCCCGCAGCCGATCGAACGCCCGCAGCAGCGTGGGCAGGTTCTTGCGCGGCTCCAGCGTGCCGACCGACACGACGTAACGCCGGTCGAGGCCGTACGCCTGCCGCACGCGCGCGACGTCGGCATCGGACGGCACGCGGCAGGCCGGGTGCGGCGCGCCGGGCAACATCAGCACACGGTGCTCGGGCACGCCGAGCAGCTCCGTGATGTCCCGGCGCGACGCCGCGGATACGGTCCCGACGGCCGCGGCCCGCCGCACGACCCACGGCAGCAGCGGTCGCTGGCTGGCCAGCTTGCCGATGTTGAAGAACTGCGGCATGCGAATGATGGCCAGGTCGTGGACCACGTTCACGAACGGGCACACCACGTTCAGCGGCGCCACGTAGTTCGGGAACATCGCGAAATCGGCGCCGCTATCGACGAGCAAGCGGTTGGCGTCGCGCTGCATCCAGATCGCGCGGACCGGAATGCCGCCGATGCGCAGGTGATCGCGCCAGCGGTCGTACAGCTCGGGGGCCGGCTTGCCGTTGCTGATCAGCACCACGTCGTCGCCCGCGGCGCGGGTCGCGAGCAACCCGTCCACGAAATGCTCCGTGTAGTAGCCGATGCCCGTCCGATCGGCGGAGCACGTGCTGACCTCAACCGCGAGCCTCATGCCAGGCGGAAACATACCAACGCTCGGCCCCGAGGGTATCGGGGTCTAGCCGAAAGGCCCCTTTGTGAGCAAAACGTCGCCGACGGCGTGCGCGGATTATTGCGCGGCGTCGGCCGGGTGGTTCTCCAGCGGCGTTCCCGCCTCGATTCGCAGCGGCGCGCGCTCCGCCTTGCGCGGCTTGGCGGCGTCCGCGCACAATTTCGAGAGCTCCGGGCTTATGCGATCCCAGAGCCCCTTGCCGACGTCCGAAACCAGCGTGCGCTTCTCGCCGGCGAACGTCGTCGACACGGCGCGCAGGCCGGTGTATCCGCTACGGACGTAGACCGTCGCGCTCGCCTGATCGCCGTCGCCCAGGTACTCGCCGTCGACGTAAGCGACCAGATTCAGAGTCGCCGCCATCTCGCGGTACTGCTCGGCGCTGTCGACCGGGCGCAAGTTGGTAATGACCTTCAGCCCCTTGGCGCGCAGCGAGCTGATGACTTGTTGCTGCACGCGGTGCGCACCCTCGCCCGAGAACGTGAACACCGCGAACTTGCCCTGCGGCGCGGGCAGCGGCGGCTCCTTCGGCTGCGCGCGCTCCTTCGCCTGCGTGCTCCCCTTCGCCGGCCCGCGCGACGCCGTCTTGCCGCCACCGGCGCTACCGTTTCCGGAAGCGCGCGGCTTCTTCTTGGCGGCTTCGGCCGGCGGCGCCGCGGCCAGCGCAAGCCCAAGCGCGACCGTGGTCAGAAGACGGAGCAGACGCCGGCAGCGCACTCCGTCCTATCGTATATCAGCGCAACGTCAGCGCGAACACCTGCGTTCGACCTACGATCTCGAAACCGAAACGGACGTAAAGGTCCAGCGCGCTTTCGTTCACCGCTTCGACCGATAGATCGATGTCACCGGCGCCGCCTTCCTGGAGCTGGCGCAAACCTTCAGCCACGATGCGAGGCCCCAGCCCGCGCCCGCGGTAGGCGGGCACGCGACCGAGAATGCGTAGCTCGCCGCGATCGCCGTGCAGCACCGCGCGGACGAGGCCGGCGATCCGATCGCCGTCCTGCAGCACCCGCCACCGGGCCGCGCCGGACTCGACCGCCTGGCGGAAATCGGCAAGCGGCAACAGGTTCGTCGCCAGCGCGTCGCGAAACATCTCGGCCAGCGCGGCGTGGGCGGCGTCGACGCGCTCGGCGTCCAGCGTGGTCCACGACCACCCGGGAGGCAGCGGGTCCAGGGCCGCGACCGGCGCCGCGGATCGCGGACGCGTCATCTCGAAGATGTCATAGGCGTGCGCGAAGCCCGCCCCGAGGAGGGCCTCGCCGATCCCGTCGGCCGGAAGCAGCGACGGCGGCAGCGTTACGTGCAGGGCACGTCGATTCCCGGCACGCGCGAACGCGGCCGCCGGCTCGATGACCAGACGGATGAATTCCGGCGCCGCGATGCGCGCGCGCACCACCAGCATCTCCAGGTTCGCCGAGTTCGCCGCGTTCCGCGTGCGGTCGACGACGGTCGACGCCAGCCGGATCCCGTCGCCGTCGGCGATGACGAAGACGCCGCCCGCGCCGCTGGTGAGATCGAGCAGTAGACGGGCGTAGTCGATGCCACCGTTCGCCGCGCAGAACCCGGCGATCGTCTCCGCGTCGCCGGGCGCAAACGGAATGCGGCGAAGCGTCTCGGCGGCCGGCGGCACGCCGTGATGCTACGGCGCGAGCAGCGTGCAGTCGATCTCGTTCTCGCGCGGCGTGGTGCACGTCTGGCCGCCGGTGCACAGCGTCGCCATGGCGCAGGCGCACGTGACCGTCGCGCCGCAGCCACCCGGACGTGCAACGCAGCTCCAGCCGGGCGTCATCACGCAGCAACCACCGACCAGGTCGTAACCGTCCGGGCAGCTACCGCCGTCCTGCGGGCACAGCTGCGCTCCACCGACCGTCTGCGTCCGCAGGCAGATCTGGTTCGGCGCGCAGGCGTTCGAACCGCAGATCGTGCCGCCATCCGATCCGCCACCGCCCGAACCGCCGCCGCAAGCGGCGAGCAACGCCGCGACGGCGAGGAGCGCGAGCGACAGCTTCCCAGCGTGCTCCTTCATGGGCACCCCTTGCAGCGGCAATACCACTCGTTGGTGCGGCACGCGCAGCTGTCCGTGCCGTACGAGCATGAAAAGATCCCGGTGGGAGCGGGCGGCGTACACGCGCTGAGGTGCTGCGGCTCGAAGGCCGGGCAGTCGAGACAGGTCCAGGTGTTCACCGCGCCGGTCACCCGGCACGCGCACGTCGCGCCCTCGTAGTTGCAGTACGCGGTCGTGTCGAAGCTGCAAGACGGAAGCCCCGTCGGCTTCGTGGGCGGACAGCCGGCCGGGTTGCCGCCCGCGCCCGTGTTCATCATGCCGCCGCCGCCACCGGTGCCACCCGCCCCCGTCGTCCCACCTCTCCCCGTCGTACCGGCGCTGCCCGTCGTGCCCGCGCTGCCCGTCGTGCCCGCGCTGCCCGTCGTGCCCGCGCCACCCGTGGTGCCGGCAGTACCGGTCGTCCCGGCGGTGCCCGTCGTGCCAGCGGTGCCCGTCGTGCCAGCGCTGCCCGTCGTACCCGCGCCACCCGTCGCTCCACCGCTGCCGGTCGTGCCGCCACCACCGCCGGCCGCGCCGCCGTGACCGCCGGTGCTCTTGCCGTCTGACGAGCAAGCCGATCCGACCGCAAGCAACGCCACCACGACAAGGATCCCGAATGAGCGCATCGCGGCGCCCGAGGAGGCAATCGCCATGCCGCGCGAAGCGCGCGTTCCGCGTGCATCTTGCCAGCGCGCCATCTCAGAAGTTTGAAGGTACCCCGGCCTTCCGGGTCGCGGCGGCCGTTCATCGATCCAGCGGCGGCCGGCCCTGCCCCGCGCGATAACGGCGGTAGTCGGCGATGATCGTCGCGTGGTCGAAGGCGATGTCCGGCGGTAACGCGTCCAGCGGCACCACGCGCGCCGCGGCGGCGTCGTCACCGCCGACCGGCGTCCCGTCCGCGCGGCCGATGAACACTGTGCTGGCTGTGTAGATTCCGCGCGGATCGCGCGCCGGATCCGAATAGACGCCCAGCAACTCGGTCAGCTCGACGTCCAGCCCGGTTTCTTCCTTCGCTTCACGTCGCGCGGCCTGCGCGACGCTTTCGCCCGGATCGACGAAGCCACCCGGCAGCGCCCAGCCGAGCGGCGGATTCCGCCGCCGCACCAGCACGATCCCGCCCCCGCTCTCGACGATGATGTCGACCGTCACCAGCGGGGTCTTCGGCGGTTCCTTGCCCATCCGCCGACATTATCGTCAGGCTGGCCGAAAGCGCGAGACGCGCGGCGCTTCCGCGCGCACCCGCCGCGCCGCCAGGTAGACGACGATGGCCGCGTTCACCGCGAGAGCGACCAGCTTGGCGGCACCCGGGCGGCGCATCAGCTCCCACACCTCGAACGGAATGAACGACCCCGTCACGACCACGGTCAGCCATTCGGCCCAGCGCCGCCCGCGCAACAGCCCCACGCCCTCGGCCATGAACACCGCCGCGTAGGCCAGACAGGCGACGCCGATCTCGCGCAGGTCGCGATGGTTCAGCGCCAGCAGCCGCGAAACCGCCGCACGCACCGCCATGTGTCCGGACAGCGCCCCCGTCCAGCGCACCGAGTGCACGGCCGATCGCGCGATCTCCGCCGGCAGACCCATCAACATCGCGACCCCGAGCGGCGCCAGCACCGACGCCTTCATCAACTTGAAGACGCCGATCACCGAGACCAGCCGATCATGACCGTTCGCGCCGCCGCCCATTGGTGTTAACTCTGGGCGTACCTGTGTCGCCGGCAAGGCCGCCGCTGCACCGAAGTCAGCCGTTGGCTGACTTCTCAGGGAGGGCACCGTCGCCAGATCAGCAGGACACGGCAACGGGAGAACCCCCATGTCCGAATCGTCCGAGTCCGTCGCGTCCCACGCCCCGACCGCGCTGACGCCACCCGAAGCCGAAGCGATCGCGACGCTGGGCTACATCTACGGCTACCCGCTGGTCCTGATGGACGCGACCCGCGCGTCGTCGCCGGCGCCCGCGAACCGCTTCGCCCACGCCGCCGAATTTCCGGACGACACGTTCACCGAGGTCGTCAGTCCGAACGTCGACACGCTTTACTCGATCGCGTGGCTGGATCTGACCAAGGAGCCGATCGTTCTGGCGTTGCCGGACGTCGGCCGGCGCTACTACACGATGCCGCTGCTGGACGCGTGGACCAACGTCATCGCGGCGCCCGGCACGCGCACGACCGGCAACGGCAAGAACGCGTTCGCCATCATCGGCCCCGACTGGAGCGGCGATCTCCCCTCCACCATCGAGGCGATCCAGTCACCGACCAACATGGTCTGGTTGATCGGGCGGACCTACACGGCCGGCAAGCGCGACTACGACGCCGTCCATGCGATCCAGCGCCAGTACAAGCTGGCGCCGCTGCGGGCGTGGGTAAAAACCGGCGAAGCACCTGCGGCCGTCGCGATGCCGATGGGATCCGGCGGCGAGGCGCCCGTCGCGCAGGTCGACAAGCTGGCGGCCGGGCCGTTCCTTGCGCGGCTGGCGCGCCTGATGAAGGCCAACCCGCCGGCGCCTGGCGACGAGCCGCTGGTGCGCCGCCTGGGCCTGCTGGGGATCGCCCCGGGCGAGCCGTTCGATCTGGCGCGGCTGCCCGCCTCGATCGCCGACGCCGTGGAGGCAGGCGTCGCGGCGGCGCGCGCGCGGATTCGCGGCGCGGGCCTGGACGCGATGGGAAAAGTCGTGAACGGCTGGCGCATGCGGACGGACCTGGGCCGTTACAACACGAACTACGAGCAGCGTGCCGTCATCGCGATGATGGGCCTGGGCGCCAACCTCGCGGAGGACGCCGTGTATCCGGGGACCGACGTCGACGCCGCGGGCCAGCCGCTGTCGGGCGAGCACCGCTACGTGCTGCGCTTCGCGCCCGGCGCGCTGCCGCCCGTGAAGGCGTTCTGGTCGCTGACGATCTACAACGACAAGCATTTCCTGGTCGCGAACCCGATCGGACGCTACGCGCTGGGCGATCGCGATCCGCTCCGCGCCGAACCCGACGGGACGCTGGACTTCTTCATCCAGCGCGATGATCCCGGCCCCGAAAAGCGGTCCAACTGGCTGCCCGCGCCCGCCGAGGGCTTCTCGCTGGCCTTGCGGCTTTACTATCCGAAGCCGGCCGTGCTCGACGGAACGTGGCGGCCGCCGGCAGTCGTGCGCGTGTAACAAGCGATCGCGCCTGGGCGTCGCGCGCTCGTGTTAGCCTCGCTCTCGCGAGGTGAGCTTGCTCCCACGGGGCGCCCGGTTCCTGATCGCGGCCGCGCTGGCGACGCCAGCCATGAACGCAGAGGCGCGTGGCGGTGCGGCCGCGCCCGGAATGATTCGCGGCGTGGTGCTCGACCACTATTCGTACGGCCCGAGCGTCGGCCGGCTGATCGTCGTCGGCAAGGCGCAGGCGACCACCGACATCAACGGCCGCTTCACCATTGCGGCCCCCGCCGGCGCGTACGACGTCGCCGTCGTCGATCCAAACCGAATGTCGGTCACGTTCTTTCGCGGGTTGCGCCGCCGCGATCCGGTGCTTGTTCACGACGGCGATCCCAACGGGGTCCCGAAAGGCCAGGAGACGCACGCGGCGCACATCGAAGGAACCCTCTCGGGGGGCGGCTTCGACCCGAAGACCAGCAACATGGCGACCGTGTATTTCTTCTCGCCGCAGGTGGTGCGCGACCAGACCCTCGGCGGCCCCAGGTACGGCGCCCAGCCCGGCGCCGGGTTCGGCCCGCTGACACTCAACTGGGTCGGCCCGGCCTCCATCACCGGTACGCTCGTCGCCGTGCGCACGACCCGCGAGCCGCCCACCGACGCCGCGAAGGCGCGCGGGGAAAAAGGCGCAGTCGTGTGGTGGGAGGCGCACAAGGACGTCAAGGTCGCGAGCGGCGAGGTGACGACCGCCGATCTCGCGTTCGCGCGGGTGCCCATGGGGCACATCGCCGGCAGGATCGAGCTGGCTCCCGGCCTCGTCGTCTCCGAAAAGAGCGTGAGCTATTACCCCTTGCGAAACCGCGGCATCCCGCTGGACGGCGACGGGCGATCCACGCACGAGCCGGGCTTCGATTTCCCGGTGCCCGATCTTCGCCGGCTGCCCGGGAACTACTGCGCCAGCGCCGACGACGGAACCTACGGCGGCTTCACAGTCGCGATGACCTGTGGCATCGCCTTCGGCGCGACCGACGTGACGCTGAAGCTGCACGCCCCGCCCAAGCTGACCAGCCCCGCGCACCAGCCCTACAACCTGAATGACAAGCCGACGATATCCCGCGACACGCGGTTCGCCTGGACGGAGTCCGACGGCAAGGTCTACCGGCTGACGCTCAAGGGATCGCCCCGCCTCAGCGTGTACACCACCGCGACCAGCACCGGCTGGCCCGACCTGCAGTCGGTGGGCGTGCAATTCCCGAAGCTCCGCGAGGGCTACGCCGTGTCGGTCACCGCCTTCGGCCCGTACCCGGGAATGGACGAGGCGTTCTCGCCGACCGGCATGGGCGGCCCGTTTCCGAAGGAGTGGTACAGCAGCGAGTCGATCGCGCCATACGTGCAGGTGGTGGGACCGGGCGAGCCCACCGTGATCCCACCCGCCAAGCAGGTCATCGATGACGACGGGCCGCCGCACCGCCGCTGACATCGCCGTCGCCACCGCGTGCGCCGTGCTCGCGGCGGCGGCCGTCGCAGGCGGCGCGTGCACCCGCGTCCCGACGGCGCGCTCGACCGGCGCGCCATCGCACGGACCGACCGCCTGCTTCGGCGCCACCGCCGAGGTGCTGGTCAGCGACGCGCCCCGCGCGAGCGACCTGCAATTCGCCGGCGGTCGTCTGTTCTGGACGCCCGGGCCCGTCGGGTACGCGATGAGTCAGCTGGATCTCGCCACCTCCCGCGTCGAGCACCGTCCCGGCCGCTGGTTCGATCTCGGCGCCGTGATGGACACGCGGCAGTCATTCTCGACCGACAACATCAACAACCTGATGGTCGGCGATCTCGCGACGATGAAGATGTCGGTGCTGCTCCGCGGAGAGGATCGGATGGAGGATCCGATCGTCTGGTCGTCGCTCGCCCTCGACGATACCTACGTCTACTACGGGCGCGGCCCCTACGCGCCCTTGCACGAAGCCGGGCTGTTCAGAATGCGGCGCGACGGCGCCGGGAAGGAAGAGCAGATCGCGCCCAGCCCGACCGTCGACATGCGGTTCATCGCCGACGCCGGTTACGTTTACTGGCTCGGCGAGCACCAGGATCACGCCGCGGTCCTGCGGCGCGCGCTGGCGCCCGGTGCGCCTGAGCAGCAGATCGCGGCGCTGCGCACCTACGACCCCGAGACGGTCATGGCGGTTGCTGGCGGGCGCCTGTACTTCGTCGATCGCGGCGCGGTGTGGAGCGTGCCGATCGACGGCAGCGGGCCCGTCGTCCAGCAGGTCGCGCTGAGCAATGCGAAGGTCGCCAGCCTCCTCGTCGAGCCGCCCTGCCTCTACTTCGTCAGCGACGGGCGCATCAAGCGCGCCGCGATCGACGCGGCCCCGTCGCAGACGCCGGTGACGATCGCCGACGAACAGAGCTTCGACGGCGGCGGCATAGTAACCGACCATCGCTTCCTCTACTGGATCGACCGCAAGCGCGCCCGGATCATGCGCGCCGCACCGGGGAGCGCCGTCGTCCCGCCGCGCAACGAGCTGGTCACCCGGCCCGCGCCCGAGCAGCCGCGCCGGCCACCGTATCCCTGGAACGCCGCGCTCGGCGACGGCTGGGGCTGCGTCTTCCTCGCCCGCGAAATGCCGGGGCGTCCGAGCTGGGAATGCTGGCAGGCGGGGCGCGCGCCGACCGGCCGACCGGTGCGGAAGCTGACCGGCCCATGGGCCACCGCGGGGCACGACCAGCTCTGTCTGTCCGTCGGCGCCGAGACGCGCTGCTGGCGCTGGGACCAGCTGATGGACGGCGCGGCGCCCGACTATCCCGAACCGCCCGACGGACCGGCGCCCTCGAAGGTCATCCATCTCGGCGGCAACTTCAGCTGCACCACCCAGGCCGAGACGCTGGAGTGCACCGGCGACAACCAGTACGGGCAGCTCGCCAACGGCTCCAGCGGCGCGGGCGCCGAGGAACCCGGTCACCGCTTTCACGCGAACTGGGCCGCGCTGGGCGGCTGGCACGGCTGCCAGAACCGCCAGTACGCCGGCAACTTCTGCTGGGGCCGCGGCGACGCCGGCCAGCTCGGGTTCCCGGCGCCCGATCGCTGCACGGTCGGAGGCCGCGACGTCCCATGCAGCAAGACGCCGCAACGGCTGCCGCTGCCCGACCAGCCCTTCTACAGCCTGAAGGCCGGCGACATGTTCACGTGCGCCGTCGGCAAGAACCTGAGGTGCTGGGGCGGCAGCCGCGACGGCGTGTTCGGCAAGGCGAGCGACTGCCCCGCGGAGCTGCGGCGCGCGTGGCCGACGCACGCGGGAACGGTCGCCGCGCCGAAGGCGACCTGCGCGCGCAAGCCCGTGGAGGTGCCAGGCTTCGTCGCGCCGGATCAAAACGCCGGGCTGAACGTCGACGTCGGAGCGCGCGGCATCTGCGCCGTGATGGGGAAGGAGGTCCGCTGCGTCGGCGCGATCCCGACGCCGAAGCTGCCCGCGCCGGCACGCTACGTGGCCATCGCGCACGGCGACCAGCCCGCCGCCTGCGCGTCGACCGAGACCGACGTCTACTGCTGGGGCGCCGGCTACTCGCCTCCGGATGATCTGGCGGCGCCGGTGCGCGTTGTGCTCGCGGCGCAGTCAGAGAAGCGCGCCGGCGCGCCCGTCTTCGATCCGCCGCTGCCGACGGGCCCCGATCGCGTCGACAAGTGGGAGGCCAACTGCGCCGTGAACTTCGCGTGCGAGCTGCCGGTCAAGCCGCTGCCCCCATGCGCTGGCGATAACGCGAAGGCCGTCGTCTGGAGCGAGCTGGCCGCCAACGCCGGCAGCCAGAACCACAAGACGATCACCGTCCGCGGCCCGCTGGCCCTGGGCCCCGACGAAGACAACGGCTGCGACAGCGGCGGACACTGCTGCCACGGTAACCACCGGCGCTGGATCGCGATCGGCGGCGCCGAGTCCAAGCTGCTGCTCGACAGCCTCGCGTGCGCCGGCGACGGCTCGCGCCTCTGCTGCAACACGCCCGTCCAGGGTCAGCAGGTGATCGCGACCGGGAAGCTCGTCGACCATCGTGGCCGCTGGAGGCTGGAGGGGTCGAAGGTCTGCGTGCCCGCGGGCGCGGGTCGCTAGCTTCAGCGTACGTCCAGCCGCAGGCCGCCCAGGAACTTCGCGAGGTGCTTGCGTCCCTCGTCGACCGTCCCGCGCGTGGAGTTGAAGTGAACGTTGTAAAGCATCTCGCCGCGACGGACCGTCAGGATCTCGCCGGTGAAGTGCGTGCCGTCAACGTCGGCCGTGTAACTCACCTGGCTGGCTCCGTCGATGAGCGGCTTCTTGGCGGGCTTCACGACAGCGCCCTTGCTCTTCACCGCAGCGACAATCCCTTCCTGCAGCTGTGAGGGCCCGAAATCGGCGCTCGCCTGGGTCGCGGTCAGAGCGACCGCGTTGGTGATCTTCTCGTGGGTGTCCTTGTCGTCCAGCAGCGGCGTAGCGACGTTCGCGCTGCAGCCCCTCGATGAGACATCCTGAATCTCGAAGTCGGACCAACCGTCGTCCGGATACGTCATCTCGAAGCGGCAGACGTGGTTGCGGTAGCGCAGGCGCTCGCCGACCTGCTGGCGTTCGACCCCACCCTGCTTGAGGGCGAAGCGAGCCAGGCGATCGGTCTCTGCGCGCGGGATCCCATCGAGCCGCAGACGCCGGTCGATGCCCGTCACGCCGTGCGGGGTGATCGTCGGACATTCGCCCACCGGAGGCTGCGCCTTGATCGCGGCAGACACCGCCTGCACGGACAGCACCGAGAGCGACGGCTTCACCGTCTTCATCCAGGTCGCCAGCCGCGTCACGACGTCCAGCGGCTCCAGCCCTTGCTCCGCGAGCGCCGACAGACCGACCACCCGGTCGCCGAGAACGGCGGTCACGAAGCTCCAGCTCCGGTGCGTCGTCACGCCCTCTTGCTTCAGATCCGGTAGCGGCAGCCACCAGGTCAGCACACCCTCGGGAAAAGCACCGTCCTTGCCGCTCTGGATCGCAATATCGACCGGCCGAGCGCTCACGCCCAGCTGCTTCGCGAGGTAATCGCCCTCCCACGCTTCGTGCGCACGCAAAAGGTCGATCCCGGTCTTCCCTGCTGCCGCCGGCCCGATCTGCGCGCGGGTCGTGTCCACGATCTGGACCACCAGGTCATCGACCAGGAAAGCGAGCGCATCGTCTTTCTTCTCGCTCCGCAGGCTGGTCCCCACCACGTCGACCGTGTAATGAACGGCGCCCGAGTTGACGACCAGCCGGTAACCACAATCCGTCGCGACGGCGGCTGTACTGTTCGCGTCCGGCGAGCCGGCGGCCTGCGCGGCCGGTGGCGTCGGAGCTGGAGCCGGCGCCGGCGCGGCCGACCCGGACGGGACCGACGCACACCCGGCGGCGAGCAAAACGAAGCCGAGGTTCGCGGGCGCCAGCCGCCTCATAGGATGGCGACGACGATCGCACGTCGATGGGTCGCCGGCCAGTCACTCGTTCGTGGAAGCGCGCCATGAGACACTGAAATATCTTGTTGGCGTGGTGCGTATCGGGCCTTTGCACCGCCGACATGAAATGCCAGTGAACGCAGCCGGCTCAGAATCAGTGCGAGGAAGAGGACTCGAACCTCCACTCCTTTCGGAACCAGATCCTAAGTCTGGCGCGTCTACCAGTTCCGCCATCCTCGCGTGCCGGCTGATTGTAGCTGCATCACCTTGCCCGGCGCGAGTCCTCGGCTTCGTTCGTTTCAACCGAAGGGGCCGTCGACGGCACCATAGCAGCGCAAAGTGTGTGCTCGCTCTCCCAGACGCCGAAGCCCTGCCATGAAAAGGTAAAGACACGGTGCCTGCCGTGAGCATACAGTGCCGACCTAGTACCAACTGGAACCGCCATCCAATTTGGGGATAGCGGAGTAGCAGAAAAAGGAGACGGTGTGATGCGTTCAATCGGACGAGCCTTCTGGTTTTCACTTCCTCTAATTGTCGCTGCGTGCGGAGCCGAGAAATCGCCGCCGTCGTCGATCGAGACAAAGGTCGCAGCCCTGGGAGAAACGATCAGCACCGATCAGACGAGTTATCAGTCGGGTGCGACGATCACCGTGACCTACGCGGGGCTGCCCGGTAACCAGCAGGACTGGATCGGGATCGCGCCCGCCGGCTCGCCCGCCGAGGGCTACGTCGCGTACGTGTATACCAACGGCCAGACCAGCGGCACCGCCACGTTCACTGCGCCCGCAGCCGGCACGTACGTCGCGCGCGCGCATTTGAACAACGGCGCGGCCCTGCTCGCGGAAAGCGCCCCGTTCACGGTGGTGCCGCCGCCGATCGCCACGGACAGATCGAGTTACACCAGCGGCTCCACCATCACCGTGACGTATTCGGGGCTGCCGGGTAATGCGCAGGACTGGATCGCCATCGCGGCGGCCGGCTCGGACACCATGAACTTCGTCGCCTACGTGTACACGAACGGCCAGACCAGCGGCACCGCCACCTTCACCGCGCCCGCGACCGGCTCGTACGTCGCGCGCTCGTTCCTCGACAACGGCTACATGTTGTTCGCGGAGAGCGCCGCCTTCACGGTCACGCCCGGTATCGCGACGGACAGCGCCACGTACACCGTCGGCGCCACGGTGACCGTGACGTACGGAGGACTGCCCGGCAACTTCTATGACTGGATCGCGATCTCGCCCGCCGGGTCTGACAACCTGACCTACCTCACGTACGTGTACACGAACGGCCAGATTAGCGGCACCGCCACCTTCACCGCACCCGCGGCGGGTTCGTACGTCGCGCGCGCGTACTCGAACAACACCTTCGAACTGCTGATGGAGAGCACACCCTTCACGACGGCTTCGCCGCCGGCCATCTCGACCGACGCAGCCAGCTATGCGCCCGGCGCCACGGTGACCGTGACGTACTCCGGCCTGCCAGGAAACCAGAAAGACTGGATCGGGATCGCGGCTGCAGGGTCCGCGACCACGAGCTTCGTCGCCTACGTGTACACGAACGGCCAGACCAGCGGCACCGCCACCTTCACCGCGCCCGCCTCCGGCACCTTCGTCGCGCGCGCGTTCCCGAACGACACGTTCAATCTGCTCGTGGAGAGCTCGCCCTTCACGATCTCCGCCACGCCGGCCATCTCGACCGACGCCGCCAGCTACGCGCCCGGCGCCACGGTGACCGTGACGTACTCCGGCCTGCCAGGAAACCAGAAAGACTGGATCGGCATTTCCGCTGCCGGGTCGGCGAACACCAGCTTCGTCTCGTACGTGTACACGAACGGCCAGACGAGCGGCACCGCCACCTTCACCGCGCCCGCCTTCGGCACCTTCGTCGCGCGCGCGTTTCCGAACGACACGTTCAATCTGCTCGTGGAGAGCTCGCCCTTCACGATCGTCGTCACACCGGCCGTCTCGACCGACGCCGCCAGCTACGTGGCCGGCGCCACGGTAACCGTGACGTATTCCGGCCTGCCAGGAAACCAGAAGGACTGGGTCGGGATCGCGGCTGCCGGGTCGGCGAACACCAGCTTCGTCTCGTACGTGTACACGAACGGCCAGAACAGCGGAACGGCCCAGTTCGTGGTGAGCACGCCGGGCGTCTACGTCGCGCGCTCCTTCACCAACGACTCCTTCGACCTGGCCGCTCAATCGGCGGTGTTCACGGTCTGCGAGGCTGGGATGTGCTTCGTAGCCTCACTGAGCAGCGCCCAGGAGGTCCCGACCAACGCCAGCACCGCGACCGGCTCGGGGAGCTTCGTCTACGTCCCCAGCACCCACACGATCACCTATTACGTGCAGCACACGGTCGCAGGCGCCAGCGCCGGCCACATCCATCAGGCGCCCCCGGGCCGCAACGCGGGCGTCATCGTGCCGTTCACGCTCGTCGGCCAGACGGCAAGCGGATCGGACGTCCTCAGCGACCCGGAGGCCGCCGACCTCCTGGCCGGGAATCTGTACACGAACATTCACTCGCCGACGTTCCCGGGCGGCGAGATCCGCGGCCAGATCCTGCGGCCGGGGGAGCTCCTGTTCATCGCGCACCTCGACGGCGCGCAGGAGGTCGGCCCGACGGGATCGACCGCGACCGGCACCGGGAGCGTCATCTTCGACCCGACGACCCTCGGCATCAAGTACGTGCTGCAGCACAATGTCGTGAACGCCACCGCGGCCCACATCCATCAGGCACCCGCCGGAATGATCGGCAGCGTCATCGTGCCGTTCACGCTGGTCGGCAATGACGCGAGCGGCACCGCCACGCTGACCGCCGGCCAGGGCACCGCCCTGGTGACGGGCGGCCTCTACATGAACGTTCACTCGCTGGCGTTCTCGGGCGGCGAGATCCGCGGCCAGCTGTTCCCCCCCGGATCGTGATCGGCTGAGCAAGACCGCCGCCGGCCTCGCAAGACGGCCGGCGGCGACGGTCCGCGGGCCGCCACCCGCCTTGTATCGGTCGCCGAACCGAACGATCGGAGAGGAGATGTCCTCGTGGGCAACACCCACGAAGGACGTTCCGCGGAAGCAGATCCGCCGATCCGTCGTCCGGGGACTGCGCGCGGCGGTTCATGTCCTGATCCTGGGTGATCCGAAGTTCGGCGGGCCGACGCGCGATCACCTGGCCGACGAGGAGATCGGCGCGGCCGTGCGCGACATGGTCGAACGCTTGTTCACCGACGAGCTGGTCAAATCTCCGACGCTGTTCCAGTCCCTCGTCGAACGGACCTCGCTGCCGTAACGCGACATGAGCCGCTTCGCCGGTTAGCCGTCACTGCGTTGCAGGCCGCCGTGATTCACGCGATATTGCCCTCCTTGAAGCGCCTTTTGCTGCTGATCCCCTTGGCGTGCGTTCTGGGGTGTGGCGGGGGTGTCGGGGGTGGCTCGCTCGCCAATACAGCCTGGACGATGCGCGTCCCGGGGCTGATCTGCGACCACCAGACCAGCTTCTACATGGACGGGCGGTACCTCGACGCGATCACCTGCCAGCTCGGGGACGACAGTCACGTCGCACAGGTGAACCGAGGCAACTACGCCATCGACGAGCGGAACGTGGTCATCGTCGTCAAGGAGTCGTCCTGTGCCACGGCCACGTCCGGCGAGTTCGGGTTTTCCGTCAACGGCGACAGCCTGGTTCTCGGCACCTCCGACGGAAACACCGTCACGCTCACGCGCCTCCTCTTCCTCCCCGGCGAACCTCAGGCGGTGCCGATCGGTTGCTTCGATTCCATGGACAACTGGGCGTTCACGCCCATGGCGATTCACGCGCTCTGATCAACCCCCGTCGGCGCGCTTGCGCGAACGCGTCAGGCCGAACTCGCTCAGCCGGGTGACCAGGGTTCGGCGCGGCATGCCCAGCTGGCGGGCTGCCTCGCTCTGGTTGCCATGACATCGCTCCAGCGCCTCGATGATCCGCGCGCGCTCCAGCGCCTTCATCTCGGTCTGTAGGTTGCCGCCTTCACCTTGCTGCGCCCCAGGCGCCGCCGCCGGCGTTCCACCGGCGCGGTCGGTCCCACGCAACGACGGCGGCAAATGGTCGGGTAGCACAACATCGCCGGTACACAGCACCACCGCGCGCTCGATGACGTTGCGGAGCTCGCGGACGTTGCCGGGCCACGTATGCCGGCGCAGGACCTCGAGCACTGCGGGGGAAAGCGTCAGTGGCTCGATTCGTTCGATTCCCCGACACGCCGCTGTCAGGAACAGCCCCGCCAGGACATCGATCTCCTGGGGCCGCGCGCGCAGCGGGGGAATGACGAACGAGATCCCGTTCAGACGGTAATAGAGGTCCGGCCGAAACCGTCCGTCTCTGGCGTCGATCTCAGGATCGCGGTTGGTGGCCGCTACGAAGCGCACGTCGACGGGCCGCGGTCGGGTCGATCCCAGGCGTGTCACCGCGCGTTCCTCCAGCACGCGCAAGAGCTTGGCCTGTATCGCCGGAGGCAGCTCCCCGATCTCGTCGAGGAACACGGTGCCGCCTTGCGCAGCCTCGAAGAGCCCCGCGCGCGCGGACACCGATCCGGTGAACGCACCCTTCTCGCTGCCAAACAGCTCGCTCTCCAGCAGCGATTCGGCGATCGCGGCGCAGTTGATGGCGATGAAGGGACCCTTCGAGCGCGGCGAATGCGCGTGGATGGCGCGCGCCAGAACCTCCTTTCCGACGCCCGTCTCGCCGAGAAGCAAGACGCTGATGTTGCTCTGCGCGGCGCGGCGGGCCTCCGAATACAGAGCGCGCATGGCAGGGTCGCGCACGACGACGCCCGTCGCGTCCGTATCTGGCTGCTCCGCGGAACCGAGGTCGGGGATCTCCACCGCCCGCTCGTGCCGCACCACGACGCTGGCGGTTCCAAACAGCAGACAGTCGCCCACGGACAGCGCGGCTTTCCTGCCCAGAAGTTGCCGCACGTTCACCGTCGATTTGCCCGCGCCGCCGTGGGCCTTCGGGCGCATGAACGTTCCGTTTGCTCCTCCGAGATCTTCGATCTCCAAGGCGTCCCCGACACGCAAGACGGCGTGCCGCCGCGAGACCGACGGATCATCGATGCGGACCGTGCTCCCCTCGTCGCGGCCGATGGTGACCTCGCCGGACCGGGGCAACGCGAACGTTCGAATCTCCTCGCCGGAAAAAACGACCAGCTCGAAGGCCGCTCGGGAGGGGTCGACCACGTCAGGCGGCACGGTGCGGGAGTATACGCTCGCCGCCTGCGCCGACTCTGCTCAGCTGCGCGGAGGGGCGCAGCTTTCGCCGCGAGCCAGCCGGCGTTCCGGTGTGGCCCTGCGCTTGCTGTATTGTGCGGCCGTGCCTTCCCACGCGCGCGCGGGCGTCATCGTCACCGTCACCGTCGCAATCGCCGTCGCGTTCGCGGGCTGCGGTTCCGCGCGGGACGGCGGCGCCGGCCAGTTGCTGACGCCCGACGCGACCGGATGGGTCGACCGAAGCACGACGGGGACCACGGGCATTCAAGGCCCCTGGTATGCCTTCACCGACGGCGAGAGCTGCCTGTCGCGGCACACCGCCGCGGAGTGTTCGGTGCTGGTCACGCCCGATCCCGCCGATCCCATCTTCGCGCCCACCGCCAACCTTGGCATGTGCGCGGTCGGGGTCATCGCTAAGGTGATACCGGGACCGGGACCTGACGGGCAGCTGGAGCTGGACTGGTCGAACATGTGGGGCGCCCGGATCGCCTTCGCGCTCGACGCCGCAGGCTACGACGCGCCCGCGCACGGCGTGACCGGTCTCGCCTTCCACATCGACGCCGAGCCGGCGCGCGGCGCCGAGATGACGGTCGTCATCAGCACCGCGACGACAGGCAACGATCCGCCCTGGTGGGGCGGAGCCACCTCTGACACGTCTCCCGTTCACGCCGGTCGAAACGAGATCCGGTGGGCCGCCGTCGGCGGGCCGCACTACTTCGCCAACCCTCCGCCTTTCGACCCCACACTGATCCGGACCATCGAGTTCGGCATCAAGGCTGATAACCTCGACGCCAAGTCGTTCGCCTTCTGCATCAACGAATTGACGGCGCTGACGGACTGACCCGTGACAGCGTCGGCGCGTATCAGCATCGTCCTGACCCTGCTGGCGTGGGGCGTGTCGTGCCGGCAGGTCGTGGGCATCGACGATCGCTCGTTCCACGAGCACGGTCCGCCCGTGTGCGGGCTGCCGACGCTGGGGGCGACCCCCGCCTGTGCGCCGTGCATGATGCAGGCGTGCTGCGATGAGTCGCAGTACTGCGCGGACGTCAGCGGCTGCCCGGACCTCTCCGTTTGCATGCAGGCCTGCCCGTCCGGCGATTCGCCGTGCCGCGAAAAGTGCGCTGCCAAGACGCGGGATCGCGCTGCCAACGCGGCGCTGGAATCGGTGCAAGCGTGTCGCGTCACCGAGTGCGCGATGGAATGCACCGGCGGTCCCTGGGCGTGCGTCGGCCAGGTGGAATGGAACTTTCCGTCGTTCGTGCTGGCGCAGCTCCCGATCACGGCGACGCTCGTGCAAGCGAGTGACGGCGGTGTGATCGGAGTACCGAACGTGATGGGACGCGTCTGCTCGATCGCCGACCCCATGTGTACGAACCCGTTCGCGACAGCGATGAGTGACCCGTCGTCGGGCGTCGTGACCCTGAGGGTCGACGTCCGCATGCATCCGCCACCCCTGTCCGTGTTCGTCGAATACCGTGCGGACGGTTTCCTGGACACGCTCGTCTCCCTCAACACACCACCGGTTTCAGGCACCGTCGACCTGGGCTCGCTCGCCATGGAGTCGGCGGCCAGCGTCGCGCTCGCGGCGACGACGAACCTTCATGCGACGTACGATCCCACGCGCGCGATCGTCGCCGTGCTCCCCTACGATTGCACCGGCCGGCCCGCGTCGCTGATCGCGCAGGTCGACTTTCCCGACGCGGACGCGCAGACGAAGACGTTGCAGCCCTACCCCGTGACGGGCGAAGCGGTAGCGATGAATCTGCCCGTCAACGCGCCCGCGCTCCTCGCGCGCGTCGCCGCCCGCGTCTGGGGAAAGACGCGCATCGTCGGCACCGCCAGCGTGGTCGTTCGCCCGAACGCGAAGACGTTGGTCACCCTGAACCCGACGCCTTGAAGCGCGTGCGCTACTTCTGATCTGCGAACGGATCCGCGGGCCGCATCTTCGGCGTGCCCGCGCCTGGCCGCCGGGCCGCGGCGGCCCGGCCTTTGGGTTCCGGTTTCTGCGGTGAGGCGGCGACCGGATCGGCGGCCTCCGTGCCGGCGTGAGCGGGCGCGATCTCGCGCGGTGGCTGCGGCGCCGTCGGTACCGCAGCCTGCGGGGGCTCGGCGACCGGAGGCGCGTCGGGCGTGCGCGCGCCCGCGCGCCAGAGCGCGAGTGCCACGGCGATCGTCGCGACGGTGAGCGCGCCCGCCGCGAGCACGATTCGCCGCACGCGCGCGCTTGCCTCCGAGGCCCCGGCACGCGTCGATGTCCCGCCGGTGGGCGCGCCGACTTGCACGGGCAGGCCAAGCGCCTCGGCCAGCGCGTCCATCTGCTCCGCTGCCGACGCGAACCGCTCGTCGGGATCGCGATGGCACGCCTTCACGAACCACGCGTCGAACGCGGCGCCCAACGCATGGCCACGCGCCGACGGCGTCTCCAGCTTCCCGTGCACGAGATCGCCCAGGATGCTCATCATGTCGCCGCGGTGGTAGTTCTCCCCGGTGAGCAGGCGGTAGGCGATCAACCCCAGCGCGTACCGGTCCGCCGCCGGTGTGACGCGCGTCCTCGACGACGCCTGCTCGGGCGCCATGTAGCCGGGCGTCCCCAGAATCTGTCCCGAGCCGGTCGCGCCGGTGCCGTCCTCGATCATCTTGGCGATGCCGAAATCCAGCACCTTGACGACCGGCAGGCGCCCCTCCGACCTCGAGAGAAACAGGTTCCCGGGCTTGAGATCGCGGTGGACGATGCCCAGGCCGTGGGCCTTGTCGACGGCGCGCGCGGCCTGCCGCAGCCACTCGACCACGTCGGCCGCGGCGGGGCGAGCCTTCTCGGCGAGCCGCTCCAGGTCAGTCCCTTCGAGCAGCTCCATCACCAGGAAGGGCGCACCGCCGAGCTCGGGAGCAACGTCCGCGTCGGTGACGCGCACGACGTTCTCGCTCTTGATGCGGGCCGAGGCGCGTGCCTCGCGCTTGAAACGCTCCACCATCTCGGGCGCCGATCCGACCCGGTCAAGCAGCAACTTGAGCGCGAGGCGATCACCCGTGCGCGCGTGCTCGACCTCGTAGACGGCGCCCATGCCCCCGGTGGCGATGAGTCGAATCGGCACGTAGCGGGCGGCGATGATCTCGGGGAGCTTCGAGTTGTCGATCATTGCTGGCGAGCGGAACCAGCCTAACATGCGCCGCTCTGGCTCGACTGCGCCGCGCCCGCGCAACGGCGGCGGCGCGGCCGGCGCATCGAACGCGTCGTCCGCGGCGCCAGCGCGTGGCCTGCGGCTTGCTCAAGGTCGGGCTGTTCGCGTACACAACAACGGAGACAGTCATGACCAGACGACCATCGAATTTCGCAGTTGCACTTGGGGCCGCATCGCTCGCCGCCCTCGCCGGACTGCCCGCATGTGGTGGCTCCGGGATGTCGGCCCAGCCGCCCGCCTGCGAGGAGCGCGACGGCCTCGTCTGCAATCCGGCGGGGTTCCCTTCCGTCAAAAGAGCCACAGCCGTCACCGATTACTGCTTCGTCACCGACGCCACGACCTGTCCAGCCACCACGATACCGCCCGCGGGCAGCTCGACGGCGCGCCTGTCTCAACCTGCGGCGGGCAAGCTCTGCATGGCCGGAACCGCCGCACCAGATGGATGGGCGCTCATGGGGCTCCGGTTCTACGACACGCGCAACGCTGACGGCACCGTCGAGACGAGCTTCCACCCGGTCGAAGCGGGCATCACCGCGTTCGCGGTCACGATCGATTCGCCCCCGAGCGGAGGGATCTTTCCCAGCACGTTTGGCGGGAATCATTACCAGCTTGCTTCGGCACCCGGTGTTTGGGTGGCCGTGACGACGCCGGGAGCGCTGATCGTGCCGCTCTCGGGCTTCGTATCGGACGACGATCCGTCGGTCGCCGTCGCCCCGGACGACGTCCAGACCTTCGGATTCGATGTCGGCCCGGGCGACTACGACTTCTGCGTCCATGACTTCAAGTTCCTCGACGCGGCGGGCAACGCCGTCACGCCATGACCCCGACTGAGTGGCCCCGGGTGCATTGACGGGGGGGCACCGGACGAACAAGGATGACGCGCTTGATCGATCGCGCGAAGATCCCCGCAGTCGTGCTGGCGCTGCTGCTCGCCAGCGCCGGGCGGCTGCGTGCCGACTCGAGCGCCGAGGATCGCGCGCTGGCGACCGCGCTGTTCAAGGAAGGCCGGGCGTTGATGGTCACGGGGCGCATCCCGGAGGCGTGCCCCAAGCTGGAAGAGAGCCATCGTCTGGATCCGAGCGGCGGCACGATCTTGAACCTGGCGCTGTGCCACGAGCAGCAGGGGGCGATCGCGCGCTCGTGGAGCGAATTCAACGAGGCGATCGCGTTCGCGCGGCGTGACGGCCGGCGCGATCGCGAGGCCGCGGCGACGGCGCATGCCAGCGCCCTCGAACCACGGCTGTCGAAGCTGACCATCGTCGTTCCCGAACGCGCGCGCGTCGCGGGGCTGCGAATCGAACGCGACGGCCGCGAGCTGGGGCAGGCATCGTGGTCGAGCGCGATGCCGGTCGACGGCGGCGATCACGTGGTGCTGGCGACGGCGCCGGGTCGGCGAGCGTTCTCGACCAAGGTCACGATCGCGCACGAAGCATCCGCCAGCACGGTCGAAATTCCTCCACTCGAAGTCGATCCCCTGGCGCTGCTGGCCACCGACCCGATGCTTACCACCAGGACGTCCGCGCCGCCCCCCGCGCCGCCGCTGCTTTCGCCGAAGGCGCGCCGGCGATTGGGATGGACGGCCGGCGCAGCGGGCGCGGTGCAGATGGGCGTCGCCGGCATCTTCGGCTTGCGGGCGTTCGACAAGCGTCAGCAGAGCGACGATCTCTGTCCGGGCGGCGCCTGCGCCAGCCAGCAGGGCGCCGATCTCAACGATCAGGCAGGGACCGCCGCCGACGTCTCGACGATTCTCGTCGTCACGGGCCTGGCCACCCTCGCCGCGGCGGTCTACCTCCTGATGACGTCGCCCAAGGGTGCCGGAGACAGGACATAGCTGAGCGGAATCAGCGCAATTCCGGCTCAACTGCGCGTTCGCAGCTCAGTTCGCACGGCGCTGGTCGAAAATCGCTCGCAGTCCGACGCGCGACGCGCGTGGCCCGCAGCTTGCTGAAGGTGGAGCCGTTCGCTGGCATCTCAAAAACGAGGAGCAGTCATGACAAGAGGCCGTTCGGTTTCCACCGTTCTCGCGTTGCTCGCAGCGTTCGCCGTCGTCCCCGCGTGCGGCGAATCCGGAACGTCGGCCACGCCCAACTTCTGCGAGGAACGCGACGGGCTGATCTGCGCTCCCGCCGGGCTTCCGTTCGTGAAGGCGGTGTTCGCCGACTCCGATTTTTGCGATCCGACCTTCACCGGCGTCGGCTGCCCCGCGACGACCATCCCGCCCGCTGGCGCCTCGACCGCTCGGCTGAGCGTATCAGCGCCCGGCTCGTTCTGTCTGGCGGGGACTGTCGCGCCGGATGGATTTGTCGCGATCCTGTTCCGGTTCGACACGCTCGACCGCGACGGTACCGTTGCGACGACGTTCGACGCGGCCGCTCGCGGCATCACGCAGTGGGCGTTCACGATCGATTCGCCGCCCAGCGCAGGAGCGATTCCCGGCACCTTCGGCTTCCACGTCGGGAACCCGCCTGTGTACATCACACAACCGGGGCCGCAGGTGGTTCGCTTCGCCGACTTCATGCCGAACGACGGCACCAGCGGGACAATCGACACCAGCGTCATGCCCCCGATTGGCGTCGCGGTCAGAGAAGGCAGCTACGATTTCTGCGTCCGCGACTTCACGCTGCTCGACGCTGCCGGCAGCCAGGTCACGCCGTGACCCGGACGTGGGCGCTTGCCGCGTCGGCGATCGCGCTCGCCTCGCAGGCCTGCTCCTCCGACGCGGGCGGCGGTGGCAGCGGCCAGGTGATGCTGGATGCGTCCGCGATGGATGCGTCACCGCCGCCGGTCCAGCGCACCGGCTGCGCCGTCAGCCCGGCGGCGCCCGTCGCGCCCGGCGGCTACTACGTCAACGGCAACACGATCTGCACCGCCGACGGACGCGCCCATCAACTTCACGGCGTCGATCGGCCGTCGCTCGAGTGGTCCAGCACCGGCGAGATTCTATCGCTCGCGGACTTCCGGTTGATGGCCTCCTGGAACGCGAACGTGGTGCGAATCGCGCTCAATCAGGACTTCTGGCTCGCCGCCTCTCCTCTTCATGATCCGGGCTACGCCTCCCTGGTCGACAGCGCGGTGGGCTGGGCGGAGACGGCGGGCATGGACGTGATCCTCGATCTGCACTGGTCCGACGCGGGCGTACTCGGCGGCTGCTCGGCGGGCGGGTGCCAGCAGAAGATGCCCGACGCCAACTCGGTCACGTTCTGGTCCGAGGTCGCGACGCGCTACAAGCACGATGGTCGCGTTCTGTTCGAGCTTTACAACGAGCCCCACGACGTGAGCTGGGACGTCTGGAGATCCGGCGGCACGATCGCAGCAGACGGCACGACGGCGGGTTTCGAGGCGGCCGGCATGCAGCAGCTTCACGACGCCGTGCGCGCGGCCGGCGCCGAGAATCTGGTGATCATTGGCGGCCTCAACTGGGCGTATGACCTTTCGGGCGTCCCGGCGCACCGGATCGACGGGCACAACATCGTCTACGCGACCCACCCCTACAACACGCCCGGGCGGCGTCCCGCCAACTGGGACAAGTCCTGGGGCTTCCTGACCGCGACAGATCCGGTCATCATCACGGAGTTCGGCGGCCTCAACGACGCCACCTGCGCGACCGACTACAGCGCCGCGCTGATTCGCTACGCCGACGCACACGCTGCAAGCTGGACGGCGTGGGCGTGGTTTCCCGGTGGCTGCACGTTTCCCGCGCTGATCGACGACTGGTGGGCGACGCCGTCGCCGACCGGTGCGGTCGTGAAGGCGGCGCTGCTCGGCTACGGCGATCCGCCGGCGTCACCGCCGGGAGGCATCGGTCCCGGCGGCCCACCCGGGTGAATCAGCTGCAGCGAATCAGCAGCGTGCCGTAACCCGGCGGTCCGGCCATGTAGTAGCCGTACGGGCAGAGGCGCTCGGCCTTGAGGTAGCAGCGGTCCATGCGATCGCCGTGGCACCGGACGTAGATCGCCGGGTAGCCGTCAGGAGCGCCGACCACCTGACCGCTCGCGCAACCGGCCAGACCGACGAGCAGGGTCAGTAAAAGCAACCCGCGCTTCATGAGCCCGACACTAGCACGCGATCGCGGGCGCGCCTGTCGCGGGCGTCACGCGCACGCGCGGGGCGCTAACCCTTTCTGATCGTCTGCTCGACGTCGAAGCGATCGACCTCCGCCTGCGTGTGCGCCTTCGTCAGGTGCTCGGCCTCGCACGGCCCGGAGTCGAAGCGGACCTCGCGCCCGGCGGCCCGACACAGGTGGCAAATGAACTTGCTCTCGCCCACCGGCAGCTTGCAGACGGGACAGGTCGTGTTCGTGTCGGCCATGACCCGAGCGTACCACCGTTGCGACCGCGCCGGACGCAGGACGTTGGCGCCGCGCGGACCTGAAGTGACGCTTTAGCTTCGCGCCGCGATCGCCGCGCGGCGCGGGGACCTACGCCTCCGCCAGGTTGCGGCCGACCGCCAGCAGCGCGGCGTCCTCGATCGTCCCGGCGACGGCGTTCGCGACGGCGCCGCCCCCCAGCCGCCGGGTCAGCGCCAGCCGCAGGCGCAGGCCGGCGAAGGCGCTGGCGATCGCGACGGTCGCGCCCAGCACCAGCGCCCCGAGCCCCGCCGCGCGACCGTGCCGTCGCAGCAGCGCGCGCGCGACGCACGCGCCGCTGACGAGGCGGAACGCGAGACCGACGGGCGCGGTGCGGTTCGGGGTGCGCGGGAGCTTGTCGCCGATCAGCTCGGCCGCCGCTGCCAGGTAGGCGGCCGCGCGCAGCCAACCACGCCGCGCCTTCCGCCGGGCCACCAGCGCCGGCCCCAGCGTCGTGCGCCCGCCCGTGATCGCGGCGAGGGCGGCGGCACGCAACCACGAACGCGACGCGCGCGCCATGGTCAGACCCGCCCCAGCAGACGGTAGGCGCCGTCGGTCGCCGCGGCGTAGACGCTGTGGTGGAGGGCGTCGATCGCGACCTCCTTCGCGCCCCAGCGCCAGAAAGGTTTCGCGACGCCCAGCGCCGGCAGCATCGCCAGCGCCGCGCCCCACACCGCCGCGAAGAACGCGATCGGTTCCACGAGCGCGCTCCGACGGCGCCGCCGCGAAGACGTGCACAGTGCGGCGCCCAGCGCGGCGCGCCCCAGCCCCCACGCGGTTCCGTATGCGTAGTGAACGAGGGTGCCGAACCGCCGCTTGCCGGCTTCGTCGCGCGGCTGCACGCCCAGCACCTTGCCGGCCGCGTCGGCCGGCGTCGAGCTGGCAGGGCGCCGCCGCAGCTTCATCTCTATGGTGCTGGCGATCGTCATCGCCACGGCTCCGGCGAAACCCGCCAGCAACCCCTTCCCCACCTCGGTCGCAATCCCGCGCAGGACCTTCATCGCCCACCTCCCCTGCTCCCCGATTCCCACATCACCACACGTTCAGATCGAACGTGGCCAGCGCGTGCATGCTGTCAAGCCGCCGACGACAGGCGTACGATCACGGGATGAGCCCTGACTTCAGTCGCAAGATCGCGCTGCTCGCAATCGTCGCGCTGGGCGCTGCCGCTACCGCACAGTCGTGCGGATCCGTCACGTCGACGGGGGACGGTGGAACGGCCGGCGCGGCCGGAAGCCAGAGCGGCGGCACTGGCGGCGCAGCGGGAGCCGCCGGGACCAGCGCGGGCGGCACCAGCGCCGGCGGCACCAGCGCCGGCGGCAGTGGCGGTCGTCTCGACGGCGGCGCGGACGGTCCGCTCGCGTGCACCCTCGATCGGAACGACTGCCCCACCGGGTTCACGTGCGCATGCGGCGGCCCCGGTCCCGGCGTGTGCACCTGCCACCGTAACTGCACCGACACGAATCTGTGCCCGGCGGCCGAGCCGATGTGCGGCTGCCCCGGCGCGCCTGCGGGCACCGCACGCTTCTGCGTCAACGCGTGCTTCTGCACCTGCAACTGACGTCCGCGCCATGCGCGCGCCGCACCTGATCGTCCTCGCCCTCGCGATCCCGGCGTGCGGCGGTTCCTACGTCTACCAGCACACGCTGGGACCACCCGGTCCCTTCCCGATGCCCGCTCGGTGCCGGATCTGGGTGTTCGAGGGACCGCCCGAACGCGTGCACACGAGCGAAAACGGGCGCCCGCCGGAGCAGATGTTCATGACGCCATTCGGACTGAACGGTTATCGCGAGGTCGGCGTGATCGAGTTTCGCGGCCGCCGCGGCCCAGAGTGGCCGACGCGCGACTTCAAGCGCTTCCGCGATCACGTCGCGCCAACCATCTGCCAGCACAGCGGCGGCGCCATCGCCGCGCGCGTCGACGCCGAAGGATATTACGTGGGCGGGACGGTGCTCGAGGGGCCGAGCGGCGCCGGCGACAGCGACCACGGGCACGGCTGGGGCGATTCCGACGATTTCCCCGGCAAGCTACACGACCGCGCCCAGTAGCCGCCCGATCCCGAACGTGACCGCGCCGGCGGCGGCGCCGATCAGCAGCGACCGCAGCCCGCCGCGCGCCGCGCCCCGCCCCGCGAACAGGCTGGTCGCGCAGCCGACGCCGAACAGCGCCACGCTGGTCAGCACGATCGCAGCGACCAGCGCCGCGGCGCCGCTGCTGAACACGAACGGCGCCAGCGGCACGGCCGCGCCGACCGCGAACGCCGCGAACGAGATCGCCGCCGCGCCGACCGGCGACCCGAGCGCGCCCGGATCCAACCCCAGCTCCTCGCGCGCCAGCGTGTCCAGCGCGTAGTGCGGGTTTGCGACGATGCGCGAGGACATGCGATCCGCGTCGTCCTTGCCGAGGCCCCGCGCCTGATAGATCAGCGACAGCTCGGCGGCCTCCTGGTCCGGATACTTCGCCAACTCGTCGCGCTCGGCGCCGATCTGGTACTCGAACATCTCGCGCTGCGATCGCACCGACACGTACTCGCCGGCCGCCATCGAGAACGCGCCCGCGAGCAGGCCCGCGACGCCCGACACCAGCACCGTGTGTCCCTGCCCGCCGGCCGCGCCCGCCACGCCCAGGATCAGGCACACGTTCGACACCAGCCCGTCACTCGCGCCGAACACGGCAGCGCGTAGATTGCCGCCCGCGATGCCGCCGCGATGCCGCTGCCCGATCTCGTCCACCGAATGCGGCATCGGGTGACCCGCGGGATGCGCGCTGGACGAATAGATCGACATGCCGCGTACCTTCATCGCGGCGAGCACGCTCTTCATCCGGCGCGGGCCGAAGCGGCGCACCAGCGCGGCGACGATCCGCGCCCGCGTCGCCGGCACGTACGCGTCGGGGGCAGGGCCGCCCGCTTTCTTGATCTCGTCGGCCCAGATCGCCGCCTGCGCCTCGGCCTCGCCCGCCAGCTTGCGAAACAGGGCGCGCCGATCCTCCGCCGGCTCGGCGTCGGCGACGACCCGATAAAGGAACACGGACTCCATCTCGTGCCCCCAGCTTTCGCGCGCACTCATGACGATTGCGACTTATAGCTATGCATGCTTGGCGGTTCGCGTCGCTCTGGAATCAGGGAAATCCTGAGACCCCCGATTGACAGCATTTTTACCCGCCGTTAACCAAACCCGAGAGTATCTTCCTGTGCGAGTTTGGACCACATGCCCGAATCCTCCCCTGCCGCTGACAATCTGGTGTCTGAAATCCTCGCCTTGATTGGCCGTGACGGCAGCGAAGGTGCGTCCTCACCTGGGGATCTTTTTGCGAACGCTTCCAAGAAGCAGTTGCTGGACTGCGCCGCGCGCCTGGGCCTGAAAGGCGTGTCCAAGCTGTCGCGCGAGGACCTCGCCGGCCGGATCGAAGTGGCGTTCGCGGGGCTGGCCGGTCTTCCGCCGACCGCACCCGGCACGCACGACGTGATCGAACCATCGGGCGCCACGCCGCCCGCGAACGGCGGCGGCTCCTTGTCGCACAAGTTCGACCTCGGGCCCGCCCCCGACGCCACGACGATGCCGAAAGACATTCCGTGGGGTTACGGCTACGACCGGATCACGGCGATGGCCGTCGACCCCGCGCGTCTCTACGTCTACTGGGAGGCCACCGACGGCGCTATCGCCGCCGCGCGTGCCGGGCTGGGACCGGCCGGCGAACACGCCTGGTTGAACGTACGTGTCTACGACATCACGGGCCGGTTGTTCGACGGCACCAACGCGCACAGCTACTTCGATCACCGGGTCGAGCGCCACGAGCGCCAGTGGTTCTTCGGCATCGACAAGCCGACCTCCGCCACGTGCGTCGAGCTGGGCCTGAAGTCGGACGAAGGCTACTTCGTGAAGATCGTGCGCTCGGGCCGGGTGGAGTTCCCGCGCAACGAGCCGGTCGGCGGCGGCGGCACCGAGTGGCTGAGCGTGCGCGGCGCGAGCGGCCCTGTGGGCAGCCGGTGGGCGGGCGCTCCGGGCGGCCCGGGCGGCGAAAACGCGGTCGGCCCCGGTCCCGTGGGCGGCGGCGCTGGGCCGGGCGGCGGCGGTGGCGGCGGTGGCGCGCCGGGGCCGGGCGAAGAATGGGCGGACTGGACGGACCAGGCGGGCTTTCCGGTGCCGCGCGGCCAGCGCCTGTTCGGGCGCACCTGGCAGCGCCACGAGGGAATGACCCACCAGTGGGCGGGCGGCTGGGAGAAGACCGAGTGGATCGGTCCGGTGTTGCGCAGCGAATGGGAATCGGGACCGTTCACGTACCCGATCGACGTTCCCGAGAGCAGCGTCGAGGTCCAGGACAGCGGCGAGGTCGCGGTGCGCACCGAGGGCGGGCGCACGCACGTCATGTACGGACCGTGGCAGGTCGTGATCCGTGGCGTCGGCGCGCGCGCCGAGCGGCGCGTGCTGGGGACGTGGGAGTATCGGCGGCAAGTCGCGATCGAGGGAGGCGTCGAGCGCACCACCTTCGGCGGCGGCTATGCGCCGGGCAGCTCCGAGTGGATGATGATGGGCGCCAGCGAACGCGCGTGGAAGGGCGCCAGCGAGCTGCTCTATCGCGGTGCCAGCGAGCTGTGGCTGCTGGGCGCCAGCGAGATGCTGTTCGCGGGCGCCAGCGAGCGCGCGTTCCAGGGCGGCAGCGAGCTTCGATTCCGCGGCGCGAGCGAGCGCCGCTTCGCGGGCGCCAGCGAGCTGCGCATCGGCGGCGCCACCGAACGGATGTTCGCGGGCGCGAGCGAGTCCGTGTTCGCGGGCGCGAGCGAACGCAGGCTTGGCGGCGGCAGCGAACAACTGGGCGGCGCGAGCGAACGATCCGGGGGCGGATCAGGCGCCCCTTACGAGTACGAGCACGACCCGAACTCCCCCTATCCTGCCCCGCCTCGAGACATTAAGTAGGCGCCGTCATGCCGACCGGATATTTCGCGCTCGTCCTGCACGCCCATCTACCGTTCGTCCGTCACCCCGAGGACCCGACGGTGATGGAGGAGCAGTGGCTCTACGAGGCCATCACCGGGACGTACCTGCCGCTGATCCAGATGTTCGAGGGGCTGATCGCCGATCACGTCCCCTACCGCGCCACCGTGTCGCTGTCGGCGCCGCTGATCACGATGCTGACCGACGATCTGCTGAAGCTGCGCTACGCGGAGCACCTCGACAAGCTGATCGAGCTGGCCGAGAAGGAGATCGATCGGACCAAGTCCGAACCGCACTACCAGCGGCTGGCGCACATGTACCACGACCGCTTCCAGTCGCTGCGCCACACCTGGCGCAGCCACGAGGGCGATCTGGTGCGCGCGTTCCGCATGTTGCAGTACGCGGGCCGCGTCGAGGTGATCACGTCGACGGCGACGCACGCGTTCTTCCCGCTGATGGATCGCAACTGGGCCAACATCCGCGCCCAGGTCCACGTCGCCGCGGACCTTTACGAGAAGCACTTCGGCTGCCGCCCGCGCGGCATGTGGCTGGGCGAGTGCGGCTTCGTCCCCGGCGTCGACGAGCTGCTGCGCGAGGCCGCGATTCGTTACTTCTTCGTGGATTCGCACGGCGTGATGTTCGCCGACCGCCGCCCGGTCTACGGCGTGTACGCGCCCATCTACTGCCCCAGCGGCGTCGCGGCGTTCGGCCGCGACATGGAATCATCCGAGCAGGTGTGGAGCGCCAAGGAAGGCTATCCGGGCGACCGCCACTACCGCGACTTCTATCGCGACATCGGCTTCGACCTGCCGCTGGATTACATCAAGCCGTACATCCACCCCGAGGGACATCGCGTTTACACGGGCATCAAGTACCACGCGATCACCCACAACCAGCTGCACGACAAGTGGGTCTACGACCCGGACATCGCGCGCGGCAAGGCGGGCCTGCACGCGTCGCACTTCCGCGGCAACCGCGTCAAGCAGGTGCAGCACCTGGCGGCGCACATGGACCGGCCGCCGATCGTCATCAGCCCGTACGACGCCGAGCTGTACGGTCACTGGTGGTACGAGGGGCCGATCTTCCTCGGCGACCTGTTCCGCCAGCTGCACTTCGACGAGGACTCGATCGAGACGCTCACGCCCGGCGATTACCTGGACCGGCACGAGACCAACCAGGTCGCCACGCCCTGCGCGTCGTCGTGGGGATTCAAGGGCTACAACGACTACTGGGTGAACGAGAGCAACGCCTGGACGTACCGCCATCTGCACGTCGCGGGTGAGCGGATGGTGGAGCTGGCGCGGCGCCACCCGAGCGCCGACCCGCTGACCACGCGCGCGCTGAATCAGGCGGCGCGCGAGCTGATGCTGGCGCAGTCGAGCGACTGGACGTTCATCATGAAGACGGGGACCACCGTCCCCTACGCCACCAAGCGCATCAACCAGCACATCCTGCAGTTCAACAAGATCTACGACGACCTGCGGGCCAACAAGCTGCAGGCGACAGCCCCGCACGACAGCGCGACGGTCCAGTGGCTGGCCGACCTCGAGAGCCGCGACAATATTTTCCCGAACATCGACTATCGCATATACGCTAGTTGACCGATTCACACTGGGCGCTTCGCCCAAACACTGCGCTTCGTGCCAGCGTCCCCGCTAAAGGTTTTGTTCGTCGCGTCGGAATGCGCGCCGTTCGCGAAGACGGGCGGCCTCGCCGACGTCGTGGGCGCGCTGCCCAAGGCGCTGCGCGCGCTGGACATCGACGTGCGCGTCGTGATGCCGCTGTACGCGGGCATGCCCTGGAACGAGTTCGAGGTGCTGGACGGCTTCATGACCGTTCCGATGTGGTGGGGCGGCGCGCGCTCGCGCGTGCGCGTCGGCAAGCTGCCCGGCAGCGACGTTCCGCTGTACTGCCTGGAATACAACCGCTACTTCGATCG
>Ga0207708_10000332_pt1 | contig 37179 bp, 36 predicted proteins | sample KBSK5101metaG_FD_184340 | JGI IMG/M metagenome (GOLD analysis project Ga0207708, IMG submission 184340) | Corn, switchgrass and miscanthus rhizosphere microbial communities from Kellogg Biological Station, Michigan, USA - KBS K5-10-1 metaG... | ecosystem: Host-associated > Plants > Roots >... | reverse complement strand
CGTCGAGCAGGAACCAGAAGCACCCGAAGCGCAGCGCCCAGGCCAGCGCCTGGTAGGAGACGACCTCGCGGAAGTAGCGGCGCCGGTCGCGCAGGATCGTCCACCCCTGCCGCACCCGGGCCCAGAACGCCTTGACCCGCGCCGACAGCCAGGCGACGGCGATCAGCACGAGGATCCCCAGCACCGTCAGCACGAACAGCGTGAACTGCGGATGGGCGGCGAAGTACGACAGGTCGAAGGCGTCGAGCTTGGAGAAGTCCGGCGGCTTCGGGAACACGCCCTGGGTGAAGGCGAAGATCAGGACGAGGATCCCCACGACCCAGTCGAAGATGTTCTCGACCAGGAAGCTCGCGTACAGCGTCGGGTAGTGCGAGTTCGGCACCGTGCGCTTGAGCAGGAAGAGCCGCACGATGTCGCCCGGCCGCGCCGGGAACACCGCGTTGGCCCCGTAGGCGGCGACGTACGCGCCCCACACGGGGAGGAAGCGGAACTTCTCGTCCGGGTAGGCCGCCTTGAGCACGTTGTAGGACCCACGCGACCGGGCGGTCAGGGCCAGCCCGTACAGCGCGAGCCCCAGGATCAGCGGGATCCACTCGACCGCGGCCAGGTGCTCGAAGAACTGCCCGATGGCATCGATGACCCCGCTGAGGTCGGCGGAGACGGGGGCGAACCCGGGCATGCCCTCAGCCTAGGACGGCGAGTGGTCAGCGCGGGCCGACATAGCGCACGTAGACCTGGTGGAAGATCGTGTCGCCGTGGCTCAGCTGCGCCGCCGTGGCCGGCACGAGGTCGGCCGGGGGCAGGACCGGCCCCGCGATGTCCAGGTCCATGAGCGGATAGGTCGACTCGTAGAGCACGTAGTTGCCGTAGTAGGAGGCGGCCGGGTGCTCGGTCGGCCCGGCGATCACGGACGGCACCCGGCGGCGCGCCACGCGGCTGCCGTACAGGCTCGGCTGGTTGACGATCCGGTTCCTCGAGTCCCGCCCGACCAGCCACACCTTTTGCGCGTTGTTCCAGAAGAACACGTCGCGGCTGTGGTTCTGGTCGGCGAACATCCCGGAGCGCGTCGGCCGCGTGGGCTGCAGGTTGGACGCGTCGGACGCGAAGAACACCGGCGAGCCCGGCCGGCTGATGCTGGCCTGGTCGGAGTCGCCGTTGCCCTGCTGCCCCACCGCCCGCGAGCGCGACGCATCCTGCACCTTGAACGGCGTCGTCGCCGTGTCCACTCGGACGACGTCCAGCGCCGCGTTGGTGTCGTCGGGGAACATGTTGTCCGCCGCGGTGGTGAAGGCGACGTAGCGGCCGGTGTCGTTCGTGGCCGGGTGGTGGGACTCGCCGTCGGCGCCGAGCGTGATCAGCCGGGTGCGCACCGCGATCGGGTCGAGCTGGTTGTCGCGCACGAACGAGCGCTTGTAGATGTCGGCGCCAGGATCGGTGTCGTTGGGGGACAAATTGATCGAGCTCGACGTGAAGTACAGCGCCTCTGCGCCCGAGTCCCCGCACGTCTTCAGGCCCCCGCAGCGGTCGGGCGAACGCGCGAAGGCAAGCTCGGCCGAGTCGCCATTGCCGGGCACGCCGTGCGAGTCGGCCGAGGCCAGGAAGGTGACGCCCTGCAGCCCCGCGTTGTTGCCCCGGTCGCCGAGGATGCGGACGTAGACCTGCTTGGTGCCCGGCGGCGGGGCGCCGGTGACGAGCTTGGCCGCGGCCGGGGTGAGGCTTGCGGTCAGGGCCAGGTTGGATGCGTCTGACACGAAGGCGACCCGCGTGCAGCTCCCGTCGACCTTGACCTCGTACGTCGTGCCATCCGACTGCGCGCCACCGGTGGCCAACGAGACGCGCGAGACCTGTTGGGTGTCGAGGTCGTAGACGAACGCGTCGGGCGTGCCGTTGGTGTCTCCGGGCACGAGGTTGTCCGCCGCCGAGACGAACGCGATGCAGCGCGGCGTGTGGCGCTGGTCGCCGTCGACGTCGGGCAGGTAGGACGGGCCGTCGGCGGGCTGCCCACCCATCCCCCGGGAGATCAGGTCGGTGTTATCGATCTGCCACGGCTCGCCGGCCAGGCTGTAGGGCTGCTTGCGGTAGACGGCGAATACGTCGGTGGTCCCGTTCGTGTCACCGGCCACGAGGTTGTCCGCATCCGAGTCGAACGCCGCCACCGACGCGTACTGCCGGTCCTGGGAGAAGGCCGGGTCCTGGGAGGGCCCGTCCGGCCAGGTGCCGTTGAACGTCTGCGACAGCAGGTGGGTCTCGCGGTCGATGCCGGGATCGAACTCCGGGCTGCTGGCCGACGCGGTGGGCGCGAGGACGAGCACCACCGCCGCCACCACGAGCGCGCTGCGGACGAAGGCGGCCACCCCGAGCACAACCCGCGCGCGCTCCTCGCGCTTCGGTACGCGCGCGCCAATTTGCTCTGATTGTGCGCTCGATGAGCTTGGACGCTCGGACTCGGGAGCGCCGCCGCGTCGCCGCGCGACGCGAGCGGCGGCGACGCCAGGTGCGGCGGCGCCGAGCCACGGCGCTGGCCATCCTCGCGGCGCTGCTCCTCGGGATCGTGCTCATCGCCGCCTCGGGCGGCGCGACCCACCCGCCGACGCCGGCCCACCGGACGGCCGCGGCGCGCCCGCACCCCGCCGCCGCCCCCAGCCAGCAGCAGGCGGCGCTGACCCGCTTCGCGGCCGCGGGCAAGCCCATCTACTGCGCGGGGCGTGGGCACCGCCTCGTCGCCCTGACCTTCGACGACGGCCCCGGGCCCTACACCAGGCTGGCGCTGCGCAAGCTGCAGGCCGCCCACGCGCCCGCGACGTTCTTCCTCGTCGGCAAGGAGATCGACGCCTACCCGGGCCTTCCCGCCATCGAGCGCGGCGTCGGCCCGCTGGGCGACCACACCTACACCCACACCGAGCTCACCACGCTGGACGCGGCCACGATGCAGAGCGAGATCGCGCGCACCCAGCAGCGCGTCGCCACCGCCGCCGGCACCCCGCCCCGCCTGTTCCGCCCGCCCTACGGCGCCCGCAATCCCGCCATCGACGCCGAGGCCAAGGCGCTGGGCATGGTTGAGATCCTGTGGGACGTCGACACCCGCGACTCCGAGGGAGCGAACTACGCCGGCATCGCCGCCAACGTGCGCCACCAGGTCAAGCCGGGCTCGATCGTGCTCATGCACGAGAATCGGGGACAGACCATTCGCGCGCTCGACCACGTCCTCAACACCCTGCGGCACAACCAGCTCACTCCGGTGACGGTGCCGGAACTGCTGGCGGCCGACCCGCCCACCGCGGCCCAGCTCGCGGCGGGCCCGAACGGGTGCGGCGCGTCGGCGGGCAAGTCCGCGGAGGGGAGCTCGGGGGCCTAGCCGATGGACTGGCTGCGCGGACTCGTGTCGCGGCTGCGCAAGGCCGACCCCGGGCTCCTCGGCCTGAAGACCGCCACGCGCGCCGCGATCTGCATACCGGCGGTGTTCGCGTTCACCCACCAGGTCATCGGCAACGCCCAGATGTCGCTGTTCGGGGCCTTCGGGTCGTTCGCAATCCTCGTGTTCGCCGACTTCGGCGGCACCCCGCGCGCGCGGCTGAGCGCGTTCCTTGTCCTCGCCGCGGTCGGCGCCATCTTCATCCCGCTGGGCACGCTGTGCGCGAAGAACCCGTGGCTGGCCGGCGCGTCGATGGGCGTGGTCGCGTTCGCCGTTTTGTTCTCGGGACTCATCAACGGCTACTTCGCCGCCGGCGCGACGGCGGCGATGCTCACGTACATCCTGCCCGTGAGCATGCCCGTGAGCGCGTCCGTCATCCCGGATCGGCTCGCGGGCTGGGGCATCGCGTGCCTCGTCGGCATCAGTGCGCAGCTCCTGATCTGGCCCACCCGTCCGCGCGACCGCCTGGGCCCGCTGATCGCCCGCGCCTGCCGCGAGCTGGCCGACGTGACCGAGTCCGGGGGCTCGGTGGACGAGGCGAGCAAGGCGATCGGCCAACTGCGCGACCAGTTCTTCGCCACCCCCTACCGCCCGACCGGGCCGACCGACTCCGCGCAGGCCCTGACCTTCATCGTCGACGAGCTCGACTGGTTCAAGACCCGCCTGCTCGCGCCCACCGCCGAGCCCGAGGTGGCGCCACTCTGCCGAGACGAGAACGCCGAGGTCATCGACGCGACCGCGGCGGCGCTGCGCGCCGCGGGCGCGCGCTTCGAGGGCAGCGACGTCGTGCCCGACCTGGCCCGCCTCGACGCAGCTCGCGACGCGCTGGCCGAGAGCATCCCCGAGCGTCTGCCCGAGATGCCGCAGGCGGCCGACCCCGACACGATCCTGGGGGCGCTCGGGCCCTCGTTCCGCCTGCGCGTCATGTCCTACTCGGCCCACCAGATCGCGACGAACGCCATGGCCGCCACCGGGGGCCATCGCCCGCGCACCCGGCCGACGCTGGAGGCCGTCGGCCGCCTGGCCCGCGAGCACACCGGCCCGCGCTCGCAGTGGTTCCGCGACAGCATCCGCGGCGCGGCGGCGCTGGCCATCGGCGTCTTCGTCGCCCGTGAGACCGGCGTCCAGAACGGCTTCTGGGTCGTGCTGGGCACGCTCTCGGTCCTGCGCTCCAACGCCCTGGCCACCGGCGCCACCGTCATCAGCGCGCTGGCGGGCACGGCGATCGGGATCGTCGCCGGCGCCTTGATCGTGGTCGCCATCGGCACCGACACCACGGTGCTGTGGCTCCTGCTGCCGGTCGCGGTGCTGTTTGCGTCCTACGCGCCGCGCATCGTCTCCTTCGCCGCCGGGCAGGCCGGGTTCACGATCCTGCTGCTGATCCTGTTCAACCTCATCGTCCCGGTCGGCTGGAAGGTCGGGATCGTGCGCGTCCAGGACGTCGCCATCGGCTTCGGGATCAGCTTGGCCGTCGGGGTCGTGTTCTGGCCCCGCGGGGCCGCCTCGCTGGTGCGCAGCAGCGTGGCCGAGGCCTATGTCAGCGGGGTCGAATTCGTCGACGCGGCGGTCGCGCGCATCGTCGACCGCACCAAGATGACCGCGTCGCAACCCGCCGCCCGCGCCGCCGAGGCCACCGCGGTCCGCCTGGACGACGCCTTCCGCCACTACCTGGCCGAGCGGTCGGCCAAGCGCCTGGATCTGGGCGACGTCGGCACGCTGGTCTCGGGCGCCGGCCATCTGCGCCGGACCGCGCTGTCGCTCACCGGCCTCGGCCTGCGGGTCGACGGCGGTCTGGTGCCGGGCGACGACGGCGAGCGGCTTTCCGCCGACGCCGAGGGCGTGCACCAGTGGTACTGCCGCCTGGCCACGGCGCTGGTCGACGGCGACGACCCGCCCCCGGTCGGCGCGCCCGACGCGACCGGCCGCCGGCACCTCGCCATGCGGGTGGGGCGCGCCGCCGCTGGCGGCAGCGACGCGGAGATCCACGGCGCCGTGATGCTGCTCTGGGCGAGCGAGCACCTGGACAACCTCGCCCACCTCGAGGAGCGCCTGGTGCCCCCCGCCGCGGCCGCCGCCGAGGTCCGGCGGCGGTGGTGGGCGCGCGATGTTGCGACCCATTCGCAATAGCGATACGCTCGCAGCAGGCGACGCGAGGAGAGCTTGTGGCGGCCCACGCCGGCCCCGTGCGCGCGCAATCGCGGTACCTGCGCGTCAAGCAGTCCCTGAGCCCGGCCGAGTGGCGTCGGGTCGGCGGGATGACCGGCGTCATCGTGGGGCTGCACGTCGTCGGCTTCGGCATCCTGCTGCTGCTCGTCGTACCGCACGGCGCCTTCGGGCTCGGCGTCGGCATCACCGCCTACACGCTCGGGCTGCGGCACGCGTTCGACGCCGACCACATCGGCGCGATCGACAACACGACGCGCAAGCTCATGAACGAGGGCCAGCGCCCGCTCAGCGTCGGCTTCTTCTTCTCGCTCGGGCACTCGACGATCGTGTTCCTGCTCGGGCTGCTCGTGGTGGGCGGCATCCGCGGGCTCAGCGGCGCGGTGCAGAACCACGACTCCACGCTGCACCAGGCCACCGGCCTCGTGGGCCCGCTGGTCTCGGGATCGTTCCTGCTGCTCATCGGCGTCCTCAACCTGCTCATCCTCGTGAGCATCCTGCGCGTGTTCAGGCGCATGCGCGCGGGCGCGTTCGACGAGCACGAGCTCGAGCGCCAGCTCGACGCGCGCGGGTTCATGAACCGCCTCTACGGACGCGCCACCCGAGCCATCCGCAAGCCGTGGCAGATGTACCCGCTGGGCTGCCTGTTCGGCCTCGGGTTCGACACCGCCACCGAGGTGGCCCTGCTCGTGCTCGCCGGCGGCGCCGCGGCCAGCGGCCTGCCGTGGTACGCGATCGTGTGCCTGCCGGTCCTGTTCGCCGCCGGGATGTCGCTGTTCGACACGATCGACGGCGCGTTCATGAACTTCGCCTACGGCTGGGCCTTCTCCAAGCCGGTCCGCAAGATCTACTACAACATCACCGTGACCGCGCTGTCGGTCGCGGTCGCGCTGGTGATCGGCGCGATCGAGCTGATGGCGGTGCTCGCGGACAAGCTCAACCTCACCGGCCAGCCATGGGAGTTCGTCGCCAACCTCGACCTCAACCTCGTCGGCTACGTGCTCGTCGGCCTGTTCGTCCTGACCTGGGCGGTGGCGCACGCGGTGTGGCACTTCGGGCACATCGAGGAGCGCTGGAGCGCCCACCTGGAGCCGCGCCCCGATGACGGTCGCCCCTGAGCGCCAGCCGCTGCGCTTCGAGACCATCGACGAGGTGACCGAGGCCCTGCGCCGCGCCGGCCACCGGGTGACCGTGCCCACGCGGGTCCTCCTCGAAGCCCTGTTCGCGGCCGACGTCCCGGTCTCGGCCGAGCGGCTCGCGGCCGACGCGGCCACGCCGGTCGAGCTCCCCACGGTGTACCGGAATCTCGAGCGCCTCGAGCAGCTCGGGGCGGTCCGCCACCTGCACGCCGGCCACGGGCCCGGCCTCTACGTACTCGCCGGCGGCGGCGACCGCGACTACCTCGCCTGCGAGCGCTGCGGCCGCGTGGCTGCGGTCGAGCCCGAGGACCTCGAGGCCCTGCGCGCGCAGCTGCGCGACGCCTACGGCTACGAGGTCCGCTTCTCGCACTTCCCGATGGTTGGGCGCTGCGAGGCGTGCCGCAGCGCCTGAACGCCCGTGTCGGCCTGACCTGATCAGGGGCGGGCGAGGCTCGCGGTCGTCAGGCCGTAGCCGCCGTCGACCCGCAGCACGGTGCCGGTGGTGTACGCGGCCGCCGGGGAGAGCAGGAACGCGATCGTGCCCGCCACCTCCTCGGGCGCGCCGATCCGGCCCAGCGGCAGTGCGGCGCTCATCCCCTGCCGCACCGGCTCGGGCAGGGCCCGCACCTTGGGCGTCGCGATCAGGCCGGGCATGACGACGTTGACGCGGATGCCGTGGCGCCCCCACTCGGCCGCGAGCGTGCGCACCATGCCGATCAGCCCCGCCTTGGACGCCGTGTAGGCGACCTGGCCGGGCAGGCCGGACTCGGCCGAGGCCGACGAGAGCACGACCACGCGGCCGTCGCCGGACGCGCGCAGGGGCTCGAACAGGGCGCGGACCACGTTGAAGGTGCCGGTCAGGTTCGTGTCGACGTCCTTGCGCCACTGGTCCTCGGAGAAGCGTTCGGCCCGGTGGATGGTGTCCACGACGCCGGCGCACGCGACCACCGCGTCGCAGCCGCCCAGGCGGTCGGCCAGCGCGGCGACACCGGTCTCGACCCCGGCGCGGTCGCGCACGTCGAAATCGCCGGCGTCACAGCCGGCCACCGCGCAGCCGGCCCGCTCCAGCGTGGCGACGGTGGCGCGGCCGATGCCGCCCTCGGCGCCGGTGACGATGACCCGGCGCCCGCCCGGGCTCAGCGCGTCGCTAGCGGCGCTCGAGGCCATAGCGCTCCCAGTGGCGGTCCGGGATGTCGGCCGGGTCCTTGTACCAGTACCAGGTGCAGGGATCGTGGTCGAAGTCGGCGGGCGGGTCGCTCGGGTAGACCGGGTAACCGATCCACGTGATCGAGAGGATCTCGTTCATGAACGTGCAGTGGGTGCAGTAGATGGGGAAGCCCTTGCGGTTGTACGCCCAGTCGTGCTCGCCCTCCATGACCGCGTGCCCGTCGGCGCCCTCGTAGCGGCCCATCCGCCACAGCCGCTGGCCCGAGCCGCACGGGTTCATCCGGAAGGTCACCTTCTCTTCGTCCTCCTCGACCGTGAACGCCCCCGGCTGCGGGCCGGTGCCGCTGCACGAGTGCGCGCGCCAGGTGGCGGCGAGCAGGTGGACGATCTCCTTGCGGTCGCGGGCGTCGATGGCGTGGACGCTGCGCTTCCAGTAGCGCTCCATGGCCCACCGCTGCGACTCCCCCAGCGCCTCCTCGCCGCAGTGCTCCTTGACCCACGACATCGAGGCGGCGATGCCGTCGACCATCATGTCGTGCAGGAACCGCCACTCGTGCTTCATCGCCTCGCACAGCGCCTTGGCCTGCTCGAGGTCTCCGGCCTCGATCGCCTCGATCGCCCGGTCCATCGTCGGGCGCGACATCTCCCCCAGCTCCTCCTCGGAAAACCAGCGCTCGGCCATCTCGCCTCCTCGGTCGTTCCTTTTCGCGCTCTCCCCAGTCTCCGGCGCGGGCGAGCTCGAGGGAGCGCCGCATGAGGTCGGGGGCGAACAGGGGCGTGCACATCGTGCCCGATTGCGGCGGGCGGGTTATGGTGGGCGCTATGGCGACGCCGGAGCGCACCACCGAGCGCTCCCACGGGCGGGTCGCCGGAGCGGCGCTCCGGGCCCGCGACTTCGTGCGCGTCGTCTACCGCGACCCCGAGCACGTCAGCGAACGGCTGGCCAACTACGCGGCCGACCGGCTCGCCGAGCCCTCGCGCCTCTGGGCCGAGGACAAGCTGCGCGAAAACCCGGACGCGTCGACGGTCGAGCTCGCAGACGCGCTGCGCAGGGACTCCGCGAGCATCGCGCGCATCGACGGCGCCGTCGCGGGCACGCCGTTCTACCTCGCGCTGGTGCCCGGCTACGTGGCCTACGTGTGGCAGGAGGGCAGGATGGTCCTGCGCACGGCGGCGCTGTACGGGCAGGATCCCGGGGACCCGCGCACCACGGCCGAGATGCTGGCGCTGCGCGGCGTACACCGCACGCCCGACGAGGCCGCGGAGGCGCTGGAGGCGGTGCGGGGCACGCCCCTGCCCGACAAGCCCGAGCAGCGGCGGCCGATCCGCATCTGGGTGCGGAGCGTACGGTCGCTGCTCATCTTCGGCGGGTTCATGTCGCTGCCGTCCGAGGACGACGGGCACGCGGTCCGGCACCCCCGCCTGAAGGCGGTGGCGGGCTTGGCGGTGGCGGGGGCGATCTGGCTGGTCACCTGGGTCATGCCGGTGACGTTCATGATCGCCATGGCCTGGGCGTGTGAGAGCCACACCCGCCAGCTCGGCCGGCGGGTCGTGCTCTTCTACGACGGCGAGGCCGACGACATGCGGGCGGCGATCAACGCGGCGAAGGAGGGCAACGACACGGGCCACGGGCGCCGCCGCAGCGTTCGGGCCGCGCTCATCGTCCTCTCGATCGCGATACCGCTCGGCTTCATCGGCGTGGCCGACCACTACCGGCAGCGGACCGGCCTCAACGGGATCGGGGCCTTGGGCGCCCTCGTCGCGGTGTCGCTGGTCATCGCCACCGCGGTGGTCGCGAGCCGGCGATAGCCATGCGCCTCCCCGCTCCCCCAGGCCTCGGTCTCGCGCTCCGCGTTGGTGCGCAGGCAGGGCGGGCGGCCACGCGCACGGCCGAGGCCGCCTTCCTGATGGCCCTCGACGCCGCGCTGGCCTCGCCGGTGGCGGAGCAGGCGGTCGACCGCGTGCTCGCCAGCCCGCTGGCCGACCGCACCGTCGACCGCGTCCTGGCCAGCCCGCTCGCCGACCGCACCGTCGACCGGGTCCTCGACAGCCCGCTGGCCGACCGCACCGTCGACCGCGTCCTGGCCAGCCCACTGGCCGAGCGCGCCGTCGACCGGATCCTCGCGGGGCCGCTGATGGACGCCGTGGCCGAGGACCTCGTTCGCCACGCGGTGCCCCAGCGATTGGCCGACCAGCTGCTCGAGGCCGGCATCGGGGACGAGATCGCCGCCCGCATCGTCACCGGCCCCGAGCTCGACCGCATCGTCGACACGACACTGGCCAGCCCCGCCTTCGCCCGGCTCGCCGAGAGCGTCGTCAACAGCCCGGCCATCGAGCGCGTCGCCAACGAGGTGGCCAACAGCCCGGGCATGGAGCGGGTCGTCACGCGCGTGATCGAGAGCCGGCTCGTCGACGCCGTCGTGCGCCAGCTGCTCGTGAGCGACGACCTGTGGCTGCTCGTGAGCGAGATCGCGCGCAGCGAGCCGGTCACGGACGCCATCACCGCGGACACGCTCGGCTTCGCGGGCGAGCTGGCGGCCGAGATGCGCGCGTACTCGCGCGGTGGCGACGACCGGCTCGAGCGCATCGCGCGGCGCATGTTGCGGCGCGGGAAGACGTGACCGGCCTCGCGCACACGCGCTACGTCGGACTGGTCACGCGGGCGATCGCCTTCGCCGTCGACGCCGCCGTCATCGACGGCGTAGCAGTGCTCGTGTTCGCCGTCGTGGCGCTGGCCAGCACCGTGCTCCACATCCCGGACGACGTCAAGACGATCCTGCTCGTGATCGGCGGCGCCGCCTACATCCTCTGGGCCGGGGGCTATTTCATCTGGTTCTGGGCCACCGACGGGCGCACGCTCGGCAACCGGGTCATGTACATACGCGTGGTCCCGGCCAACGGGGGCAAGCTCGGGTATCCGCGGGCCGCGCGCCGCTTCGTGGGGCTCATCCTCGCGGTGCTGCCGCTGTTTCTCGGGCTGGTGGGGATCCTGTTCTCCGAGCGCCGGCGCGGGTTCCAGGACCGCCTGGCCAACACCGTCGTGGTCCACGACCCCGAGCGGCGCGAGCCGCGGGCGGGCAGCGGGCGGCGGTCGGCGGCGGCCGCGCCCTCCGAACACGCTCCTGCCTCTTGACCGTCGGCTTTGCCCTCTTCATCGCCGGGGTCGGCCTGGTCGACTCACTCAACCCCGCCACGATCGCCGTCGCCGTCGTGCTGGCCACGACCGAGCGGCCGCTCTGGCGCCTCGCCGGCTACACGGCCGGGATCTTCGCCGTCTACTTCCTCGGTGGGCTGATCCTCACCCTCGGCCCGTCCCAGCTCATCCGCACCGCCACCAGCCATCCCAGTGGACTGGGGTTCGACATCGGCTTCATCGTCGCCGGCTTGGTCGCTTTCGCGTTCGCAGTCTGGATCTTCCTGCACCGCCACGATCAGGCCAAGATCCCCGACGTCGACGTCAAGCCCGGCTCCGCCGTGGTGCTGGGTGCAGGGATCACGGCCGTCGACCTCCCGACCGCGTTCCCCTACTTCGCCGCGATCGTGGCCATCCTCGGCGAAGACCTCTCGGCGCCTCCGGAGATCCTGCTGCTCCTCCTCTTCAACGTCATGTATGTGCTGCCGATCATCGTGATCGCCATCGTGGCCGTGGTGCTGGGCGAGCGCGCCGAGGGGCCGCTGCTGAAGATCCGCGCCTTCGTGACCCGGTGGTCGCCCTGGCTGCTGGTCGTGCTCAGCGTCGGCGTCGGCGTCGCCGCGCTCTACGCGGGAATTCAGGGGCTCGTGACCTAGCTCGGCCCCATAGGGGACGTCAGGCCGTGCTCGGCGCAGACCCGGGCGGTGCCTTCGGGGTCGACGTCGAGGGCGTAGCGTGCGGCGATCTCGGGGACCATGCCGGGGTTGAAGTCGGGCCGGGCCATGGTCTCGGCCAGCTCGTCGAAGTAGTGCTCGAACCCGCCCGGGGAGATGATCTCGAGGATCCGGCACGGGCCCTCGCCGGCGTTCCAGAACGTGTGCCACTGGTCGCGGGGCTTGAAGATGAAGTCGCCCGGCTCGCCGTAGACGACGTCGTCGCCGAGCAGCGCGCCCATCCGTCCCTCGAGCACGTAGCTGTACTCGTCCTCGCGGTTGTGGCGGTGCAGCGGCGCGGCCAGCATGCCCGGCGGGATCGGGTGCTCGACCAGCGAGAACCCGCCGCCGGTCTCCTCCACCCAGGCCATGAAGCGAACGCCGACGACGGCGAGATCGACGGCCTTGCCGTCCTGCGGGCCGACGATGTGGGGCTGCGTGCTGTCGGTGGTCTCCATGGCGCGTGCCTCCTCCGTAGTTTGATCGAACAGGTCTGTGCGGCGAATCTATACACAAGCCGCCCCGTGTGTCAATATTCATTCGACAGATATGGCCGATGAATTGACCAGCACCGCCACGCGCCCCTACCGCAAACGCCGCCGCGCCGAGCAGGAGGCGGAGACGCGCCAGCGCATCACCGAGGCGGCGATGCGGCTGCACGGCACCGTCGGCCCGGCGCACACCACGATCTCCGACGTGGCCGCGGAAGCCGGCGTCCAGCGCGGCACCGTCTATCGCCACTTCCCCGACGCCGACTCGCTGTTCCTGGCCTGCTCGGCGCACTGGGCCAGCCTCAACCCGCCCCCGGACCCGTCCGCGTGGGCGCAGATCGCCGACCCCGACGAGCGCCTCCGCCACGCGCTGGCCGAGATGTACCGCTGGTACGAGTGGGCCGAGCCGATGCTCGTCAACGTCACCCGCGACGCGGAGTCGGTGCCGGCGCTGATCCGCGAGCGCACGCAGCAGCGGCGCGAGGCGACCGTCGCGGCGCTGCTGCACGCGCGCCGCTCGCGCGGTCGCGCTCGCGCCCGCGAGGCGGCGGCGATCGCCCACGCCCTCGACTTCGCCACCTGGCGCTCGCTGGTGCGCCAGCACGGCCTCGAGCCCGACGAGGTCGTCGAGCTCATGGCCGCTCTGGCGGCCGCTGCGCCGTCCGTAACCGATGCGCTACGGTAACGTGACGGTTACGGAAACGAGCGACCCATGCCCGGCACCCCCGACCAGCCCTGGACCCTGAAGACGCCGCCCGGCAAGTCCGAGTACACCGCCTACCGGGACCCCGAGGCCGACCCACCTGCGCTCGTCGTCACCGTCGGCAAGACCGAGCTGCGGTACCACCTGCGCGCGATCGACGATCTGCAGGCCATGCTCGCAGCCGAGGGCGACTGGGTTGCGCTGGGCAGCACCGACGAGGGCAAGGAGCCGCCGCCGGACAGCGTGGAGTCGTGGGCGCGCGCGGGCGACAACCCGGTCGGCGGCTGGTACGGCCTGAAGAAGGGCCTGCGCGGGCGCTTCGGCAACTACGTGCCGCCGGTGCTGGAGGAGCTCGGGCTTGCCGAGGTCGAGCACAACGCGCGCAACAACCGCATGCGCGCCGCCTAGGGCAGGTCGGACAGCCCTGTGATCAGCAGGTAGAGGCCGCCGACCCCGGCGACCACGGTGATCAGCGTCCGCTTGTGGCGGGTCATCCACTGGTTGAGCCGCTCGGTCAGCGCCCGGGCGCGGTCGGGGGCGATGAGGAAGCCCAGGAGCGGGAGCTCGAGGAACGCGAACATGACCAGGTTGAAGCCGAGGATGGCCACGACGTCGATCGACGCGGACTGGTCCAGCTTGACGAGCAGCGCCAGCCCGGCCAGGTAGTAGGCGCCGGGCACGCTGTACAGCGCTCCCGCCGCCCAGGCGATCCACAGCGAGTCGTTCCCGAGCGCGCGCTCGGACAGGCTCGGGCGCTTGTCGGCATCGGCGTCGGCGTCTTGGCGACGCCGACGCGGGCGCCACTGCGCGTTGCGGCCGAGCACCACGGCAACGGCGACCACGAGGAGCAGAGCGCCGGCGGCGATCTCGATGACCGCGCTCACCGCCGGGTTGGGATGCTTGACGACGCTGGAGCCGTGCAGGGCGAGCACGATCACCAACCCGATCCCGATCGAGAAGCCCATGCAGCCGACGAGATAGGCGAGCAGCTGGCGGGCGGGGCGCGGCCGCCCCAGCAGCACCACGGTGGCGGCCAGCAGGCCTGCATCCAGGGCGGCCAGCACGGCGATGACGAAGACGTCGCCCATGCCGCTACGCCACCAGGCGCTCGAGCCGCCGCACGGCCGCGCGCGCGTCGGGCATCGCCGCCATCTCGTCCGCGAAGGCGCGGGCGCGCTCCGCCATGCCCGCATCGTCGAGCACGCCACGCACGGCGTCCCGGATCGCCGCCGGCGTGCGCTGCTCCGGCGCCACCACCCGCGCCAGCCCGAGCGCCGCGCACCGCCGCGCGTGGTAGGGCTGGTCGAACCCGAGCGGGACGACGACGAGCTGCTGCAGCCGCTCCGCGGCGGCGTCGGCGGCGCGCGCCACGGCGTCGGCGCAGCCGCAGGCGTCGTGGTCGCGCAGCCGGGCGGCGAGCGCGGCGAGGTCGGTGGCAGCGACCGGCCCGCGCGCAGGGGTGCGGGCAAGGGCCGCGTCGAGCCGACCCGCCAGCACGCCGAACGCCTCGCGGCTGCCGTCCAGCGCGCACGCCCTGGCCGTCCTCCCGGGCAGCGCGCGGTACGCCCACCCCAGCCCCACCGACAGCACGAACGGCTCGTCGGCCAGCGGCCGCGGCACCGCCACAGCGCGCGGCCGCAGCGCGCGCAGCACCCGCAGCCGCTGCACGAGCTCGTCGCCCGCCTCGCGCGGCGCGAGCTTGACCACGACCGGCCCGGCCAGGAAGGTCGCTCGCCCCAGCCCGGCCGGCGGGCGCCGCAGGCGCCCGACCTCGACGCCGAAGGGCGCCAACGCCGCGCGCAGCTCGCGCGCGAGGGACGGGGCGACGGACCGGGGCATGTGGACAGTAGCCTGACGCCGGATGCTCGCGACGGTCCGCCTCGCCGGCCTCGACGCCACCGAGATCGGGCTCGGCCTTGCCGCGCTCGGCCGGCCCGGCTACATCAACCTCGGCCGCGACGAGGATCTGGGCGCGGACCGCTCCGTGCCGGCACTCGAGCACCGCACGCACGCGGTGCTGGACGCCGCCCACGCCGCCGGCGTGCGCTACTTCGACGCCGCGCGCTCCTACGGCCGCGCCGAGGAGTTCCTCGGCTCGTGGCTGCGCAGCCGCGACATCGAGCCCGGCTCGGTGACCGTGGGCTCGAAGTGGGGCTACACCTACGTGGCCGACTGGCAGATCGACGCCGACCCGGCCGAGGTCAAGGACCACTCGGTCGCCACCTTCCGCCGTCAGGTGAACGAGACCCGGAGCCTGATCGGGCCCTGGCTGTCGCTGTACCAGATCCACTCCGCAACGCTCGAGACCGGCGTGCTCGAGGACCCGGCGGTGCTGGACGCGCTGGCCGAGCTGCGGGCGAGCGGCGTGGCCGTGGGGCTGACCACCTCCGGCACGGGCCAGGCCGAGACCATCGACCGCGCGCTGGCCGTCGGCGGCTTCGACACCGTCCAGTCCACCTACAACGTGCTCGAGCGCGCCGCCGGGCCGGCGCTGCGGCGCGCCCACGACGCCGGCCTCGGGGTGCTGATCAAGGAGGCGCTGGCCAACGGCCGGCTGACCGCGCACGGCGACGTCGCGCCGCTGCGGCGCGCGGCGGAGCGGGTGGGCGCGACGCCGGACGCGCTCGCGCTGGCCGCCGTGCTGGCCGAGCCCTGGGTCGACGTCGCGCTCAGCGGCGCGGCGAGCGTCGGCCAGCTCCAGAGCAACCTCGTCGCCGCGGAGCTCGACTTCACCCCGGACCTGGCCGACGCGCTGGCCGGGCTGGCCGAGCCCAGCGACGAGTACTGGTCCGAGCGCTCGGCGCTCAGCTGGGCGTAGCCGGCGCGGCCACGTTGGTGACCAGGCCCTCGTCCACGGCCCAGCGCACGGTCCGGCCCAGCGTGTCCTCGGGCGCCGTGTAGCGCAGGCCGAGCTCGCGCGCGGCGCGGCTGCCGTCGTAGACGTGGCCGTGCAGCAGCGTGCGCACCATCTGGCGGCACAGCGGCGGCCGCCGGCGCGCGACCTTGCCGACGCCCTCGGCGACCACGCCGGCGACGCGCGCCACCCACGGGCGCAGCATGCGCGGGTGCCGCTCGACCCCGACGACCCGCGCGATCAGCGCCAGCGCCTCGCGCGTGGTCAGCGTCACCCCGTTGAGCAGGTAGCGCTCGCCGGCCGCCCCGCGCTGCGCCGCCAGGACGTGGCCCTCGACGCAGTCGTCGATGTCCACCAGGCTGATGTTCGTGGCCAGGAAGACGTTCAGACGCCCGTCGACGAGGGCCAGCAGGATGCGGCCCGTACCGCTGGCCCGCCCCGGCCCCTGCACCGAGGACGGGTTCACGCACACCGCCTCGATGCCGTGCGCGCGTGCCGTCGCCAGCACCGCCTCCTCGCCGTCGTGCTTGGAGCGCTCGTAGTCGGACAGGAACCAGCCCCGGTGCGGCGAGCCCTCTGAGCCGACCGTGCCCGTCACCTCGCCCAGCGACGCGGCCGAGGACGTGTGCACCACGCGCCCCACCTCGGCCCGCGCCGCTGCCCGCACGACCGTCGCGGCGCCGTCGACGTTGGCGCGGTACATGGCGCCGCGGTCGCGCGGGCAGAGCTCGTTGACCCCGGCCACGTTGTAGACCAGCCCGGCGCCCGCCATCGCCCGCGCGAGGCCGTCCTCGTCGAGTAGCTCGCCACGCACGCTGCGCGCGCCCAGCTCGTCCAGCGTGGCCGCGGCCTCGTCCGAACGGGCCAGCCCGACCACCGTGTCGCCGTCCGCCACGAGCCGCGCGACGAGCGCCCTGCCGATGACCCCGCTGCCCCCGGTGACGAAGACCGGCGCGGGCATCTATCCGGCGCGGCGCAGCGCGGCCGAGTAGCGCAGGAAGTAGTCGATCCCTGTGGCGATGGTGAGGACCGCGGCCACGAGCATCGCCCACTGGTCCAGGTAGGCGGCGCCGATCTTGTCCCCGGGCCGGAGGATGGCGAGCAGGATGGCCACGAACTGCGCCGTGGCCTTGGCCTTGCCGCCGGGCGAGGGCGCGAACACGGTGCCGTCGGCGGCGGCGACGCCACGCAGGCCGAGGATGGCGATCTCGCGGGCGACGATCGCCGCGGCCAGCCACGGCGAGGCCCGTCCGACCGCGACCAGCGCCATGAGCACGACGGTCACCAGCAGCTTGTCGGCGGTGGTGTCGAGGAACGAGCCGAGCTTGCTCGTCACCTTCCAGCGGCGGGCGAGGTAGCCGTCGAGGAAGTCGGTGGCGGCGGCCACTGCGAACAGCCCCGCGGCCACGGCGTCGGCGGTATCGCCGCCGGAGAGGACGAGCGCCATGACCACCGGCGCGAGCGCGATCCGCAGCGACGTGGCACCGAGGAGCAGCCGGGAGGACCGGAAGGCGCGCGCACTCGTCGTCCGGGTCGCCACGGGGCGGCAACGGTAGCAATGGGGCCTACGCGCCCAACAGCGGTGCGGCGTCGGCGCGGGCCTCGTCGGCGGAGTCACGCGCGAGGGCCGCCTGCGCGGCCGCCGCAGCCTCGTCCAGCGCGAGCCCGCGCACGACCTGCTTGACCTCGGGGATGCGCGCCGGCGCCATGCTGAGCTCGCGCACGCCCAGGCCCACGAGCAGCGCCGCCGCGGCGGGGTCGCCGGCCAACTCGCCGCACGCCCCGACCCAGCGCCCGCGCAGCCGCGCGGCCTCGGTGACGCCGGCGATGAGCCGCAGCAGCGCCGGGACCGGGCCCTCCGCCAGCGCCGCCACGTTCTCGTTGCCGCGCTCCGCCGCCATCGTGTACTGGGCGAGGTCGTTGGTGCCGAGCGAGAAGAAGTCGACCTCGGGCGCAAAGCGATCGGCAGCCAGGGCGGCGGCCGGAACCTCGACCATGATCCCCACCTCCAGCGCCTCGGTCATGCCGAGCTCGCCCCGGATCTCGTCCAGCAGCGCCCGCGCTGCCCGGTACTCGGCCAGGGCGGTCACCATCGGGAACATGACCTTGATCGACGGGTGCTCGGCCGCGGCGCGGACGATCGCCCGCAGCTGCACGCGCAGGAGCTCGGGACGGTCCAGAGCCAGGCGGATGCCGCGCCGGCCCAGGAACGGGTTGTCCTCCGGCGGCTGCGGCACCGAGGGCAGCGGCTTGTCGGCGCCGACGTCGAGCGTGCGCACGACCAGCGGCCGTCCCTCCAGGCCGGCGGCGATCTCCCGGTAGGCGCCGTACTGCTCGTCCTCGTCGGGGAGCTCGTCGCGGTCCAGGAACAGGAACTCGCTGCGCAGCAGCCCGACGCCGTCGGCGCCCTGCTCGAGCGCGCGCGGGACGTCGCGAGGCCCGGCGATGTTGGCCGCCACCTCGACGCCGGCGCCATCGCGCGTGAACGCGGGCTCGCCCGCGCGCGCCACGGCGGCGCGGTGGCGCTTCTGCGCCTCGGCCTGGCGCGCCGCGAACTCCTTGCGCACGTCGTCTGCGGGCTCGACGATCACCGCGCCCTCGCTGCCGTCGAGCAGCAGCGGCGCCCCCTCCTCGACCGCGAGCAGGGCCGGTCCGAGCCCGACCACGGCGGGGATCCCGAACGAGCGCGCGAGGATGGCGGCGTGCGAGGTGGCGCTGCCGCGAGCGGTCGCGATGCCACTGACCTGCTCGCGGTCGAAGCCCGCGGTCTGGCCGGGCGTGAGCTCGGCGGCGACCACGATGCCGGAGGCCTGCGGCGCGTCCGCCTTGCCCTCCGCGACCAGGTGGGCCACCACGCGGCGGGCGACGTCGCGCACGTCGTCGGCGCGGGCGCACAGGTACTCGTCGTCGGAGTCCTCGAAGGCGCGCGCGGCCGCTTCGGCGGCGTCCTGCCAGGCTGCCGCGGCGGCGGCCCCGTCGTCGACGGCGCGCCGCGCGGGCTCGAGCAGGGCGCTGTCGGCCAGCAGGGCGAGGTGGGCGTCGAAGATCGCCGCCTCGGCGGCACCAGCGCGTGCGCCCACGCGCTCGCGGTCGCGCTCGATGTCGGCGTGCGCTGCGGCGCGGGCATCCTCGAGCCCGCGCCACTCCTCGTCCGGGGTCCCTGCGGGCCCGCTCGGCAGCTCGAGCTCGGGCGGGCGCAGGTGGCGCGCCGGCCCGACGGCGATGCCGGGGGCGGCGGGCAGCCCGGCCAGGCGAGCGCCCGGCTCGGGGTGGGCGGCGGTCTCCGTGGGCGCCGCGGCGGGCGCCGCCGGCGCGGCCGGCTGGGCCCCATCGCCGTCGTCGTCGCCGAAGTTCTCGCGCGCGAGCGCGGCGATCGCCTCGAGCGCCGCGCCTGCGTCGTTCCCGCGCGCGCGCACGAGGACCTCGTGGCCCTGGCGCACGCCGAGCGTGGCCACGCCGGTGAGGCTGCGCGCGTTCGCCGGGCCGGCGCCGGTGCTCTCGTTGACCAGCGAGACGTCGGCGTCGAACCGTCCGACGGTGGCCACCAGGCGAGCAGCGGGTCGAGCGTGCAGCCCGAGCCGGTTCTCGACCGTCACCCGCAGCGTCTCGCCGCCGTCCTCGACGACATCGGCGCCGCCGGCGTCCCCGTCCGCATCCTCGACGCCGAGCTGCACCGCCTTGGGCGCCAGCGCGCCGCGCGCCTCCGCCGCCACCGCATCCAGGTCCGCCCCGCCGCGCGCGGTCGCCGCGGCGGCGATCGCGCCCTCGACCAGCGGCGCTTCGCTGAGCACCACCCGTGGCGCGTTCTCGGCCATCTCGACCGCCATCTCGGCGCTCATCAGCGCGCTGCCCAGGTCCATGAGTACGAGCACGCCATCGTCGCCGGCAGCCCGCTCGATCGCGCCCTTGATGAGCTCGGCATCGGTGCCGATGCCCCGCGGCGGGTCGGCCATGCCGCCCGCGGGCTCGATACGCACCTCCTCACCGCCCATCTCGCGCGCGAGCTCGACCACGCCGTCGGCGACATCGGCGCTGTGGGAGACGACGACGATGCCGACCATCGGGCCGAGTATCGCACCGGCCGCCCGCGAGCCCCTTGCTAGGGGCCCGCGGGCAGCGCGGGTGCGTCAGTCGAGCCAGTCGAAGGTGCGGGTGACCGCCTTCTTCCAGTACGCGTACAGCTCGTTCCGCGTGCTGTCGTCCATCTGCGGCTCCCAGCGCTTGTCCTCGGCCCAGTTCTGGCGCAGGTCCTCCTCGCTTGCCCAGAAGCCGGTCGCGAGCCCCGCGGCGTAGGCGGCGCCCAGCGCCGTGGTCTCCGCGACCTGCGGCCGGATCACCGGCACGTTGAGGATGTCGGCCTGGAACTGCATGAGGGTCTCGTTGACGACCATGCCGCCGTCGACCCGGAGCGACTCGAGCGGGACGCCGGAGTCCTCGTTCATGGCGTCGGCCACCTCACGGCTCTGGAACGCCGTCGCCTCGAGCGTCGCCCGGGCGATGTGGCCCGCGTTGATGAAGCGGGTCAGACCCGCGAACACGCCGCGCGCGTTGGACTTCCAATACGGGGCGAACAGGCCCGAGAACGCCGGCACGATGTAGCAGCCGCCGTTGTCGTCGACCGTCTTGGCCAGGGACTCCACCTCGTCCGAGGTCCGGATCATCTTCAGGTTGTCGCGCAGCCACTGCACCAGCGAACCCGTGACCGCGATCGACCCCTCGAGGCAGTAGACCGCGTCCTGGTCGCCGATCTTGTAGCCGACGGTGGTGATCAGCCCGTTCTTGGACTGCACCGGCTCGGTCCCGGTGTTCAGCAGCAGGAAGTTGCCCGTGCCGTACGTGTTCTTGGCCTCGCCGACCGAGAAGCACACCTGGCCGAACGTCGCCGCCTGCTGGTCGCCGAGATCACCCGCGATGGGCGTGCCCTCGAACCCGCCGAGCTTGACCTCGCCGTAGGTCTCGCTCGAAGGCCGGATCTCCGGCAGCATCGAGCGCGGCACGCCGATCGCATCCAGGTTGTCCTGGGCCCAATCCAGCGTCTTGAGGTCCATGAGCAGCGTCCGGCTCGCGTTGCTGACGTCGGTGATGTGCACGCCGCCGTTGACCCCGCCGGTCAGGTTCCAGATGCACCACGTGTCCATGTTGCCGAACAGCAGGTCACCGGCCTCGGCCCGCTCCCGGGTGCCCTCGACGTTGTCGAGGATCCAGCGCACCTTCGGCCCCGAGAAGTAGGTGGCGATCGGCAGTCCGGTGGTCGCCCGGAAGCGATCCTGGCCGCCGTCGGCCTCCAGCTCGGCGCAGATCTTGTCCGTGCGCGTGTCCTGCCAGACGATCGCGTTGTAGACCGCCTCGCCGGTGTTCTTGTCCCACACCACCGTGGTCTCGCGCTGGTTCGTGACGCCGAGCGCGGCGATGTCCGAGGCGCTGGCCTTGGACTTCGTCAGCGCGGCGTCCATCACCTGTCGCGTGCGCTGCCAGACCTCGGCCGGGTCGTGCTCGACCCATCCCGCCTGGGGGAAGATCTGCTCGTGCTCCAGCTGGTCGATCGCGACGACCTGGCCGCCGTGATCGAAGATCATGCAACGGGTGCTCGTGGTGCCCTGGTCCAGGGCGGCTGCGTACTGCGCCATCTTCCTCTCCTTTTTCTCGGACTCCCCGCCTTCCTCAGCCGAAGCTGTCGACGGCAGCCTGGAGCAGCAGGTAGGAGGACGTCGCGCCCGGGTCCTGATGACCCGCGCTTCGCTCCCCCAGATAGCTGGCGCGCCCCTTGCGTGCCACCAACGGCACCGTCTTCTCCATCCCCTCATGCGCCGCCTCGGCCGACTGCGCAAGCGCAGCCGAGAGGTCGGCGCCATCGTTCTGAGCACGCTCGAGCGCCTGCACGGCAGGCGTGAGCGCATCGACCATCGTCTTGTCCTCGGGCTCGGCCTTGCCGCGCGCGACGACGCCCTTGAGGCCGGCGTCGAGCGCGTCGGACCAGCCCGCGAGGTCGAGCTCGGAGCGGCCGCCGGTGGCGTTGCCCATCTGCAGGAACAACGTCCCGTACAACGGGCCCGCGGCCCCGCCGACCTTGGAGACCAGGGCCATCCCCACGGCCTTGAGCGCGGCGCCGATGTCGTCGCCCTCCAGGGCGTCGACGCGCTCGACCGCCGCGCGCATGCCGCGGGCCATGTTCGTGCCGTGATCCGCGTCGCCGATGGCCGTGTCGAGCCGCGTGAGCTCTTCACGCTGCTCGATGGTCACGTCGGCGAAGCGGTGGATCCAGGCCATGACCTGGTCGTAGGAGATGCTCGACGGCACGAACTGAGCCCTGTCAGCTCCAGCGCAGGGCGATCGTGTCCACGGGCGCGTCCCACAGCGCCGTCAGCTCATCGTCGAGCTTGAGCAGCGTGATCGAGCAGCCCGCCATCTCCAGCGAGGTGATGTAGTTCCCGATCAGGTTCCGGTCGATGGTGATGCCCCGGCCCTGCAGGAGCTTGTTGAGCTCGTTGTAGACGATGTAGAGCTCGATCAGCGGCGTGCCGCCCATGCCGTTGACGAACGCGAGCACCTTGTCGCCCTCGGAGAAGGGCAGGTCCTCGACGATCGGCGTGGTCAGCCGCTCGACGATCCTCGCCGCCGGCTCGAGCGGAAGCCGCTCGCGGCCCGGCTCGCCGTGGATGCCGATGCCGATCTCCATCTCGTCGTCGCCGAGCTCGAAGCTGGGCGTGCCGGCGCCGGGCGTGATGCACGGCGTCAGCGCCATGCCCATGCTCCGCACCTGCCCGTTGACCCGCTGGCAGAGCTCGGTGACCTCGGCCAGCGACTTGCCCTGCGCGGCGGCGGCGCCGCAGATCTTCTCGGCCAGCACCGTCCCACCGACGCCGCGGCGACCGGCGGTGTAGAGGCTGTCCTTGACCGCGACGTCGTCGTCGATGACGACCGCTGCGGTTTCGGTCCCTCCGCCGGACGCGATCTCGGCCGCCATCTCGAAGTTCATGACGTCGCCGGTGTAGTTCTTGACGATGTGCAACACACCGGCACCGCCGTCCACGGCCTTCGTCGCCGCCTCCATCTGGTCGGGCGTCGGCGAGGTGAAGACCTCCCCCGGACACGCGGCGTCGAGCATGCCGCGCCCGACGAACCCGCCGTGCATCGGCTCGTGCCCCGAGCCACCTCCGGAGATGATCCCGACCTGGCCCGACACCGGCGCGTCCACTCGGACGATGTAGGCGGGGTCGAACGAGACGCGCACGCGGTCCCCGTGTGCCGCGGCGATTCCCTCGAGCTCCTCCTTGACAACGTCGTCGGGACTGTTGATGAGCTTCTTCACGTCCCCTCCGTTTAGGTTGTCGCCGTCGACCCGGGACACTAACGGAGCGGACGCGCGACAGTCAGTGCGCCTCGCCGGCGCCGGCCAGCTCGCGCTCCGGCGTGGTCCGGCGCACGACCGGCTCGGCCTGCGCCTCGAAGAACTCCTCGACCCGCTCGGTGAGCTGGCGGGGGCTCTCGTCGTCGAGGGGGCGGATGGGATCGCCGAACGCGATCCGCACCGGATAGCGGCGGCGCCAGAGCTTGCGCCGCGGCCACACCCGGCCCGGCGGCATGACGGCGTTGGTGCCGCTGATGAAGATGGGGACGATGGCGGAGTGGTGCCGCTTGGCGAGCAGCGCGGCGCCCGAGCGCAGCCGCTTGATCCGACCCTGGCGCGAGCGCGTGCCCTCCGGGAAGAGGAGCAGGTTCCAGCGATCGTCGAGCAGCCTGTCGACGTGGTCGAGCTCGCCGTTGCCACCGCCGTCGCGCGCGATCGGGATGGTGTTGAAGAGCAGCGAGACCAGGCTCGCGATGCGCCGGTCGCGGTAGAAGTAGTCGGCCGCGGCGGCCACCAGGGTGCGCTGGCGCCACTTCCACGGCAGCGCGCGCAGGATCGTCGGCGTGTCCAGGTGGCTGGAGTGGTTGGCCACGAAGACGACGGGGGCGTCGAGGCCGTCGAAGCCCTCGCGGCCGCTGACCCTGCGGCGCGTGTAGTAGCTCATGAGGGGGTCGAGAATGAAGCTCTGGATCGTCTCGCGCACCGCCCGCGCGGGACGGCGGCGGGCCCACGCGACGTCGAGCTTCGCGCAGCGGCTGCCGAGCTTGCGCCCGCGCTCGGCGGCGACGCTCGCGCCGTCCTTCAGCTTGCCGGCGCCGCGGCCAACGCGGCCGCGCAGATCGTTGGAGTTCTCCCCCATCAGGTGGAGTACCCCTACCCGCGTCGGGCGTTTCACATCGCTCGAAAGCTCCGGCCGATCCGCAAGCTTCCGCCCCGAGATATCACGTGGTTGTTGCAAGGCGTATTATCTCGATCCGTCCGTTAGCCCACCACGAAGGGGGGACGTAGATGGCGGCAGCCGCAACGGTACGAGGAAAGACCGGATGGCGTGGCACCTCTTGGGGTGAGTACCTCTCCGAGTTCTTAGGAACCTTCGTGCTGATCATGTTCGGCGACGGCGTGGTCGCGATGGCGGTAGCCGGGTTGAACCAGTCGGGTCGCGCCGCGACCCCTCACACGATCTTCCTGGCGGCCGGAGACTGGCTGCTCATCGGATTCGGGTGGTTCTTCGCGGTCTGCCTGGCCGTATATGTGGCCGGCGGCATCAGCGGGGCCCACCTCAACCCAGCCGTGACCGTCGCGTTGGCGGCCAAGCGCGGCTTTGCGTGGACCAAGGTGCCCGGGTACATCGTCGCGCAGGTGTTGGGCGCGTTCGTGGCGGCTGTCGTCGTCTACTTCGTCTACCAGGCGGCGATCGACAGCTACGAGACCGTGAACCACGTCACCAGGGGCACCCCGGACTCGGTGGCGACGTACAGCATCTTCGCCACCTTCCCAGCCCCGTATTTCCATAACGTGTGGGGGCCGTTGCTCGACCAGATAGTGGGCACGGCGCTGCTCGTCGGGGTCATCCTCGCCATCGTCGACGAACTCGGCACGCCCGTGCGTGCGAACATGGCGCCGTACATCGTCGGCGTGCTCGTGGGCGCGATCGGGCTGTCGTTCGGCGCGAACGCCGGCTACGCGATCAACCCCGCGCGTGACTTCGGTCCGCGCGTCTTCGCCGCGATCGCCGGCTACGACAAGATCGCGTTTCCAGGTGACTACGGGAACATCAACAGCTACTTCTGGATACCGATCGTCGGGCCCTTCGTGGGTGGCTTGCTAGGAGCGTATATCTACGACTTCTTCATCCACAACACGTACGTGGCCCTGGGCAAGACGCCGTCGCCGACGCTCGAGGAGATGGGCGTCACGACCGAGGACCTGACCGGGTACATCGCCTCGAGAGCCGGAGGCACCACGCCCGAGTCCCACGGCCGTACGGTCGAAGAGCAGTAGTCGATCGCCCAGAAGAGCAGTTCGTGGGAGTCCGCCTCCATCGGGGGCGGACTTTCCACATTCAGGGCGACCCCGTCGAACCGAAGAGCATCGGCCGAGGGTCTTGGGCCCTATAGCCCCCACAAAGCTCCAATCGTCCACGGGATCGTCGCCACCGCCCCACCCACCCGGAACGCCCATGGCTCGACGAGCTCGAGGTCCGGGCGTAGGTGGGCGGGCCGGAGCGCGACGCGCCGAACTCCTAGCCGGTCTTGGCGCGGATGCAGCGGACCATGGCGTTGGGCTGGCCGTACTTCTGCCGGAACGCCTGGACGCCCATGGCCCTGCGCTCGCCGCGGCACGCCTGCGCGGCCGCGCGGTCGGCGGCAAGGTGCTGCTGGACGCAGTGCTGGAACGCGTGCGGCTTGCCGTACTTCTGCTGGAAGGCCGGCTTGCCGGTCTGCTGGCGCTCCTGGTTGCACTGCTGGCGCGCGGCGCGCTTGGCCTCGCCCACGCGCTTGCCGTGGCCGTTGGCGCCGAGCGCCACGCTCGGCAGGGCCAGCAGGGCCACCAGCGCCGCAACGCCCATCAGCTTCGTCATCTCGTCCTCCGGGTCGGGGTGTGCTGAGGGGTTAACCCGGCAGCGGAGCCATCGCTGCGCTCCTCAGAGCCGCTCGAGCGCCTCGGTGATGTGCCGGTGGCCGATGATCTCGTAGCCGACGACGGTGGTCGCGGGCGCAAGCACCATGACCACCAGGCACACAGCGACGCTGACCCCGACCGCGGCCAGGACGACCGCCAGCACCAGCACCGCCGCCGTGCCCGCGAGCAGGCCGATGTGGAAACGGTTGCGCTGGTGCATGAGCAGCGAGTACAGGGCGTAGAACATGCCCACGTAGATGGCGATGGGAATGGCAACGCTGAGCACGGTCGCGGGCGCGCCGATCTCCGCCTCGTGCTCGAGCGAGATCGCCGCCACGTTCAGCCCGGCCCCGATGGCGGCGAGCGCGGCGAAGATCACCAGGTGGCCGTATCCGAACACGAACGGCCCGAACATGAACCCACGCTGACGGTGGCGGACGACCGGTTCGACCCACGGCACGGAGAAGTACATCCACCAGCAGCCCAGCGTCAGCCCGACGCCGGCGAAGACCAGCAGGCCGGCGTCGACGCTCCACCCCGCCTCGCCATGCACCAGCGCGTTGAGCGCGGCGACGGTGCCGATGATGACCTCGCCCAGGGTGATGATGACCAGCAGCCCGTAGCGCTCGACGATGTGGGACGGGTTCCACGGCGTGGGCGCCTTGCGCTCGGCCAGGTAGGGGCCGAGGAGCTCGAAGCCGGTCAGGACGACGAACACCCCCACCGCCACGCCGACGGACGGGCCGACGACGGCGAGCGCCACCCACCCGACCTGGGCGAGGGACACCGTGACGATGTAGGAGCGTGCCGCGGGCGCCCGCTCAGGGTCCTGGCGGGCGACCTGCGCCCACAGCGCGACCAGGCCGATGCGCATCACCACGTAGCCCCCGACCATCACGCCGATGTCGAGCGAATGGCCGTGCTCGAGCGACGCGAACATCTGCGCCAGCCCGAGCGAGAGGACGATCACGCCGATCATCTGGACCATCGTCGCCAGGCGGAAGTACCAGTCGTCGGTGTCGTAGGCGGACGCGAACCACGAGTAGTTCAGCCATGCCCAGCTCACCGCGAACGCGGCGAGCACGAAGCCGACGATCCCGGTGGCCGCCCGGCCCTCGGACACGTACTCGGCCAGCTGGTCGGCCGCGGTCCCGAAGGCGACCACGATGGTCAAGTCATAGAGGAGCTCCAGCGGCGTCGCGGCGCGGTCGCGCTCGGTGGGGTCGCGGCCGGTGAAGCGCCGCCGGCGGTGGGGTTGGGGCACGGCGGCGATTGTGACTACAGCGCCGGACCATCGTAGGCCGCGCCCGCGGCGGGTAGACAGAAAGGGAATGCGCCGCCTCGTTGCCCTCGTCCTGGCCTATCCGCTCGTGGCCGCATGCCCGGCGCCGGCGGACGCGGCCACCTGGACGCCCGCCGCGCCCGTCCCCGCCGGGGCGAACCCGTCGAGCCCCGCGGCGGCGATCGCGGCCGACGGCAGCGACGTGCTCGCGTTCGTCGACGCCGGCGGCGTCGAGGCCTCCGTGCGCCCGCCCGGCGCGCCGGACTTCGGGCCGCCGCAGACGCTCGCCCCGCCTCCGCCTGCGGGGGGCGCGACCCGCAATCTCGTGCTCGCGCAGGTGCCGAACGGCGCCACCGTCGCAGCGTGGACGCAGGACGCTCCCGCAACAACCGAGCGCGTCTCCTGGGCGGAGCGCCCCCCCGGCGGGAGCTTCGGGCCAGTGCACGACGTGCCGCGCACGGGCTTGCCCGCCGACGCCTTCACCGATGAGCTGAATGCCGACGCGGGCGCGAACGGCGACGTCGTGCTCGCCCTGACCATCGAGGGGACGCTGCCGGGCGGCGGGCACGGGCTGCGGGTCTTCGCCGCCGTGCGGCCTCCCGGGGCAGAGTTCGGCGAGCCGATGGCGGTCGGCGCCGCCGGCTCGCTCTCACCCGATGTCGCGGTCGGCCCCGACGGCGACGCCGTCGTGGCATGGCTCGAGGGCGGGTCGACCCGCCCCGGCGCCATCCGGGCCGCCAGGCGGCCGCCGGGCGGCGACTTCGCGGCGGCGACGACGCTCGACCGTACGACCGCACCAGGCCTCGCCCAGCCGTTCGTCGCCACCGGCCCCGGAGGCGAGACCGACGCCCTCTGGTACCGGCGGGATGGCACCACCAAGCGGGTGTACTTCGCCGTCCGGCCCGTCGGCGCGTCGCGCTTCGACGGCGTCGGACGCATGGGCACGGCCCCGACCCGGCGCTACGCCTTGGCCGGCGGCGCCGGCGGAGACGTCGCCGCCGTCTGGGACGGGACCGACCACGGCTCCCCCGTCCTGCGCGTGCGCCGGCGCGTCGCGGGGCACGGGTTCGGGCCCTCGGTCAAGCTCACCCACCAGCCCGGGGTCCAGACGCTCGACGCCGCCATGACCGGCACCGGCACCCTGGTGTCCGCGTGGCAGCGCGCGGCGGCTTCGGACCAGACAGAGCTGTGGACCGCGGGACAGGCGTCGAGCGGGGGGCGGACCGAGCTCGTGCGCCTCCAGCCGCCGGCGAGCTTCCCGGGGTTCGCCCTCGCCGCCGGGGCCGCACAGGATGCGCTCGCGGCATGGACCATCCCCGGCTCGGCGCCGCGCTGGTCGGCGCGCTCGTAGGCGCGCGCCGACGTTATTACACCTGAGTATTCACAAGTATTAGAGTGGCGCACCATGGTGCACGCGAGGCTGGTGACGATGGTCGTGGTGCTTGCTCTTGGGGCCCTCACGCTTGGCGCCGGGCCCGCCGCCGCCGCGCAGGGCGGCAACGACGACACGGCGCATGCCTGCCAGCAGGGCGGATGGGCCAACCTGACCGACCCGGCCACCGGACAGCCGTTCACCAGCCAGGGCGCCTGCGTCAGCAGCGGCGCCCACGGAAACCCGCCGCTGAGCGCCTCGCTGGTGGCCTCCAACGAGCTCGGGTGCGGCGGAACCTGTTGGGGCAGGATCACCGGCACGGGGCTCCAGCCGGGAGCGGGGTTCACCTGGGGCGCGTCGTCGCCGATGTTTGGCTTGGCCTTCTTGGGCTCGATCGGCTTGAGCGGTAGCGTCGACGTGGCCGCAGATCTGCCTTGCGGCGAGGGGTGGGGCAACCTTCAGGCCTCGTCGACGACCGCCGCCGGCACGCCGATCAGCTCGAACGTCGCCAACAGCCCCTGCGGCTGACCCCGGCCCGTCTAGCCTGAGTCGCCGCGCCCGCGGAGGAAGGGGTCGGTACGTGACCGAGCGAATGATCGAGGCGAACGGGGTCGAGCTCTGCACGGAGCCGTTCGGAGACCCGGCCGACTCGCCGATCCTTCTCGTCGCAGGGGTCGGGTCGTCGATGCTTTGGTGGGACGAGGCCTTCTGCGCGACGCTCGCCGCTGCCGGGCGCTTCGTGCTCCGCTACGACCATCGCGACACCGGTCGATCGGTCAGCTACGAGCCCGGGCGGCCCGGCTACACCGGCGCGGACCTGGTCGCCGACGCCGTCGGCGTGCTCGATGCCTACGGCATCCCCGCTGCGCACGTCGTCGGGGTCTCGGCGGGCGGGGCGTTCGCACAGCTGCTGGCGCTCGACGTCCCCGAGCGCGTCCTCTCACTCGTCCTGATCAGCACGTCGCCCGCGGTGCCCGGCGACCGCGACCTCCCGCCCCCCACCGACGAGTTCGGGCGGTTCGTCGCGACCGTGGAAGTGGACCGGTCCGACAGGGAATCGGTCGTCGAGTACCTGGTTGCCTACTCCAGCGTGCTCGCGGGAGAGCGGCGCCGGTTCGATGCGCGGGCGATGCGCGACCTTGTTCGTCGCGATGTCGAGCGGGCACGGGACTTCACCGCGGCGCAGAACCACGATGTGCTGCCGGAGGGTGAGTCCTCGAGCCGGCCGCTGTCCTCGATCACGGCGCCCACGCTCGTCATCCACGGCACGGCGGACCCGATGTTCCCCGTCGAGCACGGCGAAGCGCTCGCTGCCGAGATCCCCGACGCGAGGCTGCACAGGCGGGACGGCGCCGGGCACGGGCTCGACCCGGCGGACAGCGAGACGATCGCCGCGATGATCATCGAGCACACGGTCGCCGCGGCTGAGGATCGCGCTTAGCTTTTTGGGCGCCGCGTCAGCGCAGGTGCACGGGGTTGGACAACAGCCACAGCCGACCGCCGATACGGGCCTCGACGCGGTAGACGCCGGGGCGAGCGACGTCGATCTCCGCGTCCGCGGCGCGCACCGCGTGAAGCGGCGCCCCGTCGCGCAGCACCTCGATGTCGGCCACGCGCGGGAGCCGGACCCTGAGCACGGCAGGCTCGGCCGGGGCTGCTCCGCCCATGGGTACGGTCCCGCCGTCGTGGCGCTCGGCCCAGAAGCGAGCGCCGTCCGCCGGAGCGACGAACGGGCAGCTCAACCACGCGGCTCCCCGTGCGAGCGCTGCGCACAGCGTCGCGCCGGCGAGGCCGGCGTCGCTGCTCAACGGCCGGTCGCAGATCAGGTGGGTTCGCAGCAGGCCGAACGTGCGCGCGTGCGACAGCGGGGAGCGAACGCGGCCGCCGAACCGGACCCCGGGCGCGTGGCCGTCGAGCCCGCCGATCGCGGGCACGCGCCGATGTGCCGAGAGCGCATCCCAGCGGCGGAGGTGGTGGGCCGGAGGTCCCGACGCGACCGCGGTCTCGGGGTCCCTCAGCCATCGCCAGGCCTCAGCGGGGGTGTGCCATGCCTCGGCGGCGTCCGTCGTCAGGCTCCAGAGCTCGAGTCCGTCGTAGCCGTCAGGCGCGTTCAGGGCGGGCCAGCCGTGGGGCAGGATGACCCTGCGCGCGAGGGGCGGAACGAGCATGCGCCCGCCCGTCGAGAACGGGTGCGCGGCGAGGCCGACGCCACCAGCGGCGCGTACTGCCGCCGCGATCGCGCCCGCCGTGCGCCCGGCGTGGGGAATCTCGTCGGCCACGCCGAAGGCCAGATAATGGCCGTGCTTGGGACTGACCTCGGTTCCGACGAGGAGGAACACGCCGTCGTGCATGCCCTCCCACCCGTCGCGACGCGCGCCCAGGGTGTCGTGGTCGGTGAGCAGCACCGCTCCGGCGCCCGCGGCGCGGGCCGCGCTCAGGAGCTCGGGCACCGTCGCGGTCCCGTCCGAGTAGTCCGAGTGCACGTGGGCGACGCAGGAGACGTCGAACCCGGGTGGCCCCATCAGGGCTTCGCTCATGGCGCTCCTACTCTGCAGTGGATGCCGTCGCGCCGACTCCTCGTGCTCATCGCCGCGGCGCTCGCGGGAGCGGCCGCGGCGGCCGTCCTGCTGCCGCATTCGCCCGAGGGCCTGCGCTCCCTCATGGAATCCGTCGGCCCCGTCGCGCCGCTGATCCTCCTCGGCGCCTGGATCGTGCTCACGCCCGCACTGTTCCCGGGCACCGTGCTCGCCGCGGCTGGCGGCCTGGCCTTCGGCGCCCTCGGCGGCGGGGCGCTCGCGCTGGCCGGCGCACTTGCGGGGGGACTGGCGGCCTTTGCCCTGGGGCGCACCTGCGCCCGGGGCACCGTCGAGGGACTGGTCAGCCGGAAGGCCAAGCTCGCCCGCGTCGACGCGCTCCTCCGGCGACGGGGGTTCGCCGCCATCCTCGCCGCCCGCTTGATGCCCGGCGTGCCCGCCGGCGGGTTGCACTACGCCGCCGGCGCCTCACCCGTGCGTCCGCGCGCCTTCGCCGCCGCCATGGCGATCGGGGCGCTGCTGCGCACCGTTCCCTACGCCGTCCTCGGCACGGGCCTGGCCTCCGGGTCCCCGGTCACGCTGGCCATTGCGGGCAGCTCGATCGTGCTCGGCGGGCTCGCCGCCGCCGTGCTCGTCCGCCACATCCGGCTCGCTCCTGCCGCCGCCTGACGACGGCCTCACCTGCGGGGGAGTTATCAGCAAGTCGCGCGCGACGCGGGTGGGAAGCCGGCGGCTCGTGTAGCGGGCCAGCGCCCAGACCGCGAGGAGCAGCCCGCCGAGCCCTGCCCCGAGAAAGCCGTCGGCGAGGTCGGTGACGGTGTCGGTCTCGCCGATGAACAGGTGCTGGCCGAGCCAGTGGTCGACGGCCCATTCGTAGATCTCGTATCCGCTTGCCGCAGTCACGCCCAGGCAGCCCGCGATCAGCGCCATGCCGATCAGCTCGGACCGTCCGTGCACGCGCTGGGCCGGCTCGGGCACGACGTCGAGCCGTGACAGGCCGATGTAGAGGATCGGGGCCAGGCTCATCGGGAGCGTGATGTGGACGGTGTTGTCGTACCACCAGAACTGGCTGAACAGGTGGAGCGCATTGCCCCAGCCCTGAAAGGCCATGGCGAGGCAGAACACCCAGTCGATCGGCCGCGGCAACTCGAGGGCGCGAATGAGGAACACGAGCAGACACGGGATCAGCAGACGCACGACCGCGTCCCAGTCGCCCTGCACCGCGAACACCACCGCCCCGACCAGGAAGCTCAGCCGGAAGAGGTCGAGCGGGTCGCGCAGCAACGGGTGCCAGTCGCCGAGAAAGATGGCGGCCCACGCGCGCTTGAACTCACTCGTCGCGCGGGTGTCGGCGACCTGCGCGGTGCGCGGGCTGAGTGCTCGCCGATCGGTCACGCCGGACTCCTCATCCGTTCCCAGAATCACTCTGGCGCGTTGCGCACCCGTTCGCGCCCGTGTACCCCCCGGTCACGCCCGGGTCCCGATGCATCATGCCGCCCGGGGTGGGGGTTCTGGAGATCTGGGCGAAGGTTCGGCTCGCCGGCCACCGGGTACCTGACAGCGGCCGTAGGGCTTGAGAAGGGAGATGAGGCGTCATCCAGACCATCCGCCGCGCCGCACAGCTGATCCGCAGCTGAGCGCGAACGCGCCACGCGTCGGGGCGATGTCCCAGGCTCCACGAGACCGAGGCAGAGGATCAGTGATCCTCGCGGCATGAGGGTGATCACCTGGAACGTGGCTCGGCGCTCATCCTGCCTGGCCGAGCAGTGCGCCGCTTTGGCTGCCCGTGAACCCGACGTGGTGGCGCTTCAGGAGGTCACCGACACGACACTGCCGCTCTGGCGGGCGGTGCTCGACCGGATCGGGCTTCCCCACGTTCGGGCGTCCCTCGACCACGCCGACCCGTCCCGCGCACCAGCGCGGCGGCGTCGTACGGGCGTGCTGGTGGCCTCAGGCGCGGCGCTTCGGGACCCCTCCGCAACGCTGCCCGTCCCGTGGTCCGAGACCGCCGTCGCCGCGGTGGCCGCCTGCACCATCGGGCCGATCGAGGTCCAGTGCCTGCACGTTCCCAACGCCGCCAACGGCTGGGTGAAAGCGCACACGCTTCAGGCCATCCGCACGGGGCTCCGCGCCGCGCCGCCGACGCCCCGGGTGGTGTGCGGCGATCTCAACACGCCCCGGCGCGAGCTCGAGAACGGCAGCGTGCTCTCCTTCGCGCGGGACTCGCGCGGGCGCTTGCGACCAGAGCGCGGACCCGAGTGGGACGAGGCCGAGCTCGGCGTCGTGCCCGGACTGCGGGACCTCGGCTACCGGGACGCCTACCGCTCGCTGCACGGCTACGCCTCCCGCGAGCCGAGCTGGACCTGGCAGCGCATCTCCGGTCATGGCGGCGGCTGGCGCCTCGACCATCTGTTCACCTCGCCCGAGCTGGAGCCAGCGGCTTGCGTCTACCACCACTCCTGGCGCGACGAGGGCCTCAGCGACCACTCGGCGCTCGAGGCCGACATCGTCCCGAACGAATGAAGAACGACGGTCCGCTCGCGTCAGTGGGAGGCGATCCCGCGGTCGCCCGATTGCACCGCGCGGAGGACGGGTACCCGCCAGGCTCCCGAGGTAGGACGAAGAGGAGACACACATGGACCCGTTCGCCGTTCCCCGCGCCACCTTCGAGCTCTCGATGCGGCTCGCCACGCTGCCACTCGAGATCGGCGCCAAGATGCTCGGCGCCGGCGACGGCGACGAGCGCTCCGACGAGCGCCCGGCCGGCAGCACAGCGACCCGCCCGCGTTCGACGGGCAGCAGTCGCCGCTCCCGGAGCACCGGTAGCCGACGCCAGTCGAGCACACGCAAGCGTGCCGGCGGGCAGACGACCCAGGGTCGCCGGCGCACGCCGTCCGAGGCCGCGAAGCAAACGACGCGAGGCGAAGGCGCGAGCAAGTCGCAGCGCCGAAGCAGCCAGGCGTCGTCGGGGCGCAAGGCGCAGAGCCGGACCCCGGCCTCGTCCAAGAGCGAGGCGCAGGGCCCGACCGCGGCCTCGTCCGAGCGCGAGAACCAGCCCCGCACCGCGGCCGCGTCGCCGCAGCGCGCGCCCGCCACGACGCCTGAGCCGGTGACGCCGAGTGAGGCCGCCGTCCCCACGGCGCGCATCGAGCCGGCCCCCCACCATTGGATGCCGACGCCGGCCGATTCCGGGAGGCCCGCACCGGGCACGCCGAGCGACGCCGTTGTTGCCGGCTCGGCCGGCGGCGCCGCGGACGTCCAGGAGCGGGTCAAGGCCGCGGCGCAGGGCGCGTCCGAGAGCTCGTCCGCGACCGAGACTCCCGCCGAGCGGGTCGAGGCCGCGGCCGAGGAGCCCCGCTCGCCCGCGACCCCGAGCGGAGCGGAGCGCGCGCCGGAGTCCGAGCACAGCGGCGCCGCGGAGCGGCGCGGCGACGAGACGGACGGCGGGTCCGAGTCGTCGCCGTCCGGCCCGAGCAACAGCTAGCTCCTCGAACCGCCGAAGGCGCGGGACGAATTCTGTCGACATGTTCGACGGTCTTCGTCCCGCCTCGCGGCCTCAAAGTGTTGCAATGTCGCTGATCCGCGGCTATGACACGGCGAGCGCACGTTGCTAGGGCGCGCCCACCGCGTGCTTTGAGCTGCTCGCTGTGCGCAGCGCTAGTGAGGGTGCGCGCGCTGCCTATAGCCAGGAGGAGCGAGCATGCCACAGGTCGATGTCGACGGGCTGACGATCAACTACGACGTGCAGGGGGAGGGCGAGCCGCTGCTGCTGATCCCCTACACGTCAGCCGATCACGCCTGCTACGCATTCCAGCTCCCGGCCTACACCGAGCATTTCACTTGTATCGCGATCGATCTTCCCGGCTCGGGTGAGAGCGACAAGCCGGCCGGGCCGTACTCGACCGATGGGTATGCCGACCAGGTCGCGGCCTTCCTCGGCGCCATCGGGATCGAGCAGGCCCACGTAGCCGGCATGTCGCTTGGCGCCGCCGTGGGACTCCACCTCGCCGCGCGCTATCCGGGCCGGGTGCGCTCGCTCTCGCTGCACAGTTGCTGGGACGCCAGCGACGCATATCTGAAGACCGTCGTGGACCTGTGGCGCACCCTCGCGCCGGCGCTGCCAACGGTCGCGGACGTGGTGATCGACGCCATCTTCCCGTGGTGCTTCACGCCCGAGATGTACGTCGACCGCCCAGAGTTCGTCGACACGCTGGTGGACTTCGTGCGTGGCCGCCCCGCCCAGCCGTTGGACGCGTTCCTGGCCCAGGCCGAGGCGGCCAGGGCGCACGACGCGACCGCGGTGCTGGGCGAGATCGGCGCGCCGACGCTGATCACCGTCGGAGCGCGCGACCTCGTCTGCTCCCCGCGCTTCGCCGAGCCGCTCAAGAGCGGGATCGGCGGGAGCGAGCTGGTCGTCTTCGAGCACCTGTCGCACGCCGGGCTGCACGAGGATCCCGAGACGTTCAACCGCGTGACGCTCGACTTCCTGCTGCGCCAGCGCTCGTGACGCCCACGACGCCCGGCCGGCCATGCTCGCCGCCCCCTCCTCGGCATCGCCACGAGGCGGCTCACCCCGGCTGACGGGCTGTGGGGTCGGAGGGCGATTGACCCGTGCGACGGCGAGCGCTACGGTCGCTCGGTTGAGAGGAGACATCACGGCCGAGAGCGAAACGCAAGCCCAGGATCTCGACCAAGCCTGGCTGGGAGACTTCGCCGAGCGCTGGGGGGCCGCTTGGAACTCGCACGAGCCCGCGCGGCTGCTTGCGCTGATGACCGAGGACGTCATATACGACGACTCGGCGTCGCCCACGACCATGCGCGGCCACGGCGACGTGCGCTCCTTCCTGGACTCCCTTTGGCGCGCCTTCCCCGACCTGCACTTCGAGTGGGTGGAGGGGCCGTATATCGCGCCCGGCCAGCCCAAGGCCGCGTTCTACTGGAAGGGAAGCGGCACCCACACCGGACTCCTCGCGCCGCCTGGGTTCGCGCCGACGGGCAAGCACATCGAGTTCGACGGGGCCGACTTCCACGAGTACCGCGACGACCGTGTGTCGCGGCTGCGGATCGTGTTCGACATGCTCGACATCGGCCGCCAGCTCGGCACGATCCCGAAGGCCGGCTCCCCCGTCGAGAAGGCCGGCGCCGCCGCCCAACGGCTCGGCATGACGGTGCGAGAGCGACTTCGCCGCTGACCTCCTGCTGAGCGAGGCGCGGCGCGTCGTCCCAGCCCCTGTAGGAAACAGGTGACCGCTCACACCGCTGCTCCTGCGGCGGCCGCTGCCTCGGTGTCAGTCGGGCGCATGATCCGGCCGCCGAGCGCCAGCGCGAGCACCGTACCCAGGGCCGCCCAGACCACCAGCACGACAATCGGGCCCGCGATCCGCGCGCCGTCGAAGAACAGCGCCGACCGCGCCAGGTCGACGCTCGCGCCCGGCGGCAACAGGCCGCCGATCGTCCTCCACAGGCCCGGGAGCAATGGCCGCGCGAAAGGCCCGCCGGAGGCAGAGTTGCCGAGGATCACGAAGACGAGAATGACGAGCCCGGTCCCTGCCGGGCCGGCTGCGGCTTGAAGGCCTGCTGTGGCGGCGCCACTGGCGAAGATGGTCAGCGCCCCGATCGCGCACAGCGCGACCACGTGGCCCGAGAACGCCCCGAAGCTCGCGCGCAGCAGGACCACGCTGAGAATCCCGGCGACGATGGCAAACCCCGCGAGCGCTCCGATCCGGGCTGCAGCGCGCCGCCTGCTGCTGCTGCGTGGGCTGCCGATCAACCCGATGAGGGTGGCGCCGATGTAGCCGCCGAACACCCACGCGATCACGGCGTAGAAGGCCGAGGTGCCGTTGGGGTCGGTGCGAGGCAGCGGCTTGACGTCGGTGACGCGCACGGCGGGCCGATGCTGCGCAGCGGCGACGCGGTTGAACGTCGCTTCCAGCGCGACGGCGGTCGCCCGGTTCGCAGCCGACGCCACGAACAGGCGGTTCGTGGAGGCCTCATAGGCGCCGTAGACCTCGCGATCGTCGATCTGCGACAGCGCAGCGGGGCGGGACGAGGCCGGGCGCGCATCGAGCGGGTCACCGGGCAGGCGGTTGAGCTGCCCCGCGGTCGCGGGCGGCCCGACGACCGCCACCGCCACGTGGTGAGGCGTGGGCTCGTGGAAGGCGCCGACGTAGAAGAACGCGAACGCGAGCATCAGCACCAGCGCGGGTGCGAGCACGAGCGCGACCGCCTTCGGCGTGGGTGCGGCGT
>Ga0207708_10000330_pt1 | contig 37297 bp, 31 predicted proteins | sample KBSK5101metaG_FD_184340 | JGI IMG/M metagenome (GOLD analysis project Ga0207708, IMG submission 184340) | Corn, switchgrass and miscanthus rhizosphere microbial communities from Kellogg Biological Station, Michigan, USA - KBS K5-10-1 metaG... | ecosystem: Host-associated > Plants > Roots >... | reverse complement strand
TCCGCGACCACGATGGAGCGTCCTCAAGCCACGCTTTGAATCGAGTCGCCTTGATGGGCGACCCATTCTACTTAATTTGTTCTTGTTTCCGTTGCCTCGGTCTCTGCAAACGCAGGTGAAAATTACGGACATTCCCGCGATGGAAATAAGGATATAGCAAAAACCAAACCTTGAACAGGCCGACAAAAACAAATCACTGATGGGTAAGACCTTTTGCGCCGGCGCGGCGATCGGCTTCAGCGCGACTGGGGGCAACTGTAAAATTATCCGACAAAACGAAAGCTTAGTCTAATACCCCCAGGAAGTCCGCCTTGCCGAGCGGCACGCCGTTGTGCCGAAGGATCCCGTATGCGGTCGCCGCGTGAAAATAGACGTTCGGCACGGCGAACTGAAGAAAATAATTGGTCCCCGTGAACGTATGCGGCTGTCCGCGCACCGGCCGCGTGATCTCGCGCGTGGCGGCGTTCTCGAACGCGCCGACGTCGAGGCCGGCCATGTAATCGACGGTTCGCTGGATGCGCGCGGTCAGGTCGTCGAGCGTCTTCTCGTTGTCCTCGTAAGACGGTGGCTCGACGCCGGCTAAGCGGGCCGTCGTGCTGCGCGCGATGTCCGTAGCGATCTGCACCTGGCTCGACAGCGGCAGCATGTCGGGATAGAGGCGCGCGTTGACGAAGACGGATTCCTCGACCTTGTGCTCGAGTGCATGAGCCTTGGCCTTCTGCAGCATGGCCTTCAGGTTCAGCAGCGACTTGGTGAATGCGGTCACGCTGGCTTGATGCATCGATAGCGACATGAACTCTCCTCGTGTTGCGGTTGTAGGCGGTTGGCGCCGGAGCGGGTCCGCGACTGCGGAGTCGTCGCGGCTTCGCGAGCCCCGGGCTGATGCGGGCATCACGGCTACTTTATACGTTGGCCGTCCGCGGCGGTTTGCTCGTCGCGCGCTGCGGTGCGTCGCCGCTTGCGGCGCGCCGACTTCCAGCGGCGGTGGACCCACCACCATTGCTCGGGATGGCGCAGCACCAGTCGCTCGATCGCCGCGTTGAATTCGCGCGTGGTGCGGTAGATCGAATCGTTGACGTTGTCGACGTCGACGAGTTGCACCGGCGCGTCGAAGCGCAGCACGTGCCGTCCGTCCGGCTCGCGCCACGACGACGCCGGCATCACCGGCGCACCCGTCGAAAGGGCGATCACCGCGAGGCTCTTGAACGTGCCCGCCGGCTGGCCGAAGAACTCGACGTCGATGCCGTCGGCGCCGCCTGCATATTGATCGAACGGGAACACGACGACGTCGCCGCGCTCGAGCAGCGAGACGATCTCGTCGAGCGAGCCGCGTTTCGCGATGACGCCGAAACCGGAGCGGTTGAACCGCCGCGTGACGAGCGCATCCAGCCAGCGCGGCTTGATCGGTCGGCGAACGAAATGGAAGCGGCCGCGGACCTCGGGATAGTTCTGGATGCCGGCCACGGTCGCCACTTCCCAGTTGCCGAAATGGCCGGTGAGGATCAGCACACCCGCGCCGCGCTGCAACGCCGAAACTAAAAGCTCGACGTTCTCCACGCGAACCTGCTCGCGCTTGGTACTTGCCGACAGGAACCGAAAGCGAACGAACTCGGCGACGAGCTTCCCGAGGTGCGCATAGTGGGCCTTCGCGAGGCGCGTGAGCTCGGCTTCGGGAACGGCGCTGCCGAACACGCGCCGCAGGTTGTCGATGACGACGCGCCGCCGAAACGGCAGCAATCCGAACAGCAGCGTGCCTGCGAGCGGCACCGCGGTCGACATCGGCAGCGCCAGCGCCACCGCCGATGCGCGCGTTCGATCGTGCGTCAGCGACACGGGGATGTCGGCGATGCGCGCGTGATCGAGTACCTTGCGCGCATTCGCATTGCACTCGATGCGCGGCGCACCGTAGCCGTCGCGCACGATCGAGAAGTCGGCGGGTGCGACGCGTCCTGCGGCGAGCTCGCGCGGAAACAGCTTGACGCACGCCTCCTTCGCTGCGTAACGGGCGGCAAGGCTTGCCGCGCGGCCGGCGCCGTCCCCGCTGTCACCGATCTCGTTCGCCGAGTACAGCTTGCGGAGTTCGTCGGCCGGCGTCTCCGCGAGCAGTCGCTCGATGCGGGCGATCTCGATGGAATCGATGCCGCAGCGGATCGGTTCGTCGAACGCGTCGGCAGGCGCAGGCGCCGCGGCTGTCAAGCGGAAGCCGTGCGAACCACCAGCGCGGCATCCGTTCCGGCGAAGCCGCGACATACGATGAGCGCGATGTCGCTGCGCGGGGGTTGCGCCGTTCGCGACAGCGGCACGCCTGCACATTCGGGCGCAATCGAATCGAGCGTCGCGATGCCGGGCACGGTTTGCCTGCGAATCGCAGCAAGCGCGAGCGTCGTTTCCAGGATGCCGGCCGCGGCGATCAGATGTCCCAACGCCCACTTGAATGCGGTCACCGGTGGGCATTGATCGCCGAACACGTGCCGCAGCGCCGCCGCTTCGGTTGCGTCGGATTGCACCGTCCCGTTGCCGTGCGCGACGATCATGCCGATGTCGCGAGCGTGCACGCGGGCATCGGCAAGCGCGGCTTCGATCGCGCGGACGACCCCGTCTCCGTCGTCGCTGATCGCCAACAGGCCCAGCGCATCGCCGACGCTGCCACCTCCGAGTACTTCGCCTACCACCGGCGCGTTCCGTGCGCGCGCCGCGTCCTCCGTTTCCAGCGCCAGCGCGCCGGCCCCTTCACCGAACAAGCTGCCGGTGCGCGCACGGTCGAACGGTCGCAGCCTGCCTGTCGCGAGCAGCCCGCAGCGATGGTAGAACAGCACGTTCTGTGGCTCGATCGGCGTTTCGTGACCGATCGCGAGCGCGCGATCCGCCTCGCCGTTGCGCAGCGCTTCGGTGGCCTCGATGACGGCAAGTGCGCCGCCGACGCTATGGTTCGTAATGCAGGCGTTCGTGCCCTTCAGCCGGTTGCGGATCCCAACGTGGCACAGCACGTTGTTCGGCAGCGTGCGCAGCAGCCACATCGGATTGACGGTGTCGGCGAGGTTGCGGCCGAACGCCTGCAGGTCGCCTTTTGTCTCGCTCATCAGCGGGTAAAAATCGTGCTGGTTCTCGAACGCACCTGCACCCGAGCCGACGTAGATGCCGGTTCGATCGGCGAACAGGTTCGAGGCGTCGGCCGCAAGCGTGTCGCGGTACGCCGCATAACCCGCGGCTTCGGCGGCGCGGTCGCCCGCGTAGATACCCAGCATGTCGGTGCGCCGGATCAGCTTGTGGAGCTTGCGATCGTCGACCAGCGCACGCGCATTGAAATCCACGATCTCGGCGGCGTCCTTCACCGGCCAGCCCGTCGTATCGAAGCCTTCGATCGGCCGGATCGCCGAGCGTCCGTCGATGATCGCGTCGAGCATCGCTTCCGGATCGCGTCCGGCGCCGCTGACGCCGCCCACACCGGTGATGACGATACGATTCCGGCTCATCCAACGAGTTCCGGACTGCGCAACACGATGCAGCTGTTCGAGCCACCGAAGCCGAACGAATTGGACAGCGTCATCCGCACCTTCTGCCGGCGTGGCGTGCCGAGCACGAGGTTGAGATCGCAGTCCGGATCGGGAACGCGGTAATTCGCATTCACCGGCATCTCGCCGCGATCGATCGCCAGCGCGCAAAGGACAACTTCGACGGCGCCGGCGGCGGCGATCAGGTGGCCCATCGAGCTCTTCGTCGAGCTCACCGCCACCCGCTTCGCGTCGGCGCCGAACACCGCGTGGATCGCCGCGCTCTCGCTGCGGTCGTTCATCCCAGTCGACGTGCCGTGCGCGTTGATGTAGTCGATATCGGCGGGGACGGCACCTGCGTCCGCCAGGGCAGCGCGCATCGACTGGATCGGTCCGTCTCCGTCGGGCGGCGAATCGGTGATCCGGTATGAAGACAGCGAGTTGCCGTCGCCGGCGAGTTCGGCGTAAATGCGTGCGCCGCGCCGCCGCGCCGCTTCCCATTCCTCGAGCACGACGAAGCCCGCGCCCTCGCCGAGCAGGAAGCCGTTGCGCGTCGCGTCGAACGGCCGGCTCGCGCGCTCGGGCGCGTCGTTGTCGGTCGACACGGCGGACAGCAGGCAGAAGCCCGCGAGGCCGACCGGGCTGATCATCGAGTCGAACCCGCCCGCGAGCGCGCGGTCGACCGCGCCGCGGCGGATGAGCTTCAATGCAGTGCCGATCGCCTGGCCCCCCGACGCGCAGGCGGTATGGACGGACGTCGCGTAGCCGCGGATGCCGAACCGGCGCGTCAGCAATGCCAGGCCACCCGTGCTCTGGCTGCGGCAGAACGCCAGCGGATCGGCGGCCTCGGCATCGGTGAGCAGCCGCTGCGGATCGAGCGTGCCATCGGCGGCGGAATGGCGCTGGACCGCCGCCAGTTCGTCGAAGCTGACGCCCATCATGCCCGTGCCAACCGCACAGCCCCAGCGCTCGCGATCGGCGTCGGTGGGTTCGATGCCCGCGTCCACCATCGCCTGTTCCGCCGCCGCAAGCGCGAAGCGTTGCGAGCGGTTTGCCTGGTTGAGCAATTTTCGCGGTGCAGTGATGGCACGCTCGTCGAAGCGCTTCACTTCCGCGGCGATGCGCGTCGGAAAGCCTGACGCGTCGAAGACCGTGATCGGCGCCGCACCGCTCTTGACGCCGTCGAGCGCCCCCCATGTCGTCGCGACGTCGTTGCCAACCGGCGTGACGAGGCCGATACCGGTGATCGCGACCCGGCGACGTTGCGTCATGCGCGTTCCTTTCCGTCCGTGCCGGACACGAGCTCGAGACGCGCGCTCGCCACGATCCGGTCGTCCGTCTTCGCCAGCAGCATCACCTTGACGACGCCGTTGGCCGCAGGCGAAAGCTCGGCGCCGAGCTCCAGTCGTTGCGATGGAACGATGAACGAGCGCATCTTGACGTGCGTTGCGCGCAGCGGCTGCGGCATCGCGCCGTGCATCGCCGGCGCTTCTCTGGCGAGCGTTGCCGCGAGATTCATCTGCGCATCGAGCAGCAGCGTTGCCGGGAACACCGGCCGGCGCGGAAAGTGATCGGCGAAAAACGGCGCGTCCGCCGGAACGTCCAGCGTCGCGCGCATCGCAACCCCCGGTTCGTGATGGCTGATGGTGGCCCGCATCGGCGCCACGCCGTGAAACCGCCCGGGCGCGGCACCTTCGCTGCGCAACAGATCGAGCCGCTCGCGCAGCGCATCGGGCGAATCGAAGTCGGCCACGGGCAGCATCGGGCCCAGGCAGTCCGTCAACGTGATCACGTCCTGGCCGCCGACACTGGCACGTCCGTTGTACGCGACGGTATCGTCGTCGCATGACAGGATGTCCACATCCAGATGCAGCAGCTGTCCGGGCTGCACGGCGCCGTCGAAACGCGTCTCGGTGGCGAGGGCTGCGACCGGCCTGCCGCGGAATTCGATGGCATCCATCGCGACCCACGCCGCCAGCTGTCCCACGGCCTCGGCGACGAGTGCCGCGGGAAATGCGTCGATCGCCCGCGGGATCGCGAATGCGCCACGCGCACGCGTTCCGCGCTCGAACTCGACGATCCGGTCGACGAACGAGTAGGCGGCGAAATGATCGGATGCGCGCGCCATCGATCCGGGGCTGACCACGTTGGGCGACGAAGGCAACGCGCGCTAAGCCGCCGCAGCCGCTTCCTTCTGTGCGCGCACCACGAGCTTGCAGAACGTCGTCGGCGTGAACAGCCGCGGAATGTCGGCGACCTTCATCGGTGTGCGGAACCGGTCGGGCGCCACTTCGGACAGGTATTCGCGCAGTTGCGCCAGGCCTTTCTCGGTCACGATGCCGCCCTGCTCGAATTCCGCCTCGGGCAGGTCGCCGCGTGCGTTCTCGACGATCTTGCCGCGCGGGATCTTGACCTTGAACGCCCGCTCGAGCCTGAACACCATGTCGAGGAAGTCGATCGACTCGGCATCGAGGCCCTCGATCAGCGACACGTCGGGCTTGATGTCCTCGACGTCGCAACCGAGCGCGTCCGCCATCGTCTCGGCGACCTTCGGAAACACCGCATTGATCTCTTCCTGCGTGACCGGAATCTCAGCCATTGCGCTAACTCCCTTCATTCGAGCTTGAACCCGCCATCGATGTGGAACACCTGTCCCGTTACATAGTTCGCGTAGTCGGACGCGAGAAACCACACCGCGTACGCCACGTCCTGTGCCGTCCCGTAACGCCGCATCAGGATGCGCGCCTTCGTCTCGTCGCCCGCCAGATCGCGCACGCCCTGCGACATCTCGGTGTCGATCACGCCGGGGGCCACGGCGTTCACGCGGATCTTGCGCGGTCCGAGCTCGACGGCGAGCGCGCGGGTGAACGCGTTGACCGCACCTTTGCTCGCCGCGTAGTTCGTCTGGCCACGGCCCCCCTTCTCGCCGGCCACCGAGCTCAGGTTGACGATCGTTCCTGCACGTTGCATCACCATGTAGGGGACGACGGCACGCGACATGTTGAACACGCCGCCGATGTTCGTGTCCAGCACGGCCTTGATGTCGTCGTCGTCGAGGGCCGCGAGCGGATTGTCGCGAATGACGCCAGCGTTGTTCACCAGCACGTCGATGCGCCCGGCGCGATCGGCAAACTGCTCGACGGCGGCCGCGCACGCCGCTGCGTCCGTCACGTCGACCTGCGCGCAATTAACTTCATGGCCGGCCGCGCGCGCAGCCGCGACAGTTTCCTGAGCTGCCGCGCCGTTGCCGCGATAGAAGAACGTCACGGCCGCACCCTCGTCGGCGAAGAGGGCGACGATCGCGCGGCCGATGCCGCGGCTGCCGCCGGTGACGAGTACCGCCTTGCCGGCCAATCCCGCAGGCTTCATCGGTCGGCGCCCATCATCCCGAGATGCAGAAGCCGCCGTCGACGACGAGCGTATGGCCGTTGATCATCGCCGCTTCCGGCAGGCACAGCAGGTAGACAGCGTTCGCGACATCCTCGGGCCGAAGCACGGGTCCCGCCGGCGTGCGCTGCGCGAAGTTGCGCAGCAGCTCGTCGCGGTTCGGGAAGTGCGTGAGCGCATCGGTGTCGACGACGCCGGCGCTCACCGTGTTGACGCGGATGCCGCGCGGACCGAGCTCCTGCGCGAGCGCGCGCACGAGCGCTTCGAGCGCTGCCTTCGACGCGCCGATGAAGCCGTAGTCGGGCATTGCGCGGGAAGCGCCGAGGCTCGACATTGCGATGATGCGACCGCCGTCCTTCATCAGCGGCACGGCGCGCTGTGCGAGCAGATTGACGGCGAGCGCATTGGTCTCCATGCACCAGCGCCAGTGCTTGAGTCCCATGTCGAGGACCGGCTTCAGCACGCCGGAAGCTGCGTTGCTGACGACGATGTCCAGCCGGTCGAATTCGCGGCGCAGCGCGCCGAACATCTCGTCGACGCTATCCGGCACGCCGACGCTGCCCTGGATCGCGATCGCGCGCCGCCCCAGCGCGCGCAGCTCCGTGCACAGCCGTTCGGCGTCCTCATGACTGTTGTAGTAGTTGACGGCGACGTCGGCGCCTTCGGTCGCGAGCTTGACCGCGATCGCGCGACCGATGCCGCGGGCGGCGCCGGTTACCAGCGCAACGTGGCCGTGCAAGGCGCCTGTCATCGATTCACGGAATGCTGTCTCGGACACTCGCGGATGCGAAGGCCGGGTCGGCCTTCGGGCGGCCCGCCGGCGACTGCGGCAGCGGGGCGGAAAAGAGCGTGATTCTACCCGCGCCGCCAACCGCTCAGCGCGGCTTGCTTTCCGTCGCGACGCGGGCGCGCTGCGCGCGCACCCATTGCTGCGCTTCGAGGGCCCAGTGCTTCTTGATGCTGTACCAGACGTCGGCCGCCCACAGCGCGTGGCCGGCAGCCGAGTCGGGGAGCGTCGACGTGTCGACGTTCTGGTCGGGCACGTACGCGTTGACCCAGTCCCGGACGGCGGGATCCTCGGCCAGCGACGCGGTCACCGGGACGACGACGTGGTTGTAGACCGCCGGCAGCGTTACGTTGCGGACGCGCGCCTTGCCGCTGTTTTCGTAGCGCCGGTCGAGCGGGTTGCCCGGGATGCTGAGCGCGATCAGGTCGATCTCGATGAAATAGCCGGTGAACTCGTCGACGGTATCCGGGATCTTGCGCAGCGTATCGAGGCTCTCCCACCATCCGGGGAGGACGAGTGCCAGGCCGCCCGCGCCGATCGCGGACGCATACGAGACTGAGACACCCACCGCCGGCCGTTCGCGGCCGGTCAGCGGATCGATGATCGTCGTGCGCGCTTCGAGCGTCGCCGTCAGCGGGTTGTACACGCGCAGGTCGCCGCCCCAGCCCGCGAGGTCCTTCAGGATCCTGACGGCCGAGAGCCCACCCTGGCTGTGGCCGACGAGCATCGGATGCAGGCCGTCGTGCTCGTATTGCCACGCGACAAGCCCCGCGAGCTGCGACGTCTGCAGATACGGGCTGTACGACCAGTCGCCGCTGCCCGGATCGCGAATCCCCGCTTCGGGATAGCCCATGCCCGTCAGGAACGCGCCGAAGGACTCCATGACGAGATGGACCGGATAGACGCCCCCGTGCAGCAGCATCACGCGTGGCGTCGGTCCCTTCGCCAGGACCTCCCGCACGTCGCGGTCGGAGATGTGCGCAGGGTCGAGCGCCATGATGCGCCCCTGCAGCGCAGCGTCCGACGTCCACCGCGACGCTGGCCGCGCGTTGGTCGGCAACTGCTCGAACGGCTGCGTTGCGCAGCCCGCGAGCGCAAGCGTGAGAGCAGTGAGCGAGGCGAGGACGAGTCGTGAAAAAGGGTTCATTTGAGCGCCCGAATGCGACTTTTGATGTGTGCCTGGAGATCGAGAATGTCGTCCGGTCCTGCGGCGGCGGTCCGGTAGGTGATGCCCGCGCACAGCGTGTTGCCCGACGTCGTGACGGCAACGACGACCGGTGACGCGGGACCGGTCGGCACGCCGCGGATATAGGGGGGCGCACCGCTGTTGGTCGCCGACTCCCACAGCGCGTTGACGTTCAGCGAGGAGACGCCGGCGCCGACCGGATAGCTCTTGGCGTAGACGCCGAGCTTCTGATCGCGCGTGCGAAATCGTCCGGCGATACGATCGACAGCGATCGCACCGAGCGTGGTCAGGTACAGCTTCTCGCGCTTGACCCGTGCAGTGGCGCGATTCACGTCCTGCGCGAGCTCGCCGAGCGTGATCCCGGGGGGCACCGGGTGCGATACGCGAAAGGAGCTCAGGAATTGCCCGAACGTGGCGCGCGTATCCTCGCGATGCGCATCGCGCAGGTTCATGATCGACGCCACCGCGAGCTCGTGACGCCGCTTCGCGCGATCGCGATCCGGCATTTGCGCGTCCTGGGCCAGCAGCAGCAGCGCGATCAGCGCGTCGTTCAGCGTGACGCCCCATCCTCTGGCTGCCGTGCGCAGCGTCGCGTACTCCGCCGGCTCGAGCGTGAAGAACGTGAAGGCGTTGTGTCCGTCTGCGAGCGTACGGTAGCGCGGCCGGATCGTCCTGCGGCAGCTCGACACCATCGCCGGCATCCGGGCGAGGCCGCGAACGAACCGCAGCGGGTGACGCGCAAACAGCCGTCGGTGCGTGTGCGGATAGCGCGACAGCGGGGCAACGGGCGCCGGCAAGCCGGCGTAGCGATCGGCGATGGCATTGAGCAGGACGACGATCGAATCGCCGCCCGCGACGAAATGGTCGTATGCGATGCCGAGAAAAAACGCGTCGCCCTGATCGATCGCAAAAAAGCGGAATGGATCGATGCGGCCATCGTCCGTGAACGGCGCGTTCAGTTGCCGCTCGAATACGGCGGCGAGCGTCGTGGTCCAGTCGGCCCCGGCATCGATGACTTCCAGCGCGCTGGCCGACGGCCCGCCGTGCCATTCGTAGCGGCCGCGCCGGCGGTCGAGTTCGAGCCCCGTCAGCCCCGCGTGTTCGAGTGTCTCGTCGATGGCCCGCCTGGCCGCCGCGGTGTCGAGCGGCTCCGCAATGCGTGCCGCGTGGACGGCGATGTACGGATGCAGCTCGCGCCAGTCGAGCATCGTCCGCTGGAACAGGTTCAGCCGGCCCGCGAGGCGCTTCATGCGGCTGTTGCGAGCGCGCGTGGGAGGCGCGCACCCATCGTCCGGCTGCCGCGTCGCTGGCATCGAGGCTGCTGGATTTTGCAGGAGTTTTTGCACGACGGACAAGGAAAAATCTGCCGATCCTGGATTCCGGGTTCGCGACGGTCAGCGCCGCGCCGCTCGCCCTCGCCAGCTGCGCGCCGGTGGGCAAGCGTCGAGCGCGCACGCGCCATTCGCAACCGCCCGACCGTCAGTATGACGACACCTTGAGCAAACGTTGCGCCTGAATGCACCAGTGGCGCCTGACGCTGTTCCAGATGTCCGAGGCGTGCACGATGTTGCGCAGGTCGGCCAAGTCGTCGGGTAGGGCTGCGCCGGGGTGCCACCCGTCGATCCATTCGCGCGCCGCCGGGTTGCCCGGCAAGTGGTCGGCGAGCGGAAGCGCCACGTGGCTGTAAGTGGCCGGCAAGAGCACGTTGCGCACGCGGGCAGACCCCGTTGGCTCGTAGGGCGTTATGCCAAGCAGGTTGCCAGCGATCGGGTCGTTCGGGATATCGAAGCCGGTGAACTCGGTGACCGTGTCCGGAATCTTGCGCAGCCGCGGCAGCATCGACCACTGTCCCAGCAGCACGCGAGGCAGCCAGCCGGTCGCGAGGGCGGCTGCGTACGCGACATGCAGCCCGACGACCGCGCGCTCGCCGCCGGTGCGCGGATCGACGATCGTGGTGCGCGGCTGCGCGACGCCGGTGCGCGGATCGACGACCGGCAACGAGCGATGAAATTCGCCGGCGAACTCGTACAGAACGCGGATTGCCAGCATGCCGCCCTGGCTGTGCCCGATCAGCATCGGCTCGAGGCCGGTCCGCTCGTAGTCGAATGCAAGCGCACCTGCCAATGCCGCGCTGTCAGCAAAACTATCGTATGTCGAGCTGCCGTCTGCGGGATTGCGCAGGCGCTCTTCGGGATAGCCCATGCCGATCAGGAATTGCGCGAACGGCTCCATCGTGACGACGGCGACGCTGCCCTGCAGCAGCACGATCCGCGGCGCCGGGACCAAAGCCAGGACCTCGCGTACCTGGGTGGCGCTTACGCGTTCGCAGTCGATGGCGGCCAGTTGCGCGATCGTGGCCGGCGGCACGTCGGGCGACGCGTGCGCGGCGCGCGACAGGCTCGCGGACGGTCCGCCCGCCGAGAGCGCCAGCGCGACGGCACATGCGAGCGCGCGCCGTCGCGACGGACTCACGCGGTCGCGTCGATCACGAATTGCGTGCCGCTCCCCGGGGCACGAAACGCCCCGTCCGCTCGACGTACCGGCGATAGGCGTCTCCGTGCATCCGTGCGAGGTGAGCCTCCTCGCTGCGCGCCTTGACGTTCATCAGCACGACGTGCGCCAGGGCCACGACGAGCATCGGGACGGACGGCAGCACGATCGCCGTTGCGATCATCAGTGCGATGCTGAACGCGTAGATGGGGTGGCGGACTCTCGCGAAAAGACCATCGGTGATCAGCGAAGTGTTGCGATCGCTGATATCCATCCGCCAGTCGCGCCCCATCCGCCGCCAGCACTGGATCGTCAGCACCAGGCACAGGACGGCGGTTGCGGCAGCGAGCCAGCGGACCGCCGCGTACGCGGGCGTGTCGCGCGCGAAGGCCGGCACGGCGAACGTGCCGCGCTCGTGCGTCAGGCCGAGCCACGGCAGCGCACACCAGCACGCAATGACCGGCACGAGAATCAGCCAGAGCGCACGCTCGGCCGATCGCTCGGGAATGACGCCGACGTCGTGGTGCTGCTTGCGCCGGGCGCGCACGACCATCGCTCCGACGCGCAGCCAGTACGCGGAGATCGTGAGCGCGACGACGAGCAGCGGGTAATCGCGCTCCATTGCGGTCCGTGCGGACGTGCGCTTGTGCCCGCGGCCCGCGCTACATCCGTTCGATGATCGCTGCGATGCCCTGCCCGCCGCCGATGCACATCGTGATCAGTGCATAGCGCTTGCCCGTCCGTTGCAGCTCGTACATCGCCTTGACGGTGAGGATGCACCCGGTGGCGCCGACCGGGTGGCCGAGTGCGACGGCGCCACCGTTTGGATTGACCTTCGCCGGGTCGAGGTCGAGCTGCGCATTCACGCCGAGCGCCTGCGCCGCGAACGCTTCGTTCGATTCGACGATGTCGATGTCGCGAACCGACAGGCCGGCCTTCTTCAGCGCAGCCTTGACGGCACTGACCGGGCCGAGGCCCATGATCTTCGGATCGATGCCGGCGTGTCCGTACGCGACCAACCGCGCCATCGGCTTCAGATTCGCGCGCTGCGCCGCCTGCGCCTCCATCAGCACCACGGCCGACGCCGCGTCGTTGATTCCGGACGCGTTGCCTGCGGTGACCGTCCCCTTCTCCTTGGCGAACACCGCCCGCAGTTTGGCCATCCCTTCGGCGGTCGCGTCACCGCGCACGTGCTCGTCGGTGTCGAATGCGATCGGCCCCTTCTTGCTCTTGAGCTCGATCGGCAGGATCTGCGACTTGAAATGGCCTTCCTGCTGCGCTGCCGTTGCACGACGGTGGCTCTCGACGGCGAACGCGTCCTGCTGCTCGCGCGTAATGCCGCACTTCGTCGCGACGTTCTCGGCAGTGACGCCCATGTGGATCGTGTCGAACGGATCGGTCAGCGCGCCGACCATCATGTCGATCGACTTGCTGTCGCCCATCCGTGCGCCCCAGCGTTGCGTGACGTCCGCATAGGCCGCACGGCTCATGCTTTCGGCGCCGCCGCCCACCGCCGCATCGACGTCGCCGAGCATGATGTACTGCGAGGCACTGACGATCGCCTGCAGGCCGCTTCCGCACAACCGGTTCACTGTCAGCGCACCGCTTTCGTGCGCGAGGCCGCCGTTGATCGCCGCGACGCGCGACAGGTACATGTCCTTGGCCTCGGTGTGAATGACGTTGCCGAACACGCACTGGCCGATTTGCGCCGGGTCGACGCCCGAACGGGCCACGGCTTCGCGAACGACGCGCGCGCCGAGCTCCGTGGGAGGAATGTCCTTCAGCGAACCGCCGTAGTCTCCGATTGCGGTACGGGCACCGTTGACGATGACGACTTCCCGGGCGTTGGCCATGATGATCTCCTCTGCAAACCGCCATTATCCTCCGTCGGCCAACCCGGGTGCCCCGCCGGCCGCTCGGGCGGGCCGTTACGCGGCGGCGCGGCTGTGCAACGGGCGCCGCTCGAGCGCGCGCAATTCGTCGCCCAGGTACGCGGCGATCGCGCGCATGCCGAAGATGCCTGCCTCACGCTCGGCGTCGGGGTTGTAGTTCGTGTTCGTGTTGACGTCGTACGTGTAGAGTTCGCCGGCGCGATCGGCAATGAATTCGATGCCGGCGATGCCGATGTCGTTGTCGGCCAGGAAGCGCCGGTAGCGGTCGACGATTGGATGCGAGAAGCCGTCGATGATCCGAAATCGCGGCGCCGCGGCGACGGCGGGCGTTTCGCCGACCGGGCACGCGAGGTCGCCGATCTGGCACGCGTCCGCCGGGCACAGCTCGAAGCCGAGCGACGTATCGACGCGCACGGCGTAAAGCAACTTGCCGCCGATGAACTCGACGCGCGTGATGAACGGCTCGGGTGCCTCGACGTACTGCTGGACCAGCGTCACGCCGTCGACCGGGGCCTCGAACGCATCGCCGTCGACGTAACGCTCGAGCGCGGCGACGTCATCGAACAGCCGTACGCCGAGGCCCTTGCCGGCGCGGTTGTGCTTGGTGATGAACCGGCCCTGCATCGTGCGCGCGGCCTGCACGATCGCGTCGCGGCCGACGGCGGCAATAGTTCTCGGCACGCGGATGCCATGGCGGGCGAGCGCCGCGTACTGTGCCATCTTGCTGATTTCGAGTTGCAGCGCACGACCGCCGTTGACCACGCGGCGGCCGTGCGATTCCAGCCACGCCAGCACGCCGCCGGTCAGTTCCGCCGCGTAGCGATGGCCGCGCGTATGCGACGAAGCGCTCATCCGGTTGTAGAACACGCCTGGTGGCGGCGTCGTGGAAAGATCGAGCGTGCCGTCGTCGATGAACCATTCGTCGAACGGCAGCTCCGACTCGTTGAACGCGGCACGGAGGGGTTCCACCCATGCGTCGTTTTCATGGATGACATAAATACGGGACATGGCGGGTCCTAGGGTGGTGTCTACCGACAAAAGGTAAGGCCGCCGGATCGATAAGCCAAAGACCCTTTGGCGTTAAGCTTGTAAGCGCGCTGGCGTACGCGTGACGAGACGCCGGTCGGCGAGCGGAGGTCGGCATGGTCAGCGAGTCGAAATGGCGGCATCACGGCGTACGCGTCGTCAAGGCGGATCAGCTTGACCCAAACACGGCGCAAACGCCGGGAATGAACCGCGCGGCGGCGATCAATCGCGCGCGGATGGGCGCGGAGAAGCTATGGGCGGGCACCGTCGTCATCCATCCGAATGCGAAGACCGGCGCGCACCATCACGGGCCCGTCGAAAGCGTCATCTACGTCGTCAGCGGGCGTGCGCGGATGAAATGGGGCGAACGGCTCGAGTTCACCGCCGAGGCGGGCCCGGGCGATTTCATCTATGTACCGCCGTATGTGCCGCACCAGGAGATCAACGCCAGCGAAAGCGAGCCGTTGTCCTGCGTGCTCTGCCGCAGCGGCCAGGAGCCAGTCGTCGTCAACCTCGACCTGCCGAACGTCGAGCCCAATCCGGAGAACGTGCCGTGGGTCGACAACATCCATCGGGATCCCCGCACCGGCTGAGGTTTTAGAAACGCAGGCGTTGTCTGCTGCGTGACAGCCGCCGCTGACGGACCTCGGAGGCGATCTCCCCGGCTACGAGCCCGATCGCCGCGGCAAGGCCGGCAAGGAGGCGAAAACGATTGAACCCGCCGAGCCAGTCATCGTCCGCACTCGCGTACTGTGGCTGCGCGTCGCGATCGGCATTCGGCGCCGGCTTGGGGATCGCCGCCGATTGATTCGCGCGACTGCTGCCCGCGTTGTCGCGTGGCGCTGCTTGCAGTGGCGCACCCGGCTTGCGCTGCCCGATCAGGCTGCCATGGCTGTGCGCGTACGTCTTGGTGAACTCGGCGCCCAGCAGGAAGATCTGCGACGAGTAGTAAACCCACACCAGCACGATGACGAGCGAGCCCGCCGCACCGAACCCGGACGTGACGCCGCTCTTGCCGAGGTAGAGTCCGATCAGCAGCTTGCCGAGCGCGAACAGCAGCGACGTCACCATCGCGCCGACCCAGACGTCCTTCCACTCGATCCTGCAGCGGGGAAGCAGCTTGTAGATCATCGCGAACAGCCCGGTAATGATCGCGAAGCTGACGACGAAGTTGACCGCCTGCAGCGCGACCTCCCAGCCTTCGAACCAGGTGTCCCAGAATTTCGCCAGCGCGGCCAATCCGGCGGAGAGCACGAGCGACACGAGCAGCAGGAACCCGATGCCGAGGATCATGCCGAAGGACAGCAGCCGGCCGCGCAGCAGCGCCACGATCCCCGATTCGGTCGACTTCGGCACGTCCCAGATGCGGTCGAGGTCGGACTGCAGCTCGCCGAATACCGTCGTCGCGCCGATGAGCAATGTCACGACGCCGGCAATCGCCGCGAACGTCCCCTGGCCCGGCTCGCTCGCGCTCTTGACAAGGCCCTGGATCGCCGTCGCGCCTTCGTCGCCGATCAGCCCGCGAAGCTGCGCGAAGATCTCGCCACGCGCGGCGTCGGCGCCGAACGCGAAACCGGCCACGGCGATCGCGATGACGATCAGCGGCGCGATCGAAAAGATCGTGTAGTAGGCGAGTGCCGCCCCCATGCTCGGCGCGTAGTCGTCCGACCACTGCGAGACCGATTCCTTGACCAGCGGCCACAGCGACTTGACGGCGATCATTCGCAAACCCTTCGCGGTTCGCCGGCGCCAGGCGCGCCGGCCGCAGCGCCCCCGTGGCGCGCTCGCGCCGCTACGTTACTAGGACGCTCCGCGCGTCGCTGTCGGCGCGTGACGCGCATCGGCGTACGCGTTCGACCGACTCGCGAGTCGCAGGTCAGTGGGCGCTGGCATCGTAGTAAGCCCATTGCCACCGCTGGAACGCGTTCGCCTTGAACCCGCGCAGCCACGGCTGCGTCAGGTCGTTGCGATACGGGTAGTCGGCCAGGATCCACGGGGCGTAGTTGGCGATGATGTCGTTGAGCTTGCGGTAGATCGCGTTTCGTGGGGGCCCGTCGGGCAGCGCGTGCGCCTGTTCGTACAGCCGGTCGTATTCCGGCAGGCGCAGCCGCGCGTCGTTCGACGTGCCGATGTTGCGGCTGACGAGGTAGCTGTAGAAGGGATCGCCATCGGGAATGCCGCTGATCCACCCCAGGCCCCACATCATCATCTGGCCGGCCTCGGTCATCTTGTTCAACTCGGGCCACTTGTTCTTGATGAACGTGATGCGGATGCCGATCGCGTCCATGTTGCGTTTCCACAGCTCGTCGGCGGACCGCGCCTCCGCGTCGGTCGTCGAGCCCTTCTGCAGCGTCAGCGGCTTGCCGTCTGGCGTCTCGCGGTACCCGTCGCCATCGCGGTCCTTGTAGCCGAAGCGGTCGAGCAGCGCGCGCGCGGCTGCGGGGTCGTAAGGAACGTTGACGCCGATCGCCGGAGCATTGCCGTACAGCCCCGGCGGGACCGGCTGATCGGCGACGATCGCCTGGCCTTTCGCGAGCTGGCGGATTGCGCCTTCGCGATCGTAGGCGAGCGCGACAGCGCGGCGCAGCGCGATCTTCGCCGGCTCGTAGCCGCCGACGAGGGGGTCGTCCAGGTTGAAAAAGAAAAACGCCAGCGACGGCTCGATCTGCCGGTGCAGCACGACGCCGCGTTTCGCGAATTGCGGCGTGAGCTTTTCGCCGTCGAGCACGGTGGGGGCAAGCGTGGGCGGCACGCTGACGTAGTCGAGCAGCCCGCGATCGAACGACAGCAGGCGCGGCTGCGCTTCCTCGATGATCGCGATGTCGACGGTCCCGGTCAGCGGAAGCTTGCGACCGGTCAGCCCCTTCGCGATCGCCGCGTCGCCGGGATCGCGGCCCGGCGCCGGATAGGTTTCGTTGCGAAAGTCCGGATTCGCCTCGAGAACGATCCGCTGGCCGCGCGTCCACGATTTCAACCGGTAGGGCCCGGTCCCCACCGGGTTCTCCATCACGCGATGCGAATCATCCTGATACTTCTCGACGACCTCGCGCGCGACCGCTGCGAAGCTCGACGTCGTCAGCCACCACTTGAAAACGTAATCCGGCTGCTTGAAGCGGATGCGCAGCGTGTAACGATCCAGCGCCTGGAGACCCTCGATCTTTTCGTCGTAGTCGAACTTGCCTGATTTGCGCGCGCGCTCGAGCGGACCCTCGAGTCCGACGAGCGTTTGCTCGAAAATGTACAGCCAGTACGAGCGGACTTTCGGATCGAAGACACGCTTGATGCTGTAGACGTAATCCTGCGCCGTCAGCTCGCGCTTCTTGCCGTTGAACGCAGGATCCGCGGCGAAGAAGATGCCGCGCTTCACTTTGATCGTGTACGTGCGGCCGCCGTCGGTGATCTCGGGCGGGCCGTCGGCCGTGTTCGGCTCGAGCACGACGGGTCGTGCGAAATAATCGTAGCGATAGAGCGGATCGAAGATGCTGAGGCACACGGCATCGGAATAGGTGTCGCCGATCGCCTGCGGATCGAAGCCGGTTTCGGCAACGGGGAACGCGACATGCAGCGTCCGCGGCGCGTCGGCGGCGAGCACCGCCGATCCACCGGCCAGCGCGATGCTTGCGACGAGCCCGATCGCCCACCGGCGCACGGCGGCGACACGCGTCAGCGGTGCCGGAATTGCCTCGACCGCGCTCATCCGGCGAGGAAGCGGCGCAGCCGCGCGACGCCTTCGTCGAGCTTCGCTTCGCTCGCCGCGAAACACCAGCGAACGAATCCCTCACCCTCCGGCCCGAACGCAATGCCCGGTGCGAGGCCGAGCCGCGCCTCTGCGACGAGCCGGCGGCAGAACGCCATGCTGTCCCGGCTGCCGTCGATGCGGAAGAACGCATACATCGAACCCGCCGGCGATGCGACGTCGACGCCATCCAGTTGCCGCAGCGCGTCGACGAGCCGGTCGCGCATGTGTCGCAGCCGCGCGCATGTGGCGAGTGCCGTCGGCTCGCCATCGGCGATGGCCGTCACGCCGGCGCGCTGGACGAACATCGGCGAGCACGATGTGTTGTATTCGATCAGCTTGCCGATCTCCGGCATCAATTCGGCGGGGGCAACGAGCCAGCCGAGCCGCCATCCGGTCATCAGCCACGCCTTCGAGAAGCTGTTCGTGCTGACGACGCGTGCGTCGCGATCGGCGAGGTCGAGAAACGACGGCGCACAACTCGCGTCACCGTCGAAAAAGACGCGCTCGTAGACGTCGTCGGCGATGATCCAGATGCCGAGCCGGTCGCAATGTTCGAGCAGCGCCGCCTGGGCCGCGCGATCGATCGTCCATCCGGTTGGATTGTTGGGCGCATTGACCATCAGCGCCCGCGTGCCCGGGGTCAGCGCGTCGAGCAGCCGATCGAGATCGAGCGTCCAGCCGTTCGCGCCGAACTGCAGCGGCACGCAATTGACGTCCGCCGAGAAAATCTTCGGTATCTCGACCAGGTTCGGCCACAGCGGCGTGACGACGACCACGCGGTCGCCCGGCGACACGAGCGCTTGCACCGTCAGCATCAGCGCGGACATCCCCGACGCGGTCACGGCGATCGCGTCGTCGTCCGTCGCGCCGTGCAGGCGCGTGACGTAGCGCGCGAGCTCGCTGCGCAACTCCGGGATGCCGAAATTCTGCGAGTAGAACGTCTCGCCGCGCGCGATCGACGCGATCGCTGCGTCACGAATGAACTGCGGCGTGACGAGGTCCGGCTCGCCGAACCAGAACGGAAGCACATCGGGATCGTGCATCCCCGCGTTGGCGATCTCGCGAATCTGCGAGCCGCGAAGCGAGCGGATGCGCTCGCGCGCGACCGCTTCCGCAGCCGATGTCGGGATGGCGCGCAAGGCGGTGGTCGAACGCATCCGCCATCTTACCGCGCTGCCTGCGAATGCCCTTTCGGCGGCACCCGCGGACGGGTCAGATCGCGATCTCGAACGTGTCGCGGCCCTGGCCCTTCGCCGCATACAGCGCGCTGTCGGCGCGCTTGAGCAGCGCATCGGCCGTTGACGTGAGCCCGTGGCCGAGTGCTATGCCGATGCTGGCCGTCACCTTGACCAGACCGTCACCGACGCGAAAGTCGCTGCGCATCGCCGCGATGATCTTGCGGGCGACCAGGCGGCATTCTTCCCGCGAGTGGATGCCTTCGAGGATGATGACGAACTCGTCGCCGGCGAGGCGCGCAACGACGTCGGTCGAGCGCACCGCGCCGGTCAGCCGCCGCGCGAACTCGCGCAGCACGTCGTCGCCAGCGGCGTGGCCGAGCGTGTCGTTGATCTGCTTGAAGCCGTCGACGTCGAGGAACAGCAGCGCCACCTGCATGCCGGTCTGCTGCGAGCGCGCGAGTGCCATCGCGATCGCATCGTTGAACGTATGCCGGTTCGGCAGGCCGGTCAGCGTGTCCTGCTGCGCGAGCCGTTCGAGTTGCAGCTCGATTTTCTTTAATGGCGTGACATCGGTCGACGACGAATAGACGCCGATGACCGCGCCGCTCGCATCGAAGTCGGGGATGTAAGTGCCGCGGACGAAGCGGCTGTCCGCGGTGTCCTGGCGGACTTCGACATCGAAGTCCACGCGCTCGCCGGCGAACGCGCGCTCCAGGTTCGGATGCACGGCTGCGTACGCGTCGGTGCCGATGACTTCGCGGATGTGCTTGCCGGTGATGTCGGCGAGCGGCCGGCCGGTCCAGCTCTCGTAGAAGCGGCTGTTGAAGCGGTAGCGGCGGTCGCGGTCGATGTACGCGATCATCGACGGAATGTTGTCGGTGATGCTGCGCAGCCGATGCTCGCTTTCCTCGGCCTTGGCCCGCGCGGCACACAGGTCGGTGATGTCCTGCACGAGACCGTAGAAGCCGACGACGTTGCCGCGCTTGTCGACGTCGGGGATCAACTCGACGAGCTCGCTCCACCGGCGTCCGTTGCGCACCAGGTCGCGCTGGAAACGGGCGCGATTGCCCTGGCGCGCGCTTTCCATGTGCGGCGCAGTTTGCGCGTAGGCGGCGGGCGACATCACCTCCGCAACCTGGCGGCCAACCATCTGCTCGGGGGCGAGCCCGAACATCTGCTCGCTGCGTGCGTTGACGAACAGGTAGCGCTCGTCGGCCGACAGGTACGCGATCAGCGCAGGCAGGTTGTCGGCGATCATCCTCATCCTGCGTTCCGACGCCGTGAGCGCCTGCTTGGCCGACCGCAGCGCTGTAACGTCCTGCGAGATCGTGACGATGCCGTGCACCTTGCCTGTCTTGTCGATGTCGGGAACGTGGTCGACCTGGTAGTACTGCGTGCCTTCGGCGCGGTCGACGACGAGGTCGAACCGGCGCGCTTCGCCGCGGTAGCTGCGAACGAGCTCGGGTCTTATCTGGTCGTACGCGGCGGGCGACACGACGTCGGCGACGAGGCGACCCGCGATGGTCTGCGACTCGATGCCCCAGTATTCGGCGAACCGCTTGTTGCCGAAGCGCAAGCGCTCGTGGACGTCGCTGTACGTGATCCGCGCCGGTACCGCATCGGCGATCAGGCGGATGAACCGTTCGCGGGCCTCGAGCGCGTTCTCGGCCTCCTTGCGCCGTGTGATGTCCTGGCAGACGACGTAGGCGCCGAGCACGTCGCCGCCGTCGCCATAGTCCGGAAAGCACGTGACGATGAACACGGGGCTGCCGGGGCCCGGCCGCAGGCTCGCCTCGAACGTCTGCGGCATCCCGGCGAGCACTTCGGTCATCCGTCCGTCAAGTCGATCGTAGATTTCGTCGCCGAGCACGTCTCGCAGCGTTCGCCCGACGACGTCCGCCGGGCCGACCGCGAGCACGTCGCGCACGTATTCGTTGACGAACCCGAATCGCTCGGACGCATCGACGTACGCGATCAGCACGGGGACGTTCGCGGTGATCGTCGAAAGCTCCGCGGTGCTGCGTGTGAGCTCGATGGTCTTCTGCTCGAGCGCGGTCGTCTTGCCGTGCAGCGCCTGTGTGCGCTCCTCGACCATTTGCGCCATTCGGTTCAGCGTGGCGGCGAGGACGCCGGTTTCGTCGTCGCCGCCGATGCGTGTGCGGTGACCGAGGTTCCCGCGGGCCAACAGCATCGCGTCGTAGGCGAGCACGCGCAGCGGCCGCGCGATCCGCATGCCCAGGTTGGCCGCTACGAGCATGCCGACGAGCAGCGACAGCGTTCCATAGAGGAGCATCTCGACGAGGTTGGCGCGGGCGCCGCTCAATGCCGCGTCGGCGGGCATGCCGACGAACACATGCCATGGCAGGCGGTCGGAACGCGTATATCCGGCAATCCGGTCGATCCCGTCACGGCCTCGCGTGTCGTCGGTACCCTCGCCGCGCGCCAGGTGCGCGCTGGCGTTGCCGATGTTGCGCACGCTTGCGCCGATCCAGTGCTCCGGGTCGATGTTGCGGACGAGCACGACCCCTTCGGTGTTGACGATCGACACGACGGTACCCGGCGGGGCCGCGCCCTTGAGGTCGAGCAGCCAATCGAGCTCGCGCAGCGTCGCCGACACGGTGACGACGCCGACCGGGCGGTTGTCCGCGCCGAGGACGGCGCGCGCGAAGACGACAACCGGCTGACCGTTGATCCGTGATGGGCGCGGGCCCTCGAACGCAAGCGCGCGCGTCGCGATCGCGCTGCGAAAGTACACGTCGTCCGCGATCGTGACGTCGCTTCCGAGGTTGGTGTGGTCGAGCGCGCCGATGTTGCGGCCATCCATTGTCCAGATCGCGACGTTGTTGATGGCGCGCGGAAGGTCGGCGCGGATCCGGTGCAGGAACGCATCGTTCGCCGCCGCGCCTGCCGCGTCCATCCGGGCGCCGTAGCCGACGAGTGTCAGCGCGCCGGCGATGTCGCTGACGTAATCGTCGATCCGCACGGCGAACAGGCGGGCCAGTGACAGCGTCCGCTGCCGGGCCTCGTCGCGCTCGTGTGCGGCCTGGCGCGCCGCGCTGCCGCCCACGTAGACGACGAACGGCAGTCCCAGCCCAAGCGCGAGCAGCGCAACGCGCAGCCCGATGCTCGCCCGGATTCGCGGCCAGCGTGGATGACGAAGCCATCCAGGAATCCGGAATGACCAGAATGCCGTTCGATCGTGGGGCGAGCCGCCCGCCGAACGGCGAAATCCGGGCGCGGGGGTCGTGATCGTGGACGAAGACTCGAGGGTGGACATCGGTAACGCTGCTCGCTTGCGGGCGCCGGTTCGCGCCAAAGTAGCGAGCAGGCGCAAGGAGTGTGCCAAGTTGTGCTGGACGGGTCGTGACAGGCGGCCATCGCGACGTCGGCTGCTCGCGCCCCTCGACCTCCTTGTGCTGCCCTGCCGGGCGTCGGCTGCTCGCGCCCTCGACCTCCTTGTACTGCCCTGCCGGGCGAACGCCGGCGTGTCGGTCTCGCAGGGCGACTCGCACTTGCCTCCGATCCCCGCTGCGCGGGGGCCCTCGTCGGCTGCTCGCGCCCTGCCATAATTCCCGTCTTTTTGCGCTGCGCGCCCCATGAACGCTGCCTGGATCACGTCCCACCCCGCGCTGGTCTGCACGATCCTCCTGGCGTGCTCGAACCTCTTCATGACGGTCGCCTGGTACGGCCACCTGCGCCTGCTCGACGACCGGCCGTGGTGGATCGCGGCGCTGATCTCGTGGGGCATCGCCCTGTTCGAGTACCTGCTGCAGGTGCCCGGCAACCGGATCGGCTACACGACGCTGTCGCTGGCGCAACTCAAGATCCTGCAGGAAGTCATCACGCTGGTCGTGTTCGTCCCGTTTGCGATGCTGTTCATGGGCGCGACGCTGAAGCTCGACTACCTGTGGGCGGGCCTGTGCATGATGGGCGCCGTGTATTTCATTTTCCGGTCGTAACGCGCCAGCGCGTCACGGCGCCGTCAATCGCATCCACATGCACCTTCACATCCTCGGCATCTGCGGCACGTTCATGGGCGGCATCGCCGCGATCGCGCAGCGCGCGGGCCACACCGTCACCGGATGCGACACGAACGTCTATCCGCCGATGTCCTCGCAACTCGAGGCCCTGGGCATCGCGCTGACGCAGGGGTTCGAGGCGTCGCAGCTCGACGGCCCGGCGAAGGCTGCCGACGTGTTCGTCGTCGGGAACGTCGTCTCGCGCGGCAATCCGCTGCTGGAGGCGATTCTCGATCGCGGGTTGCGCTACACGTCTGGTCCGCAGTGGCTCGCCGAGCAGGTGCTTCGGGACAAGTGGGTGCTCGCTGTCGCCGGGACGCACGGCAAGACGACGACTTCGGCGATGCTTGCGCACATTGTCGATCGCGCTGGCCTCCAGCCGGGCTTCCTGATCGGCGGCGTTCCCGTCGACTTCGGTGTTTCCGCGCGGCACAGCGACAGTGCGTTTTTCGTGATCGAGGCCGACGAGTACGACACGGCGTTCTTCGACAAGCGGTCGAAGTTCGTCCACTACCGGCCGCGCACGGCGATCCTCAACAATCTCGAATTCGACCACGCCGACATCTTTGCGGACGTCGCGGCGATCGAAACGCAGTTCCACCACCTGGTGCGTACGATCCCGGGGAGCGGGCTGCTCGTCGTCAACGGCGAAGACGAAGCGCTCGGGCGCGTGCTGGCGCGGGGCGTCTGGACTGACGTGGAGCGATTCGCAGCCGCAAACGCGGAATCGCCAACGGAGTGGTCGATCGCCGACGACGGCGCCGTAGGGCTTCGCGGGGTTGCCGCCGGTCGGCTCGATTTCTCGCAAACCGGTCGCCACAACCGGCTGAACGCGCTCGCGGCACTGGCGGCGGCGCGGCACGTCGGCGTGCCGGTCGCCGAAGGATTGCGCGCCCTCGCTTCCTTCCGTGGCGTCAAGCGGCGGATGGAATTGCGCGGCCGGGTCGGCGGCATCACCGTCTACGACGACTTCGCCCATCACCCGACGGCGATCGCAACGACGGTGGACGGCTTGCGCCTCGCCGAACCGGGCGGGCGCATCCTCGCGGTGCTCGAGCCGCGGTCGAACACGATGAAGCTCGGGACGATGAAGGCGGCGCTGCCGCGGAGCCTGGCGCAGGCCGACTGCGTGTTCTGTTACACGGCGGGGCTTGGGTGGAATGCAGCCGAGGCGCTGGCGCCGCTGGGCACGCGCGCCGAAATCCACGAGGACCTCGGCGCGCTCGTCGCTGCCGTGGTCGCGGCAGCCCGCAGCGGCGACCACATTCTCGTGATGAGCAACGGCGGCTTCGGCGGTGTCCACCAACGGCTGCTCGACGCGTTGGCCGCCGCGTGACGTTCGTCTACCTGCACGGCTTCCGCTCGTCGCCCGCCAGCGTGAAGGCTGCGCAGTTCGCCGCGGCGGTCGCCGCGCTGTCAGCTGCCAAGCGCCCCGCGCTGCACGTGCCGACGCTGACCGACCGGCCCGCGCAGGCACTGGCGCAAATCGAACGGCTGGTGGTAGCCGCAGAGTCGCCGGTCTGCCTCGTCGGCAGCTCGCTCGGCGGCTTCTACGCCACAGTCGCGGCCGAGCGCCACGGTCTGCGGGCAGTGCTCGTCAATCCCGCGTTGCGGCCGGACGAAGGCCTTCGCGCGTACGCCGGCGTCCAGACGAACCTCTACACGGGGGAAAGCTTCGAGGTCACGACCGACCACTTCGCGGAGTTGCAGGAAATGCGCGTCGATCGCATCAGCCGGCCCGAACGCTATTTCCTGATGGTGCAATCCGGCGACGACGTGCTCGATTATCGTCGGGCGGTGGCGTTCTACCAAGGCGCGTGGCAGTTCGTCCAGGGGGGCGGGGACCACGCCTTCGCAGGCTTCGAGGCGCAGATCCCGGCAATCCTCCGTTTCGCAGGACTCGAATAGACGCCACTGCCCTGTTTTTCCAAGGTAAAGGCCAATCATTTCATTGTGCACCGCACATAGCCAAAGGCGCTTGCACGGGTTATGCTTGTAGTCCGACTTGGCGAAGTCGGATCCAATTCGACACGCACCGTTGCGCCGGCGCCAAAAGCTCCGGCGCTTTTCGTCGCCCACGCCCGACTTGCCGGACCGGCAGTCGTCGTAGTGGCCGGCGCTTGACCTGGAGCACGCGATGGCAACGAGCACACGTGTGGGCCGTGACCCGGCATCCCCGATTTCGGAAACTACCGCCGACCTGATCGGTCGCGAAAAGGCGTTTGGCGCCCGCAATTACGACCCATTGCCGGTGGTTCTGGCGCGCGGCGAGGGAAGTTGGCTGGCCGACGTCGATGGCCGCCGCTTCCTCGACCTGATGAGCGCGTACTCGGCGGTGAGCTTTGGCCATGGCCACCCGCGGATCGTCGGCGCGCTGATCGCCCAGGCGCAGCAGCTTGGCGTCACGTCGCGTGCGTATCACAACGACGAATTGCCGTTCCTGTTCGAGCGCCTCGCGCAATTGACGGGTCTCGACCGCGTGCTGCCCGCCAGCGGCGGCGCCGAGGCCGTCGAGACGGCGATCAAGGCGTCGCGCAAGTGGGGCCACAAGATCAAGGGGATACCGGACGGACGCGCCGAGATCATCGGCTGCCACGGCAACTTCCACGGGCGGACGATCACGGCTACCGGCCTGTCGACGGAGCCGCAGTATCGCGACGGCTTCGGGCCGTTCCCCGCCGGACTGTCGACCATCCCGTACGGCGACGCCGATGCGCTCGCGAAGGCCATCACGCCGCGGACGGCCGCGTTCCTCGTCGAGCCGATCCAGGGCGAGGCGGGCATCGTGCTGCCGCCGCCGGGGTATCTCGCGCGCTGTCTCCAGATCTGCCGCGACCATCGGGTGTTGATGATTGTCGACGAAGTGCAGACCGGCCTCGGCCGAACCGGCCGCTTCCTCGCGTGCGAGCATGAAGGGATCAAGCCGGACGGCATCATCCTCGGCAAGGCGCTCGGCGGCGGGTTGCTGCCGGTGTCGGCGTTCGTCGCAACCAACGACGTCATGCAGGTGTTCCACCCGGGTGATCACGGCAGCACGTTCGGCGGCAATCCGCTCGCGGCGGCCGTCGCGATGGCGGCGCTCGATGTGCTGCAGGACGAGAATCTGATCCAGCGCTCGGCCGAACTCGGCGCGTGGCTTCTCGCCGACCTGCAGGATCTGCGCAGCGACGTCGTCGTCGACGTTCGAGGTCGCGGGTTGTTCATCGGCATCGAGGTCGACGCGCGGCGGATCACGGCACGGCCGGTTGTCGATCGGCTGCTGGCGCGCGGCATCCTGTCGAAGGATACGCACGGCACCGTCGTTCGCATCGCGCCGCCGCTCAACATTCCGCGCGAAGATCTCGAGTGGGCAGCCGGGGAAATCCGCGCGGTATTCCGCGAGATCGAGCGCGACCTGAAGCGCGCGGCCTGACCTGACGCTTGTCGTCGGACGCGTCACGCATTGCACGTCGCCGGCCACGCGTCGGCGACGTGTTCGACATCCGTGCAAGTCATGCCGTTCGATTCGCGACGGTATGCTGCGCGTATCGCCACTCCATCAGTGCATTGCACGGATCGGCGCGTGGTCGGTGTCGCGCGTGCCATCCCCACCGTCGCTCGAATGACCGGTTTTCGCTTCCTCATCCCGATGCTGTTAGCGCTGGTCGTCTGCGCAGCGATGCCCGCGCACGCCGCATCGCGCATCTGCATGAGCGCCGATACGCTGACGTTCGGCCAGCGCGAGGTCGGCACGACGACGTCGGCGTCGGTGACGGTGTCGAACTGCGGTGACGCCGCGTTTGCGTTTACCGACGTCAGCGCGCACACGGCAACGAACGCCGCGTACCGCATCGACACCCAGTGCGGCACCGGAATGACGCTCGCGCCGCACGATGCATGCACGGTCGGCGTGACGTTCGAGCCGCAAGCCCCGGGTCAGGCATCCGGTGCGCTGTGGCTGCACAACACGACGTCGACGCCGGATCAGTTGCTGACGTTCTACGGTCGCGCCGTCGATGCGCAGGCGGGCACGGCAACGCTCGAGTTCGTACCGGCGATCGCCGACTTCGGTACGCAGCCGATCGGCGTCGAGACGCCCGCGCTCGTCGTCATGCTGCGCAACGGCGGGTCGGAGCCGCTCGTGCCGAGCGCCCTGGTGCTGAACGGCGCCAACCCTTACGATTTTCGCGGCGCGTCCGGCGCGTCCGACTGCGGCATCGGGCGTCCGATCGCCGCTGGAAGCGCGTGCACGCTCAGCCTGTACTTCAATCCGCGCGCGGCGGGACCGCGTCGGGCCACGCTGGTCGTCGATGCGCCGCAGCTCGCGGCACTCGCCGTCCTGACGCTCGCCGGCGATGGCGCGCCAGTGCCCGACGGTGCGCCGACAGTCGACGTCGTCGAGTTCCACAACAGCGCCGACGGTCAGTATTTCATCACCGCTGACAGCCGCGAGATCGGCTTGCTCGATAGTGGCGGACTTGGCCCGGACTGGTCGCGGACCGGCGCGTCGTTTCGCGCATGGCCACCGGATGCGTCGCAGGGTGACGTGCCGCCCGTTTGCCGTTTCTTCGGCACACCGGGCCTTGGTCCCAACTCGCATTTCTACACCGCGTACGCGAACGAATGCGCGATCGTCCGCAACGATCCGCACTGGATCGAGGAGGGCGTCACGTTTCGCGCGCGGCTGCCGTCCGCCGGCGTCTGCGCCGCGAGCGACGTGACGGTGCAGCGACTGTGGTGGCGGGGCGATACGGCGACGGCTTCGCGGCATCGTTACGTGACCGATCGCGAGACGGCCGACGCGATGCACGCGGCTGGATGGGTGCTGGAGGGTCCGGTATTCTGCGCCCCGGCCTGAAGCGTTGCGCGCATGGCCGGCTCGGCGCAGACGGACGTACGGGGCCGTCCCGCGCTAGTATGCGTGGCATGTCCGCGCCAACACTTGCCGGCAAGCTCGTCGTCGCGATCAGCTCGCGCGCGCTCTTCGACCTGACCGAGAGCCATCGCGTCTACACCGAGCTCGGCGTCGAAAGCTACCACCGCTACCAGATCGAGCACGAGGACGAGCTGCTCGCGCCGGGTCCGGCATTCTCGCTGGTGACGAAGCTGCTGCGGCTCAACCAGCTGTCGAAGCAATACGTCGAGGTGATCCTGCTGTCGCGCAACAGTGCCGACACCGGACTTCGGGTTTTCAAGTCGATCGAGCATCACGGTCTCGAAGTCACCCGAGCCGCATTCACCAAGGGCGAGTCGACGTCGCGCTACGTAAGAGCATTCGGTGCGCACCTGTTCCTGTCGGCCGACACCGACGACGTCCGCCGTGCACTCGAGGACGGCTACGCGGCGGCGACGATTTTCCCGAGCGTATTTCGCAACGAGACGGACGAGCTGCGCATCGCATTCGACGGCGACGCCGTGCTCTTCTCCGACGAGGCGGAGCGGGTGTACCAGGCAGCGGGGCTTGCGGCGTTTGCGCAGAGCGAGCGCGAGGCTGCGGCCCGCCCGCTGTCGGGCGGTCCGTTCAAGGATTTCCTCGCGGCGCTGCATCGGATCCAGGCCGACTTTCCCGAGGACGCAAGCCCGATCCGCACCGCGCTCGTCACCGCGCGAAGCGCACCGGCGCACGAGCGCGTGATCCGCACGCTACGCGCCTGGAACATCCGCATCGACGAGGCGCTGTTTCTCGGCGGACTCGACAAGGGCGAGTTCCTGCGCGCGTTCGGAGCCGATATCTTCTTCGATGACCAGACGCGGCACGTCGAATCGGCGGCGCTGCACGTGTCGGCCGGTCACGTCCCGCATGGAATCGCCAATGAGTAAGTCGTTCGGAGGTCTGGCCGCGCTCGCCGCGGTGTCGCTGTTGATGGCGCTCCCTGCGCATGGCGACGAATACAAGATCGGCGTGCTGCACGTCGAGCGGATCCTGCAGCAATCGTCGTCCGCCAAGGCCGCGCACGACCGGATCGAGCAGGAGTTCAAGGCGCGCGACGCCGACATCGGCCGCAAGGAGCAGGAGGTCCGCGACACCGGCGCCCAGCTCGAGAAGACGCGTGCCACTCTGTCCGCAGACGCGCGCACGGCGCAGGAGCGCACGCTCGAGGCGCGTACGCGCGAAGTGCAGCGGCTGCGCCAGGTGTTCGCCGAGGATCTGCGCACGCGCCAGTTCGAGGAGCTCGACAAGCTGAAGGAGCGTCTCGACCGCGTGCTGACGCGCTACGCGAAGGAGCGCAACTTCGACCTTATCCTGCAGGACGCGTTGTACGTCGGCAAGGCGGTCGACATCACCGACGACATCATCAAGGCGCTCGAGGCGCCCCCCGGCAAGTAACGCTCCGACCGCGTCAGCGCGGCAGGTGCTCGGCGCGCCATCGCATCGCCGTCGCGATCCTGTTCGCAGGTGCGGGGTGCGAGTACAGCGCCCATTCGACCAAGACGCCCGGCGACAGCGGACGCGCGTCGGCATCACGCAGCATGAAATCGGCGAGGCCGATGGGTTGCTGCGACGCGTTGAGCCCGAAAAGGTCCGCCTCGGCTTCATGCGCGCGCACGATCGTGTTGTTCGCCGGCATCGCAACGAATCCCCAGAGTGCGACGAGAAACCAGAACAGCGGAATGATCGCGGGATCGCCCACACCCGCCAAGCCCCACTGCGCGCCACGCCGCGCGACGAGCGTTCGCATCGCCCATGCGACGAACAGGAATCCGGTGCCCATGACCAGGCCGAGGAAGATCGTCTGCTTGAAGACGTGATGGAGCACGTAATGGCCGATCTCGTGGGCCATCACCATCTCGAGCTCGGCCGGTGGCGTCGACTCGACCGTGTTGTCGTTCAGCGTGATGCGCGCGGTGCCGGCGACGCCGCTGACGCTCGCGTTGAATATCACGCTCTGGCGCGACGCGTCCTTGACGTACACGCCGTCGGTGGCGACGCCGTTCGCGCGTGCGAGCGACAGGATGTGATCGCGCGCGGGACCGTCGCGCAACTGCGTGAACTCGTTGAAAAGCGGTTCGATGAAGACGGGCGACACCAGCGTATAGGTCGCATAAAGCGCGACATAGACGAGCGTCGCCAGCGCGGGCCACACCCGTGGCTGGCGCCGGACGAGCGCCATGATCGCGACGATGCCGACCACGTAGAAGACGAGGTCTACCGCCCACTGCAGCAGGTAGTCCGACAGCCACGGCCAGAAGTTCGTGTGCGACAGGCCCGCCGCGCGAACTCGGACATATCCTGCGAACACCTCGACAGGCAATCCGGCGGCCATCGCGAGTGTCAGGAACTGCACGGCGACGAGCCCATCCTGCAGGAACACGCGTCCCGTCCGCCGCTGTGCATTGGCGCGCATGCGCGCCGCAAGGCCGGTGCCCATCGCCAGTGCGGTCACGGCGAACAACACCACGATTCGCAGCACGATCGTCGCGACGCCCTCGCGGCTGTACGACTCGGCGTGTTGCCGCGCGGCGGCGGGCACGCGATCGATGAACGCCCGAGTCGCAGCGATCGGGTCGGCAGGCAGCGCCGCATACCAGGCGGCGTCGACCGGCGTCACGCGAACAGGCGGACGCTGTCCAACCGGCTGCGAACCGGCCCATGCACCCCAGGCGATCGCAGCGATCGCGACGAGCAGCAGAACGCCGCTTCCGCGTGCTCGCGCAATGGACTGCGGGGCGCTCAAGCGAGCATGCGTCCGTACATCGGATAGGCAGGGTCGCTGTAACCCGGTGTCGACGGGTGCCCGGGGCGCACCAGCGAGTCGACCAGTGCCTCGTCCTCGGCGGTCCATGGCGTGCCGATCGCGTCGACGTAGTCCGTCCACTGCGCGAATGTGCGTGGCCCGGCGATCACCGACGTCACAATCCGGTTCGCCCACAACCACGCGAGCGCGAACTGCACGGGCGTGCGCCCCGTGCGCTCCGCGTGCTGCTTCAGCGTCTGCGCAATCGCGAACGACTCGTCGCGAAACTCCGTCTGCATAAGTCGTCGGTCCTTGCGGGCGGCGCGCGAGTCGTCGGGTATCTGCCCCGGCGCGTACTTGGCCGTCAGCACGCCGCGCGCCACCGGCGAATACGACGCGACGCCAATGCCGTAGTGATCGCAGGCGGCGAGCACTTCGACCTCCGGCATTCGGTTCAGCAGGTTGTAGTACGGCTGGCAGACGACCGGCGGTGGCACGTCGAGGCGCTCGCACCAGTGCATCAGTTCGGCGATGCGCCAGCCGCGGAAATTCGACACGCCGAAATAGCGGATCTTGCCGGCGTCGATCAGGGCACCCATCGTCGCCACCGTTTCGGCGAGCGGCGTCTTCGCGTCGTCGATGTGCAGGTAGTAGATGTCGATCCAGTCGTACCCGAGGCGCGCGAGGCTCGCGTCGCACGCCTGCAGGATCCAGCGCCGCGACTGGCCGCCGGTATGCGGTCGCACATTCCCTTCGCCCGCCATCGGATTGCCGACCTTCGTCGCGAGAATCCAGGTCGAACGTTGCGCGCGGATCGCAGCACCGGTGATCGATTCGGACGCGCCGTTCGCGTAGACGTCCGCGGTGTCGATGAAGTTGATGCCGTTCGCGAACGCATGCGCGGCGATCTCGTTCGCCTGCGCCGCGTCCGTGCGATCGCCGAACATCATCGTGCCCAGGCACACGACCGACACTTCGAGACCACTGCTGCCGAGCCGCCGGTATTCCATCAGGATCCTTTGCAATGCGTGGCGCGAGCGAGGCGCGCCGTTCGTCTCGATCGGTGCGATGACGGCGTCACTGCTTCCAGAACTCGCGCGACGCGATTCGCGCACCTTCGGCCAGCGCGGCCATCTTCGCCCAGACGACGTCGGGATCGACGGCGGCCTGGCCTACCCACGTGCCGTAGCCGCAATCGCTGCCGGCCATCACGTTCTGGCGGCCGACGAGATTTGCGTAGCGGCCGATGCGCTGCGCGATCAGCTCCGGATGCTCGACGAAGTTCGACTTCGATTCGATGACACCGGGGATCAGCACCTTGCCTTCGGGCAGCTTGACCGTCTCGAACAGCTTCCACTCGTGTGCGTGGCGCGGATTGGCCGCCTCGAGCGCGATGGCGGACGGTCGCGCGCGAAAGACGATGTCGATGATGTCGGCCAGCGGCACGTCGCAATGATGCGGTCCCTCGTAGTTGCCCCAGCACAGATGCATCCGCAATTGCTCGGGCGCGATGTTGCGCAGCGCGTCGTTCAACGCCTCGACGTGCAGCTCGGCCTTCTTGCGGAACTCGGCGAGCGACAGCGACGCGAACTGGATGTGGCGGCCCATGCCCAGATCGGGGCAGTCGATCTGCAGCACGAGTCCCGCGTTCGCGATCGCTTCGTATTCGTCGCGCATCCCGTCGGCAATCGCGGCGAGGTACGCCTCCTCGTTGCCGTAATGCTCGTCGCGAAAGAACAGCGACACGACACCGGGGGATGCGGCGGTGAGGAAAGCATCCTTGGCGTTCGTCGCGGCCATCGCCGCCTCGAGATGCGCGACGTCGGTGCGCGCGGCCTGCGGGTCGCGCACGCCGATCGCGGCGTTGCATGCCGGCGTCTTGCGTCGCGAGCGGCCGGGATCGCCGAACACGCGCTTCTCGAGCTTCGGAAAATCGGCGAGATCCTGGTACACGAACGTGTTGCCTTCGCCGCCGAAACCGGACAGGCGGTCCTTGATGTACGTCGCGTAGCTCGGCTTGCTCATCTCGCCGTCGTTGACGATGTCGACGCCGGCCTGCACCTGCTTGCCGACGACATCCGCGACCGCGGACGCGACGCGTGCGGCGAGCGCGTCGCGCTCGACCGGGACGCCTTCCTCCTTCGCGTACATCATCCGCACGAGATCGTCTGGCCGCGGCAGGCTGCCGGTGTGCGTCGTCAGGAACCGCTCGCTGCTCGTGCGCATGGTGGTCCTCGAATGTCGACGGATCATTGTCGCATGACGTCGGCACGGCGAGGCACGCGTGCCCAGCGCCTCGCCGGCATCGCCGCCCGGCCGGCGTTACGGGGTGCCGGGTTACAATCAGCGCCCTTTTCGCTGCATACGCTGCGCATGAATGTGCTGTTCGAGGACGACGGTCAGCTGAAGGCCGGGACACTCCTCGCCGATCACGACGCATCGCTGCAGGTCGAGGCGATTTCCGGCAAGCGGCAGAAGATCAAGGCCGCGCACGTGCTGCTGCGATTCGCGGCACCGTCCGCCGCCGAGACGATGGCGAAGGCGCAGGAGATCGTCGAAGGCATCGACACGAACTTCCTGTGGGAAGTGTCCGTCGACGACGAATTCGGCTTCGACGAGCTCGCGCGCGAGTACTACGGCGCGGCGCCCGCGCCTGCCGAATCCGCGGCCGTCGCACTGGCGCTGTCGCGTGCGCCGATGTACTTCTATCGCAAGGGCCGTGGCCGCTATCGCCGCGCGCCGCCCGACGCGCTGAAGGCGGCGCTGGCGTCGGTGGCACGCAAGGAGCGGGAAGCGCGCGAGATCGCGCAATGGAGCGCCGAGCTTCGCGCACGCACGTTGCCGGCCGCACTGGCTGCGAAGATCGACATGCTGCTCTACCGGCCCGACAAGAACGCGCCGGAATGGAAGGCCCTCGACGCCGCGTGCGCGGCCGAGCGGATCAGCGCGCCCGACCTGTTGCGCGCGTGCGGCGCGATTCCGTCGTCGCACGACTACCACTTCAATCGCTTTCTCACCGAGGCGTTTCCGCAGGGCACCGATTTCCCGCCGTGGGAGCCGTTGCCGCCGATGCCGGACCTGCCGGTCGCACCGGTGCGCGCGTTTTCGATCGACGACGCGTCGACGACGGAGATCGATGATGCTTTCTCGGTGCGCGACCTCGGCAACGGGCATCGCGAGATCGGCATCCACATCGCGGCGCCCGGCTTGCTGATTGCACCGGGCACGGTGCTCGACGCGATCGCGCGGCGGCGGCTGTCGACGGTGTACATGCCCGGACGCAAGCTGACGATGCTGCCGGAGCGCGTCGTCGACGCGCTGACGCTGCGCGAGCAAACGACGCCGCCCGCATTGTCGCTCTACGTCGAGACCGGACCGGACGGCGCGCCGCTCGGCCATCGGACGGTACTCGAGCGCGTGCCGATCGCCGCCAACCTGCGGCTTGCAACGCTGACCGAAGCGTTCGCGAACGACGCGGCGGCGGACGATCCGCCGTGGACCGCCGAGCTCCGTGCGCTATGGCAACTCGCGCAGCAGGTCGCTGCGGCGCGCGGCAAGCCCGACGTCGCGCGCACCGATTTCACGTTCGACGTCGACTGGAGCGGCGAGGGCGCCGGCGAGCGCGGCCGCGTGACGATCGCTGCGCGCCCGCGCGGGAGTCCGCTCGACAAGCTCGTCGCCGAGCTGATGATCCACGTCAACCACATGTGGGGACGGCGCGTCGCCGACGCCGGCATCCCGGGCTTCTATCGCGTGCAGGCGGGCGGCAAGGTCAAGATGAGCACGCGCCCCGGTGAGCACCAGGGGCTCGGCGTCAGCCATTACCTCTGGTCGAGCTCGCCGCTGCGGCGCTACAGCGACCTCGTCAACCAGCGGCAGCTGATCGCGACGCTGGGCAATGGCGGGCCGTCGTATGCCGACGGCGATGCGGAGTTTTTTGCCGCGCTGGCCGATTTCGAGGCGACCTACTCGCAGTACGCGGAGCTGCAGGACCGGATGGAACGCTACTGGTGCCTGCGCTGGCTGCTGCAGGAGAACGTTACCGAGTGCACGGCCACCATCATCCGCGACAACCTCGTGCGGTTCGATTCGCTGCCGCTGGTCGTTCGCTTGCCCGACCTGCCGGCGGGTGCTGCGGGAACGGGCGTTCGGGTGGCAATCGGGCGGATGGACCTGCTCGACGCGACGCTCGAATGCCGTTATGCCGGCCCGGTCGGCTGAGCGCGGGCTGCAAAACCGTTGGAATGTTGCCACGCGGCGGCCCCGGGCCGATCGGTGGCTGGCCCGCAACGCTATGACGACGGCATGCCCGGGATACAATGGCCGAGCCCGTCTTTCCCGGTCCAGCCCTTGTCACAACGCGTCGCACAGCCGAAGTTGTCCGCGGTCCGGACGGATCGCGATGACATCCTGCCCGCCCGGCGCGTGGCGGTGCCCGCGCCTGGGCAGTCGCGCGTCGAACGGCCCGAACCGAAGCCCCCCGCGGGAACTGCGCCCGCGTCCCCGCGGAAGGGAAACCTGAGGTTTGCCGGCGTCCTGCCGCCGGCGCGCATCCCGCCCGAATCGCTGGCCCCCGTTCGGCGCATGTCGGCAATCGGCATCGCGATCGGCGTGTCCGTCGCGCTCCATGCCGTCGCGATGATGATCCACTTCACGTTCGGATCCGGTCGGATGACCGACGACACCGCGCCACTGCAGATCGCGCTCGTCAACGCCAAGTCGGCCTCGAAGCCCGCGAAGGCCGACATCCTGGCGCAGGCGAATCTCGACGGCGGCGGCAATACGGAAAAGGACCGCCGCGCGAAGACGCCGCTGCCCGTGCTGCCGAACGACACGCCCCGGCAAAGCGTCGCCGTCGCGTCGTCGCGCGCGGAGGCGCAGGACAACATGACGCGCGAGATGCTGACGCAGCTTCGCTCGGGTGTCGTCGTGCCGGTGCCGGAGCCGAAGCCGATCGACGACAGCGAGCGGACCGATTCGCCGACGGCGAACGAGTTGATGCAGCGCACGCTCGAGGCCATGCGGCTCGAAGCGCAGATCGCGCGCGACATGGACGCGTATCAGAAGATTCCGCGCCGCAAGTTCATCGGTGCGCAGGCGAAGGAATACCGCTTTGCGCGCTACGTCGAAGACTGGCGCATGAAGGTCGAGCGCATCGGCAACACGAACTACCCGGAAGCGGCGCGGCAGAACCGGCTCTACGGCAGTCTGATCCTGTCGGTGTCGATTCGCGCCGACGGCAGCATCGAGAGCGTCGAGGTGAAGCGCAAGTCCGGGAAGCGCGTGCTTGACGCTGCGGCGGTGAAGATCGTCGAGATGGCGGGCCCGTACTCGCCGTTCCCCGAGGACATTCGCCGCGACACCGACATACTCAACATCACGCGCACGTGGACGTTCGCGAAGGGCGACGAGCTGCACAGTGATTAGGGCCTGGCGTGGTCATGGCGTGAACAGGCCGTAGCCTTGGGCCCCGGTCGCCTCCGCGCGCCGCCCGCGCTGCGGAACGGCCGATGAAAAAAGTCTGGCGGGCCCTCGGTTTCGTCGTTGGCCTGGCGGCACTGGCCGTCGTGCTCGTCCATCTCTATTTTGCCGCGATGATCACGTGGTGGCGCGATCATCCACCGCGCGAGACCTCGTTCATGGCCGAACGGATGCGCGAACTCGAGCGCAAGAACCCCGGCGCGCCGCTGCGTTATCAGTTCGTGTCTTACGAGCGCATAGCCGTATCGCTCAAGCGGGCGATGATCGCCGCCGAGGACTCGAAGTTCGTCGAGCACGAGGGGTTCGACTGGGATGGCATCGAGCTTGCGATCGAGAAGAACCAGAAGCGCGGGCGGATCGTCGCCGGCGGGTCGACGATCACCCAGCAGCTGGCGAAGAACCTGTTCCTGTCCGGATCGCGATCGTGGCTTCGCAAGGGCGAGGAGGCGATCATCACGCTGATGCTGGAGGCGATCCTCGACAAGCGTCGCATCTTCGAGCTGTACCTGAACGTCATCGAGTGGGGGAATGGCGTGTTCGGCGCCGAAGCCGCGGCCCAGCGCTATTTCGGCATCCCGGCGGCGCGGCTGTCGGCGGAGCAGGCGGCGCGGCTGGCGGCCATGGCGCCCAATCCGCGCTTCTACGAGCGCAACGCCGGCGCGCCGGGGCTCAACCGAAAGATCCACATCATTCTCGCGCGAATGCCGGCGGCCGAGTTGCCGTAGCCGGCCGCCGCCGCGATACTCGCGTTCGCGGGCGCCAAGTGTGGTCCGAAGCGAACATCGCGGACTGATTCCGAATGCCAAACAGCCCCGATCAGGTGGCCGACCGACCCGAGCCGCGCGAGCACGTCGAGGACGCGCTGGCCGAGGTCACGGCGCTGATGCGCAAGAACCGCCTCGTCGAAGGATTGATTCACGCGCAGTTCGAGGACGCGCCGGACGCGGCGCGCGACGAGCTCAAGCA